>VFSW01004929.1_pt1 | contig 19878 bp, 12 predicted proteins | sample 5358111 | NCBI WGS metagenome assembly VFSW01 (sample SAMN11554181, study PRJNA540505) | mine drainage metagenome | isolation source: sediment from site ElyBrook_90M | place: USA: Ely Copper Mine, Vershire, VT | collected 2017 | reverse complement strand
TACTTTTACTGAGGCTTCCAGATTAGTTATTGCTGAAGTTCTGTCAGCACATCCAGGCTCCTCTGCTGACCGAATATATGATCAATTGGTCAGTCGCTTGGTCAGAAAGGGGCAATTTGAACGACACAATTTTGACGATCTATTACGCTCCATTGCAGAAGAATCTCCCCCTAGTTCTGGCCGTTGGTATTTACTCGAAACAGCTAGTCTGGTAGATGAGACAGAAAGCAATAAAGAGCTTGCAGCCGCCGAAAGGCTGGAAAGTTACATGCAAAAGTATCTGGAAGATCTGCGTGAAGCGATGGGAGTACATTACTCAGACTTGTTTGAACAGTATCTACCTATCAAAGATAAACCCCGCCGATTATTACAAGATTGGCTGCAAGAATTTTTCTATAAAATGCCAGATGGCGGGCTGCGTTTTGTGGAGTTGAATGAGGAAATGCGATTGCTTGTGGAAGAAGATTATCAAATTTGCGTAGGACGCAGTGAGAAGCAAGTAACAAAACGTAAAGCCAAAGGGCAGCAGCTATCTCTGATGGAGGAGTAATGGCAAACTATGCGGAACAACTGGCATACTGGTATCTGCGCCTGAATGGCTTTTTCCTGATCTCGAATTATGTTTATCACCAAGTTCAAGAAGGTGACGAGGCAAGAGCATATAACGCGGTTGCTGATTTGTTAGGCGTTCACCCGCCACATTATTACGAGGAAATTCCAACCCGGGAAAGGGATCGGCATGGGCTTGTACACTATTTACACGCTCCACTCGATTCTGATAGGTGGCTACATGAATTCGATCACAGGTGGCTCGGAGCAATCGTTGAGGTCAAGGGAAGTGACAATGCACGATCAGTAGATATTGAGAGAGCGTTTTCCCAGGAAAGATTACAAATATCATTGCATCGGTTGGGGTTGATACCCGAGGTGGAAGAAGCAGTACATGGTCTAGCAAATGGTCATCGGTTTGATTACGGTGAAAGTTCTATCCTGAAAATCGTGTTTTCACAAGTCTCCTTTGAAGGGCCGTGGATGAATATTCTTCTTGACGATGCAGATAACTTTATCGTCAACCGGATGTCCTCCGCTCAGACTTATCTCGCCAAGTCGGGAAGTAGATACTTCTTCCCAAGCGAGCTGATCCAATACATGATTTGGTCCGCCAACAGGCACAATAGACAAGAACGTTGATGGAAACAAGCAGGATTTCAAGATGATCGAACAATGGATTCTGGACAAGCTTGAACGATTAAAGGATGCTTCGCCGATAATTATCCGTGACCCACAGCGGATGATCATTTCCGGGGCTCAAGCGGTAGACGGCTGGGCCGAAGAAAATAGCTATACAGTTTTATTCTGCACCGGCAATCTGGCGCTGCGCGAAATGTATGAATCGATGCGCGAGGATACCGAAGCAAAAATACTGCTTGTAGACCGCAGCCGTGCCGGAACGCTTTTCTATCCAGATTTACAAGCCAGGACAAAGAAAGAAGCTATTCTTTCACTCTCGCTGCGCGATTTCCTAATTGAACAAACCGGCGACACAGCCTGGCCGAAGCTCGTCGACGACCGCGATCTTTCGGGACTGCTGCTTGAAGATGTACCCGAGGCAGTGAAGGCTTACCAAGACTTGCGCACCGCCGCGCCGAACCGTTTCAGTGATAGCGACCTCTACAAGATCGCACTGGGCTCTGCACTCAAGATCAACCCTTTTAAAAAGCTTAGCCCTAGCGAAATCCGACGCCTGTGTATCGAACAGCATCCCATGTTGGAAAGCTTGAAGGGACGCCTTCCAGAAGAAGTCATCGCGACCCTACAAGCAGATATCGCCAAGACACCGAAACCTTTTTGTTGGCTGCTGGATCGCGATCCTTCCTTGGTCATGCGCGCATTCACCCTGGCAGCCATATTGCGCCAACACAAGCTGGATTACCAGCTCTTAATGTCGAACATTGATCCCTTACTGCATGATTACAAAGAGATCGAACCAACCTTTCTCGATCAGGCAATAAAGGATCAATTGACCGCCGATCCCGACCGAGTCCTGGATGATGTGCGCACCGTTGAGCAGTCTCTGCGTCAAAGCCCGGCTGGATTGGCGTTGCTCCTGCGTGATCAGCTCCACCTGGATGATCCGGGGCAGGCCCAAGCTGTCTTGAAAACCGAGCGCTTGTCTAACCTGGCGCGTTGCCTGGCGCTGGCTTCATTATTGATTGACCTCATCTTGAACAAGGATTTGAAATTCCATCATCTGGTTCTTAAAGACTTAGAAAACCAGGAGCGCGACATGGCAATACTAGCGCTCCGTCGTCCATCTGAACAATGGTTAGCGCTCACCACGACTTACCGGCGCGCAGTAGCAGTTTTCGAATTGACAGCTGTTTTGGGGAAAACGGCTAATACACTTAAGGTGACAGAAGCTAGCGATTTAGAGTTCAAGGTTTTTGATAGCGCATGGAATGAACAGCGTTTAAACCGGCTAGACTTTTACCTCTCGGACCTGGAGCGGTTGCTACGAGTAGGCGATATCTTGCCATTAGCAATTAACACTTTGTGGCCTGAATTTGCGAAACGTTGGGGCGATGCCCGGCAGGCGTTTCAACAGACCTACGCTGCAGCTGAAAAAGCCCTCGATTTGATCAACACCCGCTTTCAAGATTTCTATAGGCTGAACTATACCAAGTGGTTGAGCCGGAGCGACATTCCGGTTATTTTCACCCATCAGTTTTTACAGCGTTTACTTAAACCCTACTGGGATTACAAGAAAGGGCCAAAAGCGATCATTCTGGTTGTCGATGGGCTGCGCACAGATGCCTGGGACGAATTCCTGCGACCGGTACTGGAAGGGCGTTACGAGCTAATCCACAGCCAGGCTGGCAGCGCTATTTTGCCCACGGAAACCGAGCTCAGCCGAAAAGCGATCAGTGCGGGTAAATTACCGGCAGATTTTCCTCCCGGCAGCCGGCGGGAGAGCGAGCTGCTGAAAGCCTGGCTGAAGGAAAATCTGGGTTATTCACCGGACTTCCAGATCGTACGAGATATCGATACTGAAGCGTCGGGGATGGTGGTGCGCTACGTTTCGCCGCGTCTGGAATATATTGTCTTCAGCTTTACCGACGAAAACCTACACCACAATCAAAATGAGCTAGCACTGATCTACCGCAGTGTGGTGCGCGAGATTGTACAGCAAGACGTTCGAAGTGTGCTGCGCGATCTTCCAGATGATGCAATGATTTTTATCACTAGCGACCACGGCTTCAGTCCCATGCCCATAACAACAATTAATGTTCCTTCCTCGGTCCTGGTGGATGATCACGATGTGAAATATCGTAATGCGCGTACTCTGCAGAAATTAGCGGGAACAGATGCGGGCAAAAGTGTAGATTTTGACGTGCGTGTCATGGGCATCCCGAAAGACAGTCCATCGGTGCGGGGAACACCTTTCAACTATGTTTTATTCCCCCGGCCAGGCTTCATCTTCAAACGCGCCAAAGGACCCCATGACCCGGATAAGTATGCCCACGGGGGTTTAAGCATGGCTGAATGTTTTGTTCCTATGGCTGTTCTAGGCCCTCGCAAAGCAGCTCAGCATCTGCTCAACCTTGAGTCAGTCCGACAAATGGGTTCAGGCAGAGAGGGTGAGATGCTGGAGCTTGAGGTAACCTTGCAAGCCAACCAAATGCTAGCTCCTGAAACACCTTTTACTATTTCATTCAACCGGGAGGAAATCCCCACCCGTAAAGAAATTTTTAGCGGGATGCGTAAAACCATTAGTATTCGTTGGTCGCCGCGCTTTGGCGAGATGACAGATGAAGCACGAGAGGCAGGCGTTCTGACGCTGCCTGTTTCTGTTTTGTTGTCCTATCGAGAAGGTGAACGGCTGGTACGATCCAGTAAAGCAACGGACGTACGCATTAAGCTCGATACCACCCGCTTGCGCCGGCGTCTGGACAGCAAGCTCGATTTGCTGATGGGTAAGGTACCGAAGGAGTTGAAAGGATAAGTGTGTTTACTGTTTTGTTGGTTGCTTGGACGTAAGTCTCATCAGGAAAAATTGATGTCTCTAGACTTAACATAAATAGGTGGCGTGGATATGGAGGGATCATCCCATGATTGATATGACTGAACAAATGCGTCAAGAAAATAATAAGCTATTTTCTCTATTCAGGAAGTGGCAAAGGGCATGGGATATTTTGAAAGCGGAAAGCGTTGCAGAAAAACCTGATCCGGCCGTTATGGAGGAATGTGCAGCGCAATTGAGTGGATGGGTAGAGTACTTTCATAATTATCAGAACAGTTGGCAAGAACTTCGCGCCTCAATATCAAAGTCCTACCTAGGTTTTATGCAAAAGTATGAGGGGGAGTTGCGGGCAGCATGCAACCAGCTAAGTTATTTCGTTGAAGGCGAGTTTCCGTCACTGACAATTAATGGGTTGATCAAGGTACGTCTCGATAAAGATGGTAATGCCGCCATCGTCAATGGTAAAAAGACTCCCTCTCTTTCAATAAAGCTTGTGGTCGAACGTATACAAGCGGAACAAATGCGGCTATGGGAACATGAAATAGATCTCCCAAAATTTTTAACACAGTTGCATATGGCTTACCACGCCATTTGCCAAGAGAAATCCATTAGAGAAGGCGAATATGTTTATCTGCGAGAAATTTTTCAGCACATAAAAGTTACTGAAAAGAATTATCTGCAAGACTTATTTGCCGCTGACATTAGTCGTTTATTGGAAAATAGTTCTCTTCTAACTGCAGTAGATATTGCACCAGTCAAAGATCCCAACAAGGCAATTTACATATATGATCGTAAATCTCATACTAGTCGATACATAGGCTTAATCCGCTTTAGGTAAGGAGGGGAAAATGGAAGAAGAACAAATAAACAGAAGTATTGCCCGGCAGATCATCGATAACATCAAGAGCGGCACGACACCTCTCGATACCGCTCGGTACATCGACGTTGGAAGGGAACGTTGGTACCGTGGAATGAAATATTATTTTGATGGCGCCGCAGACAGTAGTGCATCTAAGGTCCGTTTCATTCGTGGACGATATGGAGATGGAAAGACTCATCTCATGGATATGGCTCAGTATTTAGCCCTCCAACGAGGCTTCGTTGTAAGCTATGCCAGCGCTGAGGATACGCGTCTTGACAAGATTGAGGAAGTTTATCAGCGGATCGTAAAAAACTTGCGGACAGCAAATTCCCGCGGGGGAATCAATTATTTGCTTAATACCTGGAAAAAACATGTCGAGCATCCGGAAAAAGAAAGTGACCGTCTGCGCGCAGTTGAAGAGCTTGATATAAATTTCCGAATAGCAGTAGAGTCTTATTTATTCGAAGACGATCCGACGCGGCAGGACGAAATTATCCAATGGTTAATGGGTGAACCGCTCAAATTGCCTGAGTACAGCATCAAACGTACTTTAAGAGCTGCAAACAGTCGAGATATGTTACGGTCTTTGTCTATTTTTATCCGGCTCATCGGTTATCCAGGATTATTGATATTACTTGATGAATTGGACCGAATTCAAAATCAACGAGATAGAGTACGACAGAATTGTTACCAGGTATTAAGAGAACTGATAGATAACGCAGACGGGCAAGGGGGTATGCGCGGGACGCTTGTTTATTGTGCCGCTCCTTCGGAAATGTTCACTTCTGATAGGGGTTTTCGTGAGTACGACGCCTTGAACTCGCGTCTCGAACCAGCATTACAAGCTTCAGACTTGGTAACAAAGATCGGCGGGGTGGATTATCGCGGCACTATTATTAACCTTGAAGATACACCGCTCAGCCCTGAGGATTATTTCAACATGGCAACGAAAGTCCGCGACATCCATGCCATTGCTTTAGAATGGGATGCTCACGCAGCGCTTCCGGATGATTTACTTAAAGAAATTGTCGATTCAATCATCCAATCACAACGCAATATTTCCACGCCTCGTTTGGTAACCACCACAGTAGCCGTAATCGCCGAACTCGCGGAGCAAGGCCAGCGTATTGATGTTGAGTCAAGCATCAACGAGGCTCAGGATATTTCAGAGCAGGCCCGTGCAAAACGCCATCGCCAGAAATATGAGGATTAAAGCTATGAGGGATAGTACGAATTTCCTCGTTCCATGGGATCGACCCACCTGCAGGGTAATAATCAACCGGCTTAAAGACGGGCAACCACCGCCTATTGAAGCAATTGAATTAATGAGTGTTGGCCAACATGATCACTTAAATTTAGCCCAGCGAGGATTGGATACTGCTTGTAATGGCGGTTATGAAATTATGATCTTGGAAGGATCATATGGAATTGGGAAATCACATTTGTTAAACATGATTTCGGCCATTGCCACACACCGAAATTTCTCCGTCAAGCATGTAGAGGCTGGGTCAGGTAGAGTGTATCTCAACAACTCGAAAGGATTATTTCAACAGATCTTGGGCAGCGAGAAGGGTCCTACAAATAGCGAATATAAACGTTACACCCCTTATTACAATGATCATATTCGCAGATTCGTTGCCGGGTTAGCATTACTCGCGTCCAGGCATCGTCGACGAGGATCTGCAGGACTTGTTGTGCTTATCGACGAGCTTGAAAATACGTTTAGCAGTTTGAATTTACCCAATTTTCGTTCGCGTGCAAACGTCTACCGTCTTTTAGATGCCCTATTCAAAGGCGGAATTGATTCACCTGAATCTTGGGTTAAAAATATCCGGCTTCAATATCTATATATTGCTCTTGCAATAACTCCAGGTACCCTTGATGAAGCTGCAAACGATGGCCCATTTTGGGGATTTTCTAACGGTTATAAGAATCCAGCAGAGGAATGGGTGCTTCCAACGCGTAAAGAGATCAAACCATTAACAAAGGAGCAAGCAATTGAAGTGGCACATCGTATTCGAGGCGTGCATCGAGTGGGTTTCGAGTGGCCAGCCGATCAATATATGACAGATGAGTTGCTTGAAAGAATTTGCCAGGAGTGGCTCAAGATGGGGACATCTCGTGACGAACGAAGCCTCGTCAAAACAATGATAGAAGTGCTTGAAAGATTAGAGCAAAACAGATAGATCGAAGAGGTGGGTTGGGTATGGAGAGTTCAGTAAATAAGCTTCTTCCAAAAAGTTACAATGCCTTCTTTGGTCGTTTTCCGCGACTTCGTCCTGCGCAGGAAGAAGCAATCCCGTTAATTCTTGCAGGGAAAAACGTACTGCTAATATCACCTACAGGATCTGGCAAGACCGAAGCAGTAGTTGCGCCTATTAGTGAGCAAGCCTTAGATACCCCCGGCGAGTTATTATGCGTATATATCTGCCCAACTCGTGCCTTAGTCAACGATATAGAGAGGCGCATTCAAGGCCCTTTAGCTAAACTACATTTGCGGGCAGGTGTCCGGCACGGTGATCGTAAAACTTTACGAGGGAAAACTGTCCCAAGTATCCTAATCACAACCCCTGAGTCATTGGATGTCATGCTTGGTTCGAAGAATCAAGAAGAGAAAGATAAGTTGCGCTCAATCCGAATAATAGTAATTGATGAGGTTCACCAATTCTATCAAACCCACCGTGGTTATCAACTCACATTATTATTGGAACGTCTCAAGCGACTTACTCAATCTCCACTTCATAGGCTAATGCTCTCAGCCACAGTAGCTGAACCAACCAACCTCGCGAATTGGTTTCAAGGAAGTGACTCGCGATTTGAAATCATTCAAATTTCGGGTGGGCGATTATTACAGGTAGGGCTAGATCATTGTACAGCATCGGATGGTGCAGCTTACAAACTTGGAGATACCCTAAATGAATTGGTTCGACCAATTGTAGTAGAACACAAGAAGGTATTATTATTTGCAAACTCACGGAATGAATGTGATTGGCTTTATTGGCGGTTAAAAGATCGATTGCCAACTGAAGTTTTATTGCATTACTCTACCCTGGAGAGAAAGTTTCGGGAACACGTAGAGCACCAATTTGAACGCGCCGAACGCGCTCTTTGTATTGCCACCAGTACTTTAGAGCTTGGCATTGACATCGGCGATATAGATGCAGTCGTTATGTATGGTTCACCTGCATCAATTAGTAGTTTTGCCCAAAGGACAGGGAGAGGGAACCGCCGATCAAGCACATGTCGTGTGTACGGTTTATGCAGAGACTACCATATCGATGGGACGGAACTAGGCGCTGAACATGATCTACTAATGTTTTTAGCTCTGATCGACTCGTTGCAGAGCTCTGAACTCGAGAGCAAACCACAGGGAGAATATCCTAGTGTTCATGTACAACAATTCTTTTCTTTGACTTACCAATATGATAGTGTCGTCCAAGAAGTACTAGAACGTGTGATTCAAGTGGCCCATAGCCAAATAATTCCCAGGGATCTCCAGTTATCACAAATTCTTTCAAAACTTAGTTCGCTCGGATTCTTTCATTACAACGCTGGTCAACAAGCCTACTATCCGACGGAAAAATTTGAGGGGGTGCGACAAACTTTACAAATCTGGGGGAATATTCCCACAAAACACTATGACACAGTAATCGACTCGGAAAATGAGATTCCAGTTTCACATGTACCAAGGGGATCAACACAGCCCGGGCATGTGTTTTTATTCGCAGGCGAGCCTCGCATGGTGATTGAGTCCACAAGTGGAATGGTTAGAACTCGCCGGCTGGCTGTCGATGATCCAAAAATGATTGTTTACGATACTATGGGGGCGGCTACACCTCACGAGGTAGCATTAAAGGCAAGAGATTTATTAGGTTCAAATCCTTTTCCGGATTTACCTGTTGAATTGGATGACAATCTGACACTGTTGATGAAAGAACTCCGGCGACGGATGCGATACATTGATTTTGAGAGCAATATTCCATATGAAATGATTGCGGGAAGGGTCTGTTATTACACCTTCGGTGGGACTTGGTCGAACGAAATTCTTAGTTATTGGTTGCGAGATCAGGGCTTCAGAGTAGAGGCAGATAGTTGGCGCATTTTTACTACCACCCCTGTTTCAGTGCTTGATTTGCTACCGAACGATCCAAAGACCCTAGAGAGCATCGTAAATGACCATTTACCTGAATTTATCCGCCGATTCGGAGGTTCTTTCCATTTCTATCAGCTTATCAAGGAACTTCAGTTACGTGAGATATGTTCGTTCTTGGACTTGCCACGTGTCGCAGAATGGTTTGAGCAGATAAAAAATAAACGATTGTTGCTCATCCCCACACAAAAAGCTTTATCTGAGGTTTGAAACAGATAACGGACGGCGAAATAATAAACGCCAATTATCATCTCTGCAGGCTTTGGTTTAGAAAAGGAGTATTTGATGTTCTCATACGATAGTCTAAAGGATCAAATTGAAGATGCGCGTTTAAAAACAGCGAAATTCTATCTGGTTGACTTACATGTGCATACTATTGATTCTCATGACTATCCGTCTACACATTCAAAACCCGGATTCGTAATATCAATTCCCGAAGATGAAAAGGGTTTAGGAGCCAATCCCGACCTATTTAGTCAAAGGTTAGTTCAAAGAGCAAAGGAAAGGGGAATAACGTTGCTTGCTGTCACCGACCATAATGAGTCAGATATGGCGGAAAAGTTGTCTAAATTAAGCGATAAGGGATTAATAATATTGCCAGGGATAGAAATATCTGTACAGACTAATTTATTCCCTGATTCCGAAATGCATATCCTGGCAATTTTCCCTTCAGGAACCACATCTAAACAGATCGATAAAGTATTCCCACCTTCTTGCGAGATGCCGCCATCTGGTAAACGAGCAGGCGCTCGAACGAACCAATCCCTTCCAGAGATTTTAAAAACCATTCGAGATATGAAAGGCATTTCTATTGCAGCTCATGTGAGTAGCACGAATGGCGCAAGAACAATGGTACATTCGCAAAATGTCGATTGGCTACAAAGGAATTATTTGAGGAGATATTTGAAAGAGAGAAAGAAACAAAACAAACTTTCACCAGAAGAAATCCAAATTCTAGAAAAACTTAATAATGAACTTAAGCCCCTTGATGATGATGTACAAAACATATATTTGCAGTTTTTAGCCGACCATGACTTTTCAGGTATCCAGATCCAGGATTGGACACATCAAGAATACTATACCGGTGCTCATGTAGAGGCGTTAAACCTCTCACCTTTTGCTTGCATTCTATCCAGTGATGCCCACACTCTCGCTGATTTGGGTTGTGAAAACCATCGAACCTTCGTAAAGATGACAGAGGTAGGATTGATCGGTCTTCAAAAGGCCTTTCGCGACCCTGACACTCGAATTCGTTACGATAGTAATGTTCCTACAGAGAAACTTAAACGTTTTCTTGGAATTTCGTTTGAGGGAGGTTCTTTTGATGGTCAAATAATTGGTTTCTCCGACAATCTGACAGCGCTAATCGGGAGTAGAGGGACTGGGAAATCCGCTCTCATAGAGTCTTTACGATATCTACTCTGCCAGCCAACAAATTCCTTACCTGATCATTTACACAAGGCAATCAGAGACCGTTTGGACTTTACTCTTCGAGATACAGAATTGAAATTGGTCTTTAGTGATGAGCAAGGGGAACTTATCGTATTAAAACGAAGACTGGGGGAGAGTAAAACGAATTGTTTTTCGATTGACGGACAACCGCTGCCAGAGATCGAACTGCCTACTTCATCAAGGGTTAGGGCGGAAATTTATGGTTGGAGTGAAATAGAAGAGCTATCGGATAGTCCGCGGAAACAACTCGGTCTACTTGATCGAACAGTACCTAATGTTGCGAAATTGAAGGTTGAAATTCAGCAAAAACTTGAAGATCTTAGGAAAAACAATGAGACTATTGTCTCTCTCTCTCGCGAAATACAGAATTTGTTGATAAAAACGCAGGGTGCCGAGGAGATGAGAAGACAACTTGAAAAGTTAAACAAGCCAGAGTTAAATGATGCATTCAAGAGTTTTGACATAAATTCAGCTGGACAACTTTCGCTGAGTCATATTGGAAAAAAGCTCGATGAGATGGAATCTTGGTTGTTAAACCAGGGACAAAACCGGGATCTCCAAAAAGTATTGAATGATGCTCTCGCAGCAGAAAAAACAGGTCTTGAGGCATTTTCTTGGTTTGAAACATTTTCGAACGATTTTGGAACAAGTTCTTCAAAGGTTAAATCCCTTTATGATCAATTATTGCTTGAAGTCCGTTCTTTAAAAAATTCAGTCCAAAAAAATATTAATCAACTTGAACAAGACCATATTGCTATAGAAGCCCAGTTAAATGCTCTCGCTGAACAGTCTGGACAAAGTGATTTTAAGACTGCAATGTCAAAACGAAAAGAATATTCGGACAGGCTTGCCGAAGTCGCAGCTGTAGAAAAGGAAATTCAAGAAAAAAAGACAGAAATTAATTCTTTGTTTGAAGCACGTCATAAAATAATCTTGCCTGCTCTTGATAATGTCCGGTCGGTCGTTTATCAAGCCAGATTGACAAAGACACAAGCTATATCAGAAAAACTCTCACTGCTTAAAGCAGGGAGAGGAATTTCAGTCACAATTGATCACCTCGGAGACAAACAAAAATTCGCGAGGGCATTAGGCCATCAAGAAAAGAGTAAGTATTCAGGTCTTTTCCAAGGTATTGATAAGTTTTATCTCAGTAAAAACTACCCTGGATATTACGCAGCCAAATTTTCGCCTCATGAGTTTATTGAGTTTTTCCTTAAAAATGAACCTAATAATCCTCTCTTGGTTATTCGATATATTAGGCATACTAAATCAAATGAAATAGTTAGGTTAGTCACCGGAAATATTGAAAATGTTGGGGGAAGGTTAGTGGAAAAAGACGCGGCTGGCCAAGAATTAACCGGCTGGTCTGAAGCAGAATATGAATACGTAGAGATGGTGGATAATGAAAAGGTTTGGAAGCACCTTTCTCCACTTTATCATCAGGATGCCATCAACGAAAATTTTGATCCGGAAAAGCTTAAGAATTTATTGGAACTCGATGAACTCGATATCGAAGACTATCCACGGATTTTACTTGATGGCAGACCAATAGAGGAGCTTTCACCAGGACAACGGTGCAGTGCATTAATTCCTATCATCCTGGTAGAGGGTCGTAATCCATTAGTAATCGATCAACCGGAAGACAACCTTGACAATAAACTGGTTTTTGACCTGGTTGTAGATATTATGAGAGGCTTGAAAGAACAACGCCAGATTATCGTGGCGACACATAATCCCAATATTCCTGTTTCCGGAGATGCTGAACAGGTTGTTGTTTTTGAAGCTCCTTCTAAGAATCAGTGTTGTGTTATTGAACAAGGATCAATAGATGATGATGAAATAGTAAAGAACATCAAGTTGATAATGGAAGGGGGCGACAAGGCTTTTGAAATGCGAATGAAAAAATACAATCTTTTGCATTCTGTATGATCTCATGAAAATAAAAGTAAAACAAATCCCGAATTACGATTGAAAATATATGCCCAAAAAGAGACTTTCCGCCAATCAACCCACTTTTTTACCCCACTCAGTTCCTCTGATGCCGGAGGGCTACTATTCCTCTGGCCCCAACCCCAACCTGCACCGCTTTGTGGAAGAACTCGCCACACCCTATGACCCGACTATTGATAAATACAAAGTTAAGCCTTTCAATAAACCTATCACTACCACGAAGGCGACTGCGATCTACAACATGCACGCCTATTGGTCGAAAAAGCCGCATGACGCCATCCAGGAATACGTCAGGCATTACACCAAACCTGGCGATATTGTGCTTGACCCATTTTGTGGTTCCGGCGGCACAGCCCTAGCAGCATTGATGGAAGGTCGTGCAGCGATAGCAATTGATCTGTCACCTGCTGCGACATATATAACGGCCTCATATCTCGCAATACCTGAGATTTACCATTTAGATGAGGCAATTCGTTTAATATCTCATCGAATGGCAAATTTTATAAATGAAAATTGCATGTTCTATCAAACTGGAGAATTTATAAGAGCAATAATTTATACTGAACGTTTCAGATGTTCTAAATGTTATGAGGTAGTTCCATTTATACTAGCTGAACGTGGAGAAATTCGTAAATTTCGAGGTCGTGAAAGTAGTAAGGAAGTATGCCCTAAATGCGGAGAGCCTATTAATACATCAAAAAATCAAAGGATGGGTTTTGTTCCCGCGGAATTACATCTTGCAAGAAGTATCGAAGGTAAAAGGATAAGGGTGGAAAAAATTCTTGATTATGAAGGAATTCAGAATTCATACCCAGTGAAACCAAAATTTATCCCTGCTCACTTGATGATTCCCTTTGAGGCTAATATTCCTCCAAGACTTTCAAAAAACATAGCCAAAGCGGGAGTCACAGTTGTAGGAGAACTATTTTCAGACTTAAATTTACGAGTTTTATTAGAAACCAAGCAGCAAATCGACAACTTGAATTCCCCAGAAAATGTCAAGAGCATATTAAAACTTGCTCTTAACTCGGTGCTTTTAAACTCAAGTCGTATGTATCGCTATAGAACCAAAACTGCAGGAGGCGGTGGTTTTAGTGGCACGTATTATATTCCGCACTTATCAAAATGCATAAATCCGTGGAGCGCGTTCTTGGAAAAGTGCTCTGAGATGATTCGCGGGATACAAGAAATACAACATGCTTTGGTAAGTTATGAGAAGATCACCGCGATTATTTCCACAGAATCCGCTACAGAAATTTGTGATTCTGGTCACATTCCACCAAGTTCTATAGATTACGTGTTTACTGACCCACCTTACGGGGGTACTTATCATTATGGTGCATTAAACTTCGTATGGGAAGTCTGGAATGAAATGGATATCTCGTATCGTCCTAACGAAGTTGTGATATCTGAGGATGGTAGTATTACCATACAAGACTGGGTTGAACGAATAAAAAAGTCCCTCCAGCAAATATTTAGTGTATTAAAACCTGGCCGCTGGATGAGTCTATGTTTTCACGGGGAAGTTGATTTATGGGCAGCTTTGCACGATGCGCTTGCTGAAGTTGGTTTTATAGCCGAAAACAAAGAAATAACTTTGTATTTAGATACCGCTCAAAAATCATATAACCAATCTACAGGTGAAACCAGTAAAAAACGCGATCTGGTAATAAATTTCAGAAAACCTTATTCCGAAGAAATAACCGGTCAACCCTCTTTTATTAATGCCAGCGACTTTACTACATTTCAGGAAGCAGCTCGTGCCATATTAGTAGAAGCACTTACGAAACATCCCGGCTACACTACTGATAGGTTATACGATGAGTTGATCAGCCATCTGGTTCGCAAGGGTCAGTTCGAGCGCCATGACTTTGATGAACTCCTACGCTCAGTTGCAGAACCCGTAAGTGAACCTAGAATGGCAAATCTCTTTGAAAAAGAAACACCTAATTTGTTCGGTTCCCATGAGGTAATGCGCTGGTATCTAAAAGCTAATGCGGATATTATCGATGAGGCCGAGAGCGCAAAAGAAACTGCTGCAGCGCGACGATTAGAAACCTATATGACGCATTTCCTGGTTGAAAACCCGGAAGAAACTGGCGTTCACTATTCCGACCTGTTTGAGCAGTACCTTCTGGTCAAAGACAAGGCGCGCCGCCTGCTGCAAGAATGGCTGCCGGAATACTTCATCAAGACTGCGGATGGCACCTGGCGTCCTCCAACTAACGACCAGGAACGGGCTCTATTGACTGCGCTGCGCTCCAGTGGTCTGCTACGGCGGGTGAAACGTTTTGGTAATGCTCTTATTGAAGGCGTTCCACCACACGAGCGAGATAAACCAGAAAGCCCTGCCACCCTGGCCGATTGGGTGCGCCAATGCCGGCGCGCAGGCTTATTTGATATTGGCAGGGTGTTGTATGAAAAGAGCGGTATCCATTTTGAGGGATTGGATGAGGTTACGCAGATAGAGCTGGAGGAAGACTACCAGGTGTGTGTCCGGCGCAGCGAGGCAAAGCCAGTAGCCAAAAAGAAAAGCCAGCCGAGCATGTTTGATGAAATCAATGAGTAGCCTCTGTATGGAGGGGAAATGACACGGAATACGAACATACAAGAAATCCTCTTCCCGGTCGAGTTGAGCGATATTTACTATTACATAAAAAAGCCGGAAGGCCAGCTTAATCTATTTGACTTGGAACAAAGGGGAGACAAAGAAATAGATAAGGTACCTGGTTATAAGGCGGTCACCAACCCCGAAACAGGGAGGGTCTTTTCGGTAGTGACAGATGGATACCGTTTAGTAACAAATCAAGAAGCCATAGACCTGGCCAAACAATGTTTCCAACAATTATTTGGCACGCGTGACGTTCAACAAATGGATATTTTCAATATCGTCACGCCACAGAGTCAGTCTTTTTGCCATATCGATTTGATCCACAAGAACTACACAATTAATATCTGGGCTAAAGAAATGTGGCTGCCCTACTTACGGGTGACCAATAGTTATAACCGTTCCAGGGCCCTGCGTTTTGATCTAGGGTTTTGCCGCAAGCTTTGCGATAATGGCATGATATTCGAAAGTGAAACGATCCCTTACAAGTTTTACCATACGCGCCAGGATATATCCCCTGTTGGCCAATTTAGCGTAGATTTCGAACGGCTAAAGTCTCTAGAAGCTAGCTTTCGAGAATCAGTTGCACGACTAAGTGCTTATGAAGTTCCAAGAGAGGCCATTCTTCCGTTGGTATGTGTAGCACTAAAGCTCAAATTTGATGTTCATTCCATTGACCCAGCCAGGCAGGCAAAAGAGATAGAACGATTTAATGGTTTTAAGTCAGGCGCTCAACCTTTGGTGAGCAAATATACCGATGAATTAGGCATGAATGCCTATGCCCTATTAAGCGTTATCACCGATATCGCCAGCCGGCCGTTCTTCTACCGAACACCTAGTTGGATGATGGACAACCTCCAAAAACGGGCGGGGAACTGGCTTGAAAATTTTGTTCAGGAAATCCGAAGATCCGATTTTAAGTTGGATCAATACATGGCAGGGGTCCTGATTTGGTTTAATCAGGAGATTTAATATATGGCAAACAATGCAGGTAAGTCCACGCGTCAAATGGCCCAGAACCGGCGTCGAACAACCAATCTCATTTTGATTGGTGTCTTAATCCTGGCCGTCATCCTGGCTTTGACTATTCAAAACTGGCAGGCATTAGGACTGGGCGGCGGTGCTGTTTTGGTTTTGCTTGTATTGCTCAGGGGGCTACCCGATTTGATCGATAAACCAATCAAACGCCGAATCAAAGCGGAGCGCCGCGCCGATCGAGGCGCAGCTGCTGAGGAGGTTGTGGGGGATCTCTTAGCAAATTTGAGTGAGGATTTCCTTGTATTGAATGATATCCCCAGCCCTTATGGAAATATTGACCACATAGTCATTGGCAAAAACAGCGGTGTTTTCCTGTTGGAAACCAAGGCGCATGGCGGACGCGTCGATTTGCTGCCGGATGGGCTCCTTGTAAATGGCAAACCTCCCGAGAAAGACTTTATCGCTCAGGCATTAAAAAATACCTATTGGTTGCGTGATGAGATCGAAAAGGTAACGGGTAGCAAGGTATGGATAACACCGGTAGTTGTGTTCACAAATGCATTTGTTCCATCCGGCAAGCCAATCAAAGGTGTGCATATCGTCAACAAGAAGTTTCTACTTGGAATCATAAATCGACAAGCAAAATTTACATCCGATTTACGTCAAACTTGGGATTCAAGAGAGCAAATCAAGAAACGATTGGGCGAGGATGCAACATAATATTGTTTCAACACCCAGACACAATGCCATTCTAAGATGACTGGACATGTAAATCGAAGGGTCACAAGATTATGATGAAGAAGAAAATCGGAAAGCGTGACGTTATTGGAGATCAAGGTATTGCCCTGATCCATCAGATTGTCTCAGATATGGAATTTGTCTGGAACGAAATCCATCTAGAAGCTGGTATAGATGGCATCATCGAGATACGTGATCCGGTAACTGAAGAAGTAACAAACAACATCATCCAGGTTCAAAGCAAGGCAACAGCAAGCCAATTCATTTCGGAAAATGATACGGGGTTTGATTATTATTGCGACGAACGGGACCTCGACTATTGGCTGAGTGGTAACGCCCCAGTCATTCTAGTCAGATCACGCCCGTCTACCAGAGAAGCTTATTGGGTATCCATCAAGGATTATTTCACAGATTTATCCACCCGAAAGGATCGCAAGGTTCATTTTTCCAAGGCCAGAGACCGTTTTGATGTCAATTGTCGGGAAAGATTGATTGGTTTATCCAGATCAAAAGACGCTGGTTTATATCTCAACCCATTACCCAAAAAAGAGAAGTTGTATTCAAATCTATTAAAAGTGGAGTGCTTTGGGGAAAGCCTGTTCTTAGCCGAAACCAAATATCATACAACGAAGGCTATCTGGGAAAAGTTCAGGGAATTGAATATAGACATAGGCATGGAATGGATTCTAAAAGAGAAAAAGATATTAAGTTTTTATGACCTGCATGAATACCCCTGGAATGAAATATGTGATCAGGGAACAGTTGAAGAGTTCGGCTCAGATGAATGGGCTTACTCAGATGATGCAAATAAAGAACGCGACTTCGTATGGTTGTTGAATAGCTGTTTGCGAGCAATGCTCTGGCCTGAGATGCGGTTTCATAAGAAGGGCAAGTTTTATTATGTATCTTCAAGCAGCGATTTGAGCAAAATTGAATGGTCATACCAGAGTCTCAGGACAAAAGCTGGCCGGACAGTCTTCCGGGCCTATCAAAATAAAAAAGATCACAGTAAAGTGGCGTATTACCGTCACTCTGCTTTTTTCGGAAGGTTTTACAGGTTCGGCGATGCCTGGTACCTGGAAATCACACCGCATTATCTTTTCACCTGGAACGGAAGACGCGAGTCTTTCTATCATGAGGATCTGTTGTCGAAAATCAAGCGTTTCGAAAGAAACCAAGCTGTTTTGGGTCAAGTGGCAATGTGGGCGGATAAGTTACGGGGGACGTCAACATTGTTTTCCAAACCATATCCATTTCTCCAATTTGGATCACTGGAGACGTTTGAGTTAGAGCATGGTCTGGACGACAAAGCTTGGCTACCCGAAGAAGATAAAGAAGAAGTCCAGATTGCCCACACACAGCTTAACGAATATCCTTTGTTCAATGCCCTGTTCGAGCAACCCTGAAGTGTGATGTATGAAAATCGACTTTTTTGAAGAACCTGAACTTGAGTTTGGTGTAGGTCGGCATGTGGATATTCGGTATGGAATTATGAATTGTGGACCTGTTGATTTCAACAGTTCCATCGCTCCAAAGGAAATTCATCTTGGTTTGGTTGGGAGCAATGAAACTATAGAAGGAGTCCATAATTGGTTGGAGAAATGCAAGGGAGAAATACCAGCCAAAGAGAGCCAAAAGCCCAATCTATTTCCTCGCTGGCCCGGTTTCACCCCAGAAGTTGGGTTTCACTCAACCGTGATAATGGACCCGACTTTGAATCGGACGGTTAGTCAGGCTGATCTTGACGCGTTGAAAAAGATAGGCAGTGTAAATCAGGTTATCAAAGAAGCATCAAATCTGTTTTATGAAGAACTGAAATACATTGCAGAAAAAGCGAAAGTCCGTGTGTTGGTCTGTGCATTGCCACAGGCGCTACTGGAACACATCGCGGTTTTATCTAATCCCGTTCGTAATCGAACGAGGGTAGAAAATGAAGAAAAGGCCGAAAATCAAAGCGAAACTGAGGAGAGTGATACTGCCCTTGAATCTCAACCAGTAGCAATAGACGAAGAAAACGACGACGATGCGGATGAGAATTTATTGAACCTGCATCACATGCTCAAGGCCAGAGCAATGGATCTGAACATACCGGTTCAGATCATCGTGCCATCGACCTACGACGAAACCAAGAAGCGGCGTGACCACTTCCTGACAGATACCAAAGGTACAACGCAAGATGAGGCCACCAGGGCGTGGAATCTGCACACGGCTTTGTACTACAAATCAGGTGGGATCCCCTGGAGAATGGTGCGTAGCCCTTCAGACTTTACGACTTGTTATGTTGGGGTTAGTTTTTACAAAACATTAGATAATTCCACACTCCAAACCAGCATCGCTCAAGTATTCAATGAACGAGGGGAGGGAATGGTAGTGCGTGGGGGTCAAGCCAGAGTTTCAAAAGATGATCGGCAGGTTCACCTTTCTTTAGAAGCGGCTCAGAAATTGCTCGAGGATGCGCTCGCGCAGTATCATAAAGAGCATAAAACCTCTCCAGCGCGTGTAGTCGTCCACAAAAGCTCGAAATACAGTCAAGAAGAGATTGATGGGTTTGCCGCGGCAGCCAGAACCTATCGTATTGAAATGGTGGATCTTATAAGTTTAGATAAATCCTTTACGCGTCTCTTTAGAAAAGGGTTTTATCCTCCCCTGCGGGGAACCTTTATTAGCTTGGATGCAAGATCATACATCCTTTACACGCGGGGGAGCGTTCACTTTTTTGCAACCTATCCCGGTCAATATGTGCCGCGTTCTTTGCTATTCCGTTGTGAACAAACAGAGCAGACCCCGCCCTTCTTGGGGCGCGAGATATTGGCGCTCACAAAAATGAACTGGAACACCACACAGTTCGATGGGATTTTCCCTATAACGATGCGAGCATCTAGGCAAGTCGGCGGCATCTTGAAGTATATTGGAGACAATGATCCAATTGCGCCATATTACAGATTTTATATGTAGTATTTTCCAGGCAAATGCTAACCTGAACGAATTCTTGAGAGGATATCTATGAACCTTCGTTTCAAAGAGACATTTAGTGGAAAAGTTGTCAACAAACGTCTGACCTTCAACACTGGCATGGATGAATTTCCCCGCTACGTGTTCGAGTATTTGATCGACAACTA
>VFSW01004928.1_pt1 | contig 19878 bp, 14 predicted proteins | sample 5358111 | NCBI WGS metagenome assembly VFSW01 (sample SAMN11554181, study PRJNA540505) | mine drainage metagenome | isolation source: sediment from site ElyBrook_90M | place: USA: Ely Copper Mine, Vershire, VT | collected 2017 | reverse complement strand
CTATAAACCCGCACAGGCAAGAGTGCCTGTGCTACGAAAACCGGCTCCAACCCTTGCCTCTGAAGAGGCAAGCTACAGCGGCGCACCTATCGGTTTGTTTGAAATTTACGGAAGACAAATCCTATAAGGGCGTAACTACTTCTCTTCGCTCAATTCTTTCCGCCAGGCTGACGAAAGATATTCGACGCGCAGCGCGCGCCGCCGCACCTCTTCCGTTTCCGGATCGTTGAGGTAGACGCCCATGATTTCGGAAACGGACACGCGGTTCTCATCGCAGTGCAGAATCTGGATTTCGTCTCCGGCGCCGACCTCTCCCTCTTGCAGGACGCGCCAATAGAAACCGGTGCGGCGGCTGGCGAGAAATCGCGGGATCATGTCGTCGCGGCCAAACTTCAGATTCAATTTGTAGCAGGGGATGCGCGGCTGTGTTACGGCGACTTCCGCGGTGCCGATCATCAGCCGGTCGCCAATACAAACATCGCTCTCCACGATGCCCGCGATGGTGAAATTTTCGCCAAACGAGCCCCAGGGAAGCTCGACTCCCGGCAACTCATTTCTCCAGAAGGAATAGTGTTCGGAGGGATAAGCGTAGGCGGCCTTGTCGCGGCCGCCATGATGGATAAGGTCGGCCTGCGCATCGCCCTCGAGATTCAATGAGCGCAGGCGAATCCGTTTTGAAACGGGCGATTTGAATATACTGGTCAAGACAGCCTCGCCATCTGCCTGAACAGGGCGGGGTATTCCGACTTGCACGGAAACGATGGATGGCCGCAAATCCGTTCTCCCGGTCATAGAATGCATCATAATCGGCAGGATTCGCGGGATCAACGACTGGGAACGAAAAAATCTTTCTGGACGGAATGCGGCTCCGTCTTTGCCTTGCGCCGGAGTTTGGCTATACTTCTCGTTCCTAAGGCGGGCGCGCTAAGGGCCAGGTCCAGGGTTGGGGCGTGGGATTCTTGTCCCAGATGATCCGGGGTGCGGACAAGAGGAATTCCAGCGCGGCATGTTTCGTTCCGATAGAATATCAGCGAGTTTCCACTCAGGCGTGTCGCGCACACGCCATGAACGTTTGAAGCGGGGGAAGGTCAAACTGCAACGCGAAATCCCACAACTGCCTGAAACGAAGACCGGCCAACACGTCACTATCGTGGGCGGCTCCGCTGCGGGTTTTTATGCGGCATCCCTTCTGGCGAAGGAAGGCTGCTCCGTCGAGGTCCTGGAGCGCTCGGAACACCTGGATCACGCCGAGCGCACGCTGATTGTCACGAGCCACATGCGCACGCTCCTTGGCAAGGTCGGCGACAGCGCGGTGCTCAACGAAATTCGCAATTTTGAGCTGTTCACGGACGGCCGCTCGGCTCACGTGCCGCTCACTCGCCCCGACCTGATCATTGAGCGTTCGCGGCTTATTTGCGGCCTGGCCAGCGAGGCCCAGGCTGCGGGCGCGAAGGTCTCCTTCGGCAAGAAATTTCTTTCGCTCCAGCCAAATGGAACGGGACTCCGCGTGGGAGTGGAACGCGCTCAGGACGGAGCCAGGGAAGAGCTGCACGCTGATGTAGTGGTCGGCGCGGATGGCGCATTGTCGCGCGTCGCTCAGGAAGCGGGCTGGCCGCGGCAGCCAACCGTGCCGCTCGTGCAGGCGCTTGTGCGCGTGCCGGCGGACATGCGCCCGGACACGGTTCGCGTCTGGTTCATCCCGGACGATACGCCCTATTTTTACTGGCTGATTCCGGAGTCGCCGGAACGCGCGGCGCTCGGCTTGATTGGCGAAGACGGACAGGAGACGCGCCGCTCGCTCGAACGCTTCATGGAAAAGCGCGGCTTCACTCCGCTCGGGTTTCAGGGCGCACGCATTCCGGTCTATGACCGGTGGACTCCCGTCGAGCGGCGCGTTGGCGCTGGACGCGTGTTTCTCGTCGGGGATGCGGCCGGCCAGGTCAAGGTGACCACCGTGGGCGGAATTGTGACGGGAATCCGCGGAGCGATCGGTGTGAGCGAAGCGATCATGAACGGCGGCAAGAGCCGCGAACTGCGCGCCCTGCGCCGCGAACTCGATCTCCACCTGCTGATCCGCAAGACGATTCACCAATTCAAGCAGGCGGACTACAGCCGCCTCGTGGATCTGATGAACGCTTCGACGCGGCGCTCGCTCAGCGAATATACGCGTGATGAGGCGGCCAACGTCCTTTGGCACATTGCGCTCAGCCAGCCCCGGCTGCTCTTGCTCGGACTTCGCGGCCTGCTTTCGGGCGGCTCGATCCTTCCAAGGAATCGCGGCTAGAAGCCGTCTAATAATTAGCGAGCCGTCCGAAGTCGATAAAGCGCCAGCGGCTAAAGCCGCTGTTTTTCAGGTCCCTGAACGTCGCGGCTGAAGCCGCGACCCACAAAGATTATTTATGAGATGCTTCGTAGTTTTATGTAGGGCTTCAAGTGAAGCCTGCGCGCGGTGAATCCAGGACAGGAATATCCGTGAATATCCTCGGTCTTTCCGGCCTATCTCACGACTCCGCTGCAGCGATACTTTCCGAAGGCGGCATTCTCGCGGCCATGGAAGAGAGCAAACTCGTCCGGCGGCGCACCGCCGCGGGAATTCCGCGCGAGGCGATCCGCTTTTGCCTCGAGCGCGCCGGAGGAAACTGGAGCGGCGTGGAATGCGTGGCGGTAGCGAGCCGCCCGGTGCGCGCCTGGGTGCGCGAAGCCTGGATGCGCGGCAAGCTCACTCCCTTCGCGCCCGTTCCAAGCGGCTACTATCAGACGAAAGCTCTCGGCGAACTTGGGCGGGAACTCAATAACGGGCGCCTGCTCGAGTCCCTTGGCGAAGCGCCCGGCCTGCGCGTCCGGCATCTCGAACATCACCTGTGCCACGCGGCCAGCGCGTTCTACGCGTCGCCTATGGATCGCGCGCTCGTCCTGACCCTCGATGAACAGGGCGACGGCCGCGCGGGATGCATCGCCGTCGGCGAAGGCAACCACCTGCGCGTGCTCGAAACGATCGCCTTCCCGCATTCGCCGGCCTGGATTTTTTCGCAGATCACCGATCTCATCGGGTTTACTCCCCACGCCGAGGAACACAAAACGCAGTGGCTGGGTCTGGAAGGCGACCCGGTATTGGAATCGCTGTTTCTCGAAATGTTTCGCCGCGTCCCGGGAAAGCTGCCGCATCTGTCTTCGAGCTATTTCAACGCCGGGCTTGCCGGGAGAATCGCCTTCGCGCCGAAATTTTATCGCGCGGTGGGGCTCGATCCCGCCATCGCCAAAACTGCCGGAATGGCCGCGGCGCGGCCCGCAATTCCGGAAGCGCTGCGCAAGCAGCTTGCCGCCGGCGTGCAGCAGGCCTGCGGCCAGGCGGCCGCGGAACTCGCCGAGCGCTACCGGAAAGAGACGGGCGCGAAATGTTTGTGCCTCGCCGGAGGTCTGTTCCTGAATCCCGTGGTGGTCTCGTACGTGGAGCAGAACACGGGTTTTGATGAAGTGTTCGTCCAGCCGGCCGCGGGAAATGAAGGCACGGCGCTCGGCGCCGCGTGGTATGTCCGGCATCACCTCGACGGCCAGCCGCGGCAGGCGCCGATGGATCATATGGCCTGGGGCCCGCGCTACTCCAATCAGGAGATCAAGCACGTCCTCGAAAATTGCAAGGCGCGTTTCCGGTATCAAGCGACCGACGAGCAGCGCATCGAGGAGATGTGCCAACTGCTGGCGGCGGGGAAAATAATCGGCTGGTTTGACGGCGCCGCCGAATTCGGCCCGCGCGCGCTCGGCAATCGCAGCCTGCTGGCGTCTCCCTGGGCGCCCTACGTCAAGGAAAACCTCAACGAATATGTAAAGCACCGGGAGGCGTTCCGGCCCTTTGCCATTTCCGTGCCGGAAGAACGCGCCGCGGAATATTTTGAGTTTACGCCGCCGGCGCGATTCATGGCCACGCTGGGAACAGCAAGGCCGGAAACGGGCCGGATGCTCGAGGGGTTTCTTCTTCCCGGCGGGCGTGTGCGGTTGCACGTCGTGAGGCGAACGGCGAATGCGCTGCTGTGGCGGCTGCTCAACCGGTACGGGGAATTGTCCCCGGCGCCCATGCTGGTGAATACTTCGTTCAATCTATTCGGCGAGCCGCTGGTGGTTTCGCCGCGCGACGCGGTGAGAAGTTACTTCTGCTCTGGAGTGGATGCGCTCGCCATCGGGAATTTTTTAATGACGAAAACCTGAGGCCAAAAGGTGCAGGCTTCACAGGCTGCGGAAAAAGTACGAAATGTTTGTTGGTCGCGGCTTCAGCCGCGACATAAAGGTTCATGTTTCTTCAGTGGTTTTAACCCCTGAAGGTTTTTGGGGACTTCTTCCGTGACCCGCTCAGTCTGCGGGGTTTGGACCTCATGGGGACGATATTTATCGGGTTGAAAAGCATGTGTTGCAACTCTGACTCTAAGGCGTCAGCGGCTAAAGCCTAACTAATTTTGCAGCGTATATGTCGTTGCTAAAGCCACGACCCACAAGGATTCCGAAGATGCCACATAGTCTCTGAAACCCGGGCCACATCGCGTTGCAAGGATGCAATCCCCGCTATGCCTGCCGCGTCGCTGCAAACTGCTTCTTGAATGCATCGAGAGTTAGGCGCAGTCCCTCTTCCAGCTGCACTTTCGGCTCCCAATTCAGGATTCGCCGAGCTTTGGTGATGTCCGGACAGCGCTGCTTGGGATCGTCCTGCGGCAGTGGCTCAAAAATGATGGGTGTTTTCACGCCGAGCAGTTCCCGAACGCGTTCGGCGAATTCCAGAATCGTGATTTCGTGCGGGTTGCCGATGTTGGTTGGCAGGTGCTCATCCGACATCATCAGCCGGTAAATCCCCTCGATCAGATCGGAGACATAACAGAAACTGCGCGTCTGTTTTCCGTCGCCGTACACGGTGAGGGGCTGGCCCGTCAATCCCTGGTGGACGAAATTCGGCAAGGCGCGTCCGTCGTTGAGGCGCATGCGTGGGCCGTACGTGTTGAAGATGCGCACGATGTGCGTGTCGAGTCCCTTGGCGCGGTGATAGGCCATCACCAGCGCTTCGGAAAAGCGCTTGGCCTCGTCATAGACGCCGCGCGGGCCCACGGTATTGACGTTGCCCCAGTAGGTTTCCGGCTGCGGCGTGATCGCCGGGTCGCCGTAGCATTCCGAAGTGGAAGCGAGAAAATATTTTGCTTTTTTCGCGAGCGCCAGGCCCAGTGTATTGTGCGTTCCGAGCGAGCCGACTTTCAGCGTCTGAATGGGAAGCTTGAGATAATCCACGGGGCTGGCGGGCGAAGCGAAATGCAGGACGTAGTTCACCTCTCCGGGAATATCAATGTATTTCGAGACGTCGTGCTGCATCATCCGGAATCGCGGATGATTTTTCAGATGGTCCAGATTGGCAGCGGTTCCGGTGACCATGTTGTCAACGGACAGCACTTCCCAGCCGCGCTCGAGAAGATAATCGCAGAGATGTGAGCCGAGAAAACCCGCTCCGCCAGTAACTACAGCGCGCATCGCGTTTGCCCTTTCGCGCCGGATTGGTCCGGCTATCGAGGCGGGAGAACCCGGATGTTTGCGCCGCCCCGTGGCCCTAGCGTAACAGACTTGATGCCAAGGCAAGGCGGCGAATTTCCAGCGATGAGAAGAAACCAACAATGTTTGCGCAGCAAAGATCTGGCGCGCGAGCGCGAAGCGCGCATTATAATTGACCTCCCTCCGGGAGCGGGTTAGGATTCCAAGTCCGCGCGCTTCGATATGTCGCACTCACGATTTTATTTGTTGCGCTGTTGTCCCTTTTGCAAGAGTTTGGACGTGCGCCGGTCGCACCGAGGCGGATGGGATGTAACGCTGGTGCTGCCGTTTGTATTGTTGCGACCCTTTGGTTGCGAGGACCGCACCAAGCGGCATTACAATCTCTTCTTCACGCGAACGTTGCACGAGCCTGAAACGAAGAAACAGCGCCCGGACTGAGCTGCGGGGCATGACGGATATGGCGGATACTGCCTGGGCAGGGGTTGGCCGAGAAGTGCATGAGCCGGAACGCAGGCATTGGCGCTGGTGGATTCTCGCGGGCGCCCTGGCTGCTCTTTGTGCGGCGGTGGCCGTCCTGTTTTTCAAGGTCGGTGCCTGGCTCGTGGTTGAGGACCCGCTTGTCCACGCGGACGTCATTGTCGTCCTCAGCGGAAGCCTTCCCGAACGCGCCGTGGAAGCCGCGCGGCTCTATCAAGCCGGCTATGCGGACCAGGTCTGGATCTCTCCTCCGGTCTCTCCCGCCGAGGAGTTGAAGGAGATGAACATCAACTATCTCGGAGAAGATTTTTATAACGAAAAAGTCTTGCTGGCGCGGAGCGTTCCCCTGGACGCAATTCATATTCTGGAGAATCCGGATGCCAATACGGAAGAAGAAGTGCGCCAGGTCTCCTCGGAACTTGCGGCCAACAATTTTCACACGGCCATTGTGGTCACCTCCAAGCCCCACACGCGCCGCGTGCGGGCGATGTGGCGCAAACTGGTGCATTCCGATGAGCGCCTGATTGTCCGTTTTTCCGGTGACGATACTTATGATGGGGGCCACTGGTGGCGCCACACGCATGACGCCCTCGATGTTTCCCGGGAAGTGCTTGGATTGATCAACGTTTGGGCCGGCCTTCCGGTGCGCCCCAGTCCGAAATAATCATGCTCTCTCGCAGACGAAAACCGAATGAACTGTTAAGCCAGTTCACGCCGCTGCTCCTCCTGGGGATGGGGCTCGCCGCCTCCAACCGATTTGTTTCCTTCCTGGATGCGGAGTCACGGAGCCTCGATGCCGCCGCCCAGCCGCTGCGCGCGATCGCGGTCAGCCTCTTTTCGCCATCGGCGCGGCCTGATGTCTCGCCCTTGCTCGGAATGATTCTCCACTTCTGGCTACACTGGACTTCGTGGAGCGCCGAATATTTCCGCGTTCCTTCGATCGCATTTTATCTGGCGGGACTGTTTTTCCTGGCGCGCTGCGCCACCCGCTTTGGAGGGCCGGCGGCAGCCAGCGCCTTGATCTGGCTGGGAATTCTCTGGCCATTTGGATTTCATTACGGGCGTCTGGCGGCGCCCTATGCGTTTGAATTTTGTCTCGTCGCCGGCGTGACGTTCGCGTATTTGCGAACCCTCGAAGAAGATTCCCCGAAGCGAAGGGCCACGTTGATTTTATTTGGCGTGGCGCTCGTGTGGACGCACCTGCTGGGTTGGGCCGTCCTCGCCTGCCTGGGGATTGATCAGGCTTTGCGCCGCAGGTCAGGCGAACGGACGCTCTCGTTGTCCGTGGCCGCGCGCATTGCGATCATCTGGATTCTTGTGTTTTTGCCTGTCGCCCGTCCATCGTTGCTTGCATTCCGGTCCGCCATGCATCTGCATCGCGGCTTTCCGGCGCTTCTCGCGAGCTTTGCACTTCCCGTCTACAATCTATTTGCAAGTGAGTCTGTCGCGCCGTGGAATTGGCAGTACAGCGTGCCGGCCGCGCTCGCGTTGGCAGCCTGTATTTTTCTGATTTTTTGGCTGGGAACGGCAGCGTCCCGGCGGTATCTGCTGTATAGCGGCTTGCTGGTGCTTGTGATGGGACTGGCGGGGTTTGCGCAATCGGGCCTTTTGTTCTTTGCCGCGCCGTGGCTCCTTATCGGTATAGCGGCCGGGATTGCCAGTATCGCATCGAAGTGGGGCCGTCCGGCTCTGGCGTCTTCGCTCCTTCTGGTCGGGGCAATCGGCTGGTACGGAATTTACGAACGGCGCTTTTACGAGGTTCCCCAGTTTCAAGAGCCTTGGGCGCAAGTCACCGCCGACGCCGCTTCCAAGCTTCCCATGGGCGCGACGATCATTTCCGATAGCCGCCCGTTTTTCCTGTATTTGACCATCGCTCTTCGCTCGCCGGTCCCCTTGCGCGGCGCTGCTCACGACGGACTGCTTCCCGACACTCTCCACTATCCCAACGTGATGTCCATCGAACAGTGGACCGCCTCGAATCACACCAAAACTCCCACCATGATTTGGGTCCACGAAGCAGGAGACCCGGACACGGAAAGCGCCATGCAGAATGTTGCGGACGATTTCGATAAAGCTTGTGGCTCGCGGTCGTCGCGTCTGCTGGCGCGCGACGCAGGCTTCAGTTGGAAACAGCGATATGCGCCAACTCTTGCGGCGGGCCGCTGGCTCATCGAAGTCCGCGAGTACGACTGTGCATCTTCCAACACGCGCGAAGTTTTCCCGCTCCCTTCCCAATGAGCCAAGGCTTGAACGTTCACTCGGCAGGCTTCCCCATCCAAGTCCATTGAACCACCCTTATCAAACTATTAGTACGAAGGAACTATTGCAAATCGGTACACTGGCACTCAAAATTGTTCTCGAAAGGAATAGCCGAATGCATGGGGTCATAATCTTTGGGTTATCCATGATCGCCCTGAGGGACTTCGCAGCGTGCATTTGGCGAATGGCGGCTATTTCTGCTAGGCAAAATATGTAAAGCAAGGGAAATCAGTAACTTATGCGTGAGGTACGGTACTTTCGGATGCCCCAAATCGGTACTGAAGGTCCATAGCTTTGTTCTTGGGAAAATGAGAACTTGTAGTTGAGGGTAAGCTCCAAAATGATGGCGTTTATCCTACTCGTGATGTCTGCCGCAGCCTTCGTCCAGTTCGGACTTTACTACTGGCGCGCCACGATTTCTGCCGTTGCTGCCCAGGAGCTTTCCGAACGAATTCAGGTGGCTGCGGGGATTACTGCCCACGCGGTCGGAGCGGGAGATTTCTATAACATATTGATAATAAAGAATATGTCGCCGGACCTGAGGGGGTCTGGGGGCGGCTTTACCCTGGTTCGGGCTTATTACTCCATCGTGGGAAAGCTCGGCCGCTTGATTCCTTCCCTGTCTTCCTGGTCCAACACGGAAATGGCAACTTGCTCTCGCTATGTGGCCGTCCTGATTGATCAGCATCTGGAACGCAACATGGCCGCTGCCGCGGAGATCCGGGGCATTTAACGCGCGCGTTTCCTCCCCATCAATAATTCCCAAATCAATTGAGTTGGAAAGAGTTCCCTAGTAGGCCCAACGGAGTAGCACCGCACCCGCTGTGTATCCGGCACCCACGGCGACCAGCAGAACCAGATCGCCCTTCTTCAGGCGGCCCTGCAAGACCGCATCGCGCAAACCCAAGGGAATTGTCCCTGCCGTGGTATTTCCGTAGCGGTCTATATTTACAAGAACTTTTGAGTCTTCCAGGTGCAGGCGTTCCTGCATGGCGCGAATAATCCGGAGGTTCGCCTGATGGGGCACGACCAGGGCGAGGTCATTGCTCGTATAACCGTTCCTTTGCAGCAGCTCGCAGGCCAGATCGGCCATGCGACGCACAGCGTACTTGAAAACCTGAGCGCCCTCTTGATGGACGTAGTGCATCTTTTTATCAATCGTCTCGTGGGTGGGAGGATGAAGCGAGCCGCCGCCCGGCATACACAGGTAATCGCGCCCGGAACCGTCCACTTCGTGGACGAAGTCCAGAATACCCTCGTTGTCGTTCTCGGCAGGCTCCAGTAAGACAGCGCCGGCGCCGTCTCCAAACAGCACGCAGGTGGCGCGATCCTCGTAATTCAGGATCGAAGTCATCACGTCGCTTCCGATGACGAGAGCTTTGTTTTGCGTGCCCGCGCCGATAAACTGCGCGCCCACCGTCAGGGCGTAGACAAATCCGCAACACGCTGCCGAAAGATCAAATCCCCAGGCGCCCTTCGCGCCCAGATTGTTTTGAACCAGGCACGCTGTGGCGGGAAACATCATGTCCGGCGTAACGCTGGCCACCACGATCAGATCAATCTGCGAGGCAGGCACGTTTCGGGAGGCCAGAAGTTCGCGCGCTGCCGCCGTGGCCAGGTCGGAAGCGGCGACGCCCTTATCCACGACGTGGCGTTCGCGGATGCCGGTCCGCTCGCGAATCCACGCATCGCTGGTTTCCACGCGTTTTTCCAGATCAGCATTGGTCATGACTCGAGGCGGAACGTACGCGCTCACACCAGTGATTTTTGCGGCGATGCGTCTTGGCATTCCCTCTCCTGAATCGGATCAACGGCCTCGAGACGAAGAACCGCGATTCTACGAGATTGGAAGAGGTGACACAAGCTTCGTCTGCGGATTGAAAGTGGGGCTGTTTAGCGGACCGGCAGGGGTTCTTGCAATGTCGCGGAAACGGGAATGACAGGATTCGGCAATTCCCGCATGCGGCTCACGAAAATCTGCACCAGAATGGGATCGAATTGGGCTCCGCCGCAGCGCTCGAGTTCCCTCAACGCTTCGTCCGGAGTTCGCGCTTTCTTGTACGTTCGCGAAGATGTAATCGTGTCATACGCATCGGCGATGGCAATGATGCGGGCGCCGAGCGGGATCTGGTTGCCGGACAATCCATCCGAATAGCCTGAACCATCGTAGAATTCGTGATGATGCTCGACCATCTCGCGTACGCGTTCCGTGCCGCGCAGAGGTTTCAGGAGCTTGGCGCCAAATTCCACGTGCCGCTTCATGGCGTCCCATTCGTCGGCATTGAGAGGCCCATTCTTGTTCAGGATGGCTTCCGGAATCGCCACTTTCCCAACGTCATGCAGCATCCCTCCCAGGCGGACCTCCTCCAATTGTGCGCCGTCGAGGCCATAAGCTTCGGCAATCAGGACGGCGTAGGTGGAGACTTTTTGGGAATGGCCCTGGGTGAACCGGTCCTTGGCATCCACGGCGAGCGCCAAAGAGGTCAGCGTATCCATGACGATCGGAGGCAAAGGCTCCGGCGCAGAGTCACCCGGGAATTCTTTTTTCCGATCTTGGGAAAGAGAAGCGGTGGAAGTATCGGCCTCGACAAGTGACCGAGCGAACTGCTCGATCCGGCTGTGGATTTCGACGAAGGCGTCCGGCCCGGTAACGAAGAGACGCTTCAGAGTGACGCCCAGGTATGCGTCGAGAACCTCGCGCTTCCATTGCTTGGATTCCTGCGGATTGTACTGATCCGCCGTGGACACCGTGTTCCCGCCCTGATGCTTGGAGAGATACATGGTGCCGTCGGCGACCTGCAGAAGTTCCTGCGGGGTCGAGCCGTGATGCGGGAAAGACGCGACCCCGATACTCGGGGTGACGTTTTTCTCGCTCAGGACAGGATCGGCGCAGACCAGCGCGCGAAGCTTCATCGTCAGTTGGCGCGCCTGCTCGGCGTCCGTTTCCGGCATCAGGACGACAAACTCATCGCCGCCATACCGGGCGACGATATCGGAGCGGCGGCAATTCTCCCGCAAAATATTGGCCATGCGTTTCAGGACCAGATCGCCGTCCAGATGACCATAGAAATCATTGACGAACTTGAAACGGTCCAGATCCATGAGCACCACGGAGAAAGACCGCCCGGCTCGCGTCGAGCGCTTCCATTCATTGGTCAGCGCTTCCATGAAAAAGCGGTGAGTTTTTAGTCCCGTCAATCCGTCAGTAATGGCCTGCTCCTGCGCCTTCTGGAATGTGATCGAGCTGTGCAGCGCCCCCGATACCAGGTCCGCCAGTGTACCAAGGAACAGAACCTCTTCCTGAGAATAATTCGAGACTTGATCCTTTTCAACATACAGCACGCCGTGCAATTGATCCGCGTATATGATGGGTAACGCGATCGCCGAGGCCGATCCTTCCAGCACCGGCTCGGCGGATTCCCCTGGTCCGTAGGAGATGATCGCCATCTGGCCGGTCCGCGCTACGCGCCCGACCACATTTCCATCGAGGTTCAGACGGCGCCCCAGCGCGCCCTTGCGATGTCCTGCTTCGGCGTGAATGACGACCTCTTTCGTTGCGTAGTCAATCAGTCCGATACCGATGTGCGAGTAGTCCGATCCGATTTCAAGCTCTTCGCCGATTTTCGCGAGCATCTCGTCCGGATTCAGCGTTATGATGATGTTCCGCGAAATATTATTCAGCAGCGACATGTGGCGGGATTTCGTGCGCTCCTCGCGGAACAGCCGCGCGTTTTCCAGAGCGATGACGGCTTCGCTCGCCAGCACCAGCATCATTTCCATGTGGCCGGAATCCAGCTGGTACTCCTGCGGGCTTTGCACGGACATGGCGCCGATGGCCCGCTCATATAGCAGCAAGGGAACTCCGCAGAAGCAGCCCTTATCGGCGCTCTCGGGTTCGATCCCCAGCTTTTGCAACTCTTCCTTCAGGTTTTCCCGGATCAGCAGCGGCTGGCGCGTGCGCATCAGATATTCGGAGACGTAACGGTCCTGGATCGGACGGGAGGTCTTCGGAAGACGCTCGCCGTCCCGTACATCCAATTCATAACGCATCTCATTGCGCGCGGAATCATGCAGCGCGATGCGGAACTGCGTGACATCGAAGAGCCGCTTGATTTCCTTCAGAATCGTTTCAAAAAGCGCGTCCGGATCGAGCGTCGAGCTGAGCGCCCGGCCGATGTCGTTCAGAATATTCAGCTCCTGCGTTCTCCGCGCGGATTGCTGCACCAGATAACTGTTTTCCACCGCCATGCCGATCTGGTGGCCCAGCGCCAGAAGCAACCGCAGTTCCGCGGCAGAGAATCGCCGCGGATCGGGCGTGCCCAGGAACAGCACCCCGAACGCCTTTTCCTTGGCCTGCAAACTGATCCCGACAATCGTGCGCAGATTCTGGCTGACGGCCAAATGCCGGAAGCGCCGGAAGGCCTCTTCGGATTCCAGGGCCGCCCAGGAGGAGTCCCGCCCAAGCTCCCGGAAGACCACGAGCCCGCCCAGGCGCGCGACCAGTTCCACCAGATGGTCGTCCAGACCTTCTTCCTGGGAGACCGCGCAGAAATTTTCCGAAAGTCCGGCGGAAACGACCGAAGTAGGGCCGTCCGGATTTCCGTGATGCAGGAACAATGCGCCGGCGGGCATGCGCACAACGCTCAACACGCGCTCGAGCGCGTGGGAGAGCATCTGCTGGATCTCCGGGCCGGTGAAACTCGAAGCCGAAAGATTCACGTTGGATAGCGCGAGCATGTTGTGTTCGACGCGCCGCTTCTCTTCTTCATACAGGCCCATGACCATCAGGGCCGCGGCAAACAGTTGGGGCAGGACTTCCATGGCCCGCAAGGAGTCGGCGATCTGCCGCGGTAAGATGAGTTCCCCGATCAGGATTGCGCCCCAGCTCAAAAAAGATCCGGCCAGGAGCAGGTCGGCGAAAGTCTCCTGCCGCTGGCTCTCCTGATAGAACACCCAGGCCACGCAGCAGAGCACCCCGGCCACACCAAGTTGCGGGGGAATGTCGATGGAGTGCGTGTAGTAGGCGGCGGACCATACGGCGAAGACCGCTCCCGCGGCGATCTGCGGGCGGACCAGCGGAGGGGCCTCCGAATAGATGCGTGCCGTGCTGAAGAACAGAAGGGCCGCGGCAGCCATCAGCCATTGGTTGACGGCGGATTGCCAGGACGCCACGACAACCCAGGGTTCCAATGCCGGACTCAGGTAATGCAGCGCCAGCAAACACCAGCCTGCGCTCCAAAGCAGCAGGTACGCCTGCCGCCGCAGGTTGTGCATATAGGCGAAAAAGCCCGAGGTCAGCGCCGAAGCGACGAGGAGCGTAATCGCGATGATGTTGTCTGACTTCATCCGGATCCCGAAATCATTCCTTCCCAATTACAGCCACTCGCCACATGCGCCGGGCCGGCCTTTCACCGACTCATGAAGAAAAGAACGCCTTTGGCCAGGGATCACGTCCCCTGCCCAGAAGTATCCATCGGTTTCCCGGGCAATCACACCAATCCCCGGATTTTTCGACCTATCTGGACTATAAGGGACGATTTTTCAGAGGGTCAAGGGTACTAGGGTACCTGGCAAGCACATGTCACTTGAGACTTCGGACACACGCCCGATGGCCTCAAATTGCATTTCGATCGCCCAGCGGGCCAACTGGGCGCGGTTGCCAGCCCAGGCTCAGGACGGGCTCCTCCGATGCATTCTTGCCGCCCAAGCGGCCTGCCTCGCCAGTAGGACAGACATCACGTCATTCCCGTTTTGTAGTTGACAGGAAAGGTAACCTCCGCCACTATAGAATAACTCGCCAACATGTGGACGCTCTGGTCAAGCCTTCGCCAATGCCCGTGTTGTGACAGCTTCGATGTGCACCGCCATCGAGGAGGCAACACGTATAAGCGCTTTCTGTTGCGATTGGTTTTCGTCCGGCGGTATTCCTGTATGTATTGCAACGGCCTGTATTACGGGTATCTCTTCAGCAAAAGGAAAGATGAACTGTCGAGAAGGGCCAGATGAACGGACCGGCTCTCTGATCCCGTACGACCGCTCCACCTGCATCGCTCGCGTTCCCGCGCTCGTTCGGCTAAAATAGGGCGCCTTTATCACTAGTTTGCGGGTCGCTTGCTGAACCTTATTTCCCGCGGGGATACCTAAAACAACGTATGAGCATAACTTCTGGTGTACCGGGAAATCCGTCTGGCGAAATCCGCGTGCGGTTTGCCCCTTCGCCGACCGGCTACCTGCATGTGGGAGGCGCACGCACGGCGCTGTTTAACTGGTTTTTTGCGCGGCGCTTCGGCGGGAAATTCATCCTACGTATCGAAGATACGGATGTCGAGCGCAACCGGCCGGAACTCGTTGAAGGGATTCTGGACGGTCTGCGCTGGCTGGGCGTGGATTGGGACGAAGGCCCGTATTTTCAATCGCAGCGCCTGGATTCCCATCGCGCCGCCGCCGAAAAACTGGCCGCTTCCGGGGCCGCCTACTTCTGCGATTGCCCGCCCGAGAAATATGCGGGCGGCGACGTGGTCGAGGAGACCGAGGACGCGAAAAAGGAGCCCGGCCCGCGGCGCGTGACGCGCTGCGCGTGCCGAGGGGGAAAACCCGGCCTCGGCGTGCACAACGCGGCAATCAGGTTCCGCGTGCCGCTCGGCGGCGTAACGCGATTCGAGGACGCGGTGTTCGGGCCCCGCGAAGTCTCCAACGACGAGATCGAGGACTTCGTGCTGCTGCGCTCGCCCAAGGAAGGCCAAACGCACGGCGCGCCGACCTACCAGTTGAGCGTGGTGGTGGACGATATTGACATGCGCGTCACGCACGTGATCCGCGGCTCCGACCATATCTCCAACACGCCCAAACAGGCGCTGCTCTATCAAGCGCTGAAGGCCGCTCCTCCGGTGTTTGCCCATGTGCCGCTGATTCTGGGACCCGATCGCACGCGCCTTTCCAAGCGCCACGGCGCGACCAGCGTCGGCTCGTACCGGGACGAAGGTTTCCTTCCCGAAGCATTCCGGAATTTTCTGGCGCTGCTCGGCTGGTCGGTGGGTGACGCGGAATTCATGCGCACGTCTGAAATCGTCTCCATGTTTTCGCTCGAAGGTGTCTCGCGCACCAACGGCGTGTTCGACAGACCCAAGCTCGAATGGTACAACGTGCAATACCTGCAGAAGCTTCCGATCGAGGAGCTCGTGCCGTTCGTGCAGGCCGAACTCGAGCGCTCGAAGCTCTGGCAGCCCCAGTGGGCCGGGGAAAAACGCGAGTGGTTCGCGAAAACCGTGGATCTTCTGCGTCCGCGGACGCGCCTGTTGCCGGATTTTTCCACCTGGTCGCGCGCATTTTTCAGCGACACCTTTGAGATCGAGGCGGCGGCGCGCGAAAAATTCTGGAAGGATGAGCGCCTCGGCGGGATGCTCGGAAAACTGGCCGACGCGCTCGCTGCCCTCGCGGACTGGAGTCATGATCCCTGCGACCACGCCTTGCGCGAGTTGGCCGCCGCCGAGGGAGTCAAGGCTGGGTTGCTGATCAACGCCACTCGCGTTGCGATCGTGGGGCAGGCGGTTGCGCCACCGCTATTTGAGACCATGGTCGTGCTGGGACAGGGCCGCGTGGTCGAGCGGTTGCGGAAGGCTGTGGGATTATTGAGCGCGAGGTAGGCCTGAAAATCGGTGTGGCGCTGGATTTACACGCTGCAGAAAAATAGCCCGGGGCCCTGCGTCATTCCGAGTCCCGGTAGGGACTGGGATAAACTCCGCGAGGAATCCCTCTTTCTTTTTGCGCATGGTCACAAAGCAAGGAGGGATTCCTCGCTGCGCTCGGAATGACGGCGTCCGTTTCCCACATTTCATTCAGCTACTGAGTCCGGCCGATGCCAAGTTAAGAAATCCCAAGTGGAGCCCCGCGCCACCAGAATTTTCCCAACAGATTAATTTCCCAACCGAAAAATTAATGTGATGCAGGTTTCGCCGCGCCGGCTGTGCTGAAGATATCGGCGTTCACGGGACGCGCCGGAGCGTCCGCGTCTGCGATATCGAGTTCCGCGGAGGCCGGGATTTTTGTCGGCGGCAAGCACGAATCCTGATTGCACGCCTGGTAGCCCACGGTGAGCGCGATCTTCTGATGCCCGATGGGCGCCGTGTTTCCCATCCGGAGTTTCATGCGTACCGTGAATGACGTTTCGTACACGCGCAGAGGCGTCTTGGAAAAGTTGAAGGATCGCATCACGCCGCGCGGGTAATCGGTTTCGACGACCGTCACGCCCGCCGGGAGGTCCGCCGTGATCTTCGTGGGGATCAGATACTCCTCGGAGGGTTCATGCGCGTTGACGTGAAATCCGGGCGTGATTTTCGCGACGACAGCGATTTCAAACGCGCGCCCGCGCGGAACCGGCGCGAGCGAAACGTAGGCTTGCGGCTGCACCACACTCGCCGCGCGAGCCAGCGCCGCATCTTGCGCTGCAGCGGAGTTCGTGAATCCGCCAACGATGCAGGTTGCCAGGAGCGCCGCCCTGGCCGCAACATTCCACAAGAATTGTCGCGGCAAAATTCCACCCGTCTTTCCGAGATGATTGCGATTCATTTTTTGCTCTTTCGTAATGCGAATTCAGACGTTCACCGGGCTGCCCAGTTGCTCGGTCAAAATGCGCCCCATCAGCTGCATCAGTGTTTCCCCGGTCTTTTCCAGGACAAAATCTCCCGCTGCGTCCGACCAGCCCAGCTTGAAGCTGGTTGTTAGCGCGGAGATCCAGATCTGACGCACGGGAGTATTCGGGCTGATGACGAAACGCGTCTCATCATCGTCATCGAATTGAATTTCCAATTTTCCGCTGCCGCCCTCGACTTCAAATCCGTGCTTGTCGCCGGCATCCTGCAACCGGCGGCGCAGCGCGTCGAACGCGGCATCGCACCGTTTCTGAAACTCTTTTTCATCCATCATGACAAGAACAGAGTACCCCGAACCGAGCAGGCCGGGCAAGAATCGGAGAGCAGCAGGACGAAGAAATCAGTAGCGGGATCCGCGCCTATTCGTACCGCAGCGCCTCGACCGGATCGAGCCGCGCGGCCTTCACCGCCGGATAGATCCCGAAGAACAGGCCGACGCTCATCGAGACAATGACGCCCAGGGCCACCGCCCACAGCGGCACGCTGGAAGGCAGGCGCGGCAGAAAATAGTGAATGGACACGCTGATGGCAACTCCCAAAGTCACACCGATCACGCCGCCTGCGCCCGTCAGCACCACGGCTTCGGTGATAAATTGCCAGATCACGTCGCGCCGGCGTGCGCCGATGGCCTTGCGCACGCCGATCTCTCGCGTGCGCTGCGTGACCGACATCAGCATGATGTTCATCACGCCCACGCCCCCCACCAGCAATCCAATCGAGCTGACCACGGCCGTGAGCAGCGCCGCCGAACCTGTGATCTGCTTGAACTGGTCCGCCACCTGCTCCGCCGAGGACATGCCGAAATTATCCGGAGCCGAATAGGGGACGTGGCGCGTCCTGCGCAGGACCCCGCGAATCTCATCCTGCGCCTCGGCCATTCTGCCCGGCGCTGCCAGAGCGCCGATGAAATGCTCGTCATCTTCCGGATGATGCTTCCGATAGGTGCGGTAGGGAATGACCACCTGTTTCTCAATGGCCGGATTTTGAAACAGCTGGCCTTTGCGGTGCGCGAACACCCCTATCACCTCATAGGGAAATCCGTCCACATTGATCGTTTTGCCCAGGGGATCTTCGTTCTTGAAAAACGCCTGAGCGAGGTCATAACCGATGACGGCTACGTCCGAGCGGTGATCATTTTCGGCGGCGGTGAAGTAGCGCCCAAGGTAAGGCCGGGAATTCCAGACCTCGGGGTAATTCGTGTCTCCGCCGGTAAAATCGAGGCCGGAGACCTCCTTATCCTTGTAGCGCGCCACGATCACCGGCGGGTGATTCATGTCATAGACGCGCTTCATCACCTCGACAGAAACGCTGAGCACCGCCGGGCATTCCGCGCGGATCGCCTGCGCATCCTCGAGGGACAGAGGCTTGCGATTGCGCTCCTCGGCCGTCATGCGTCCGGAGTGGAATCCGGGATTTATCTTGAAGAGCCACACCGTATCCGGGCCGAAATCCTTCAAAAAGGCGTTGATGTCCTCGTAAAAACCCACAAGGATGGAAGATACCGTTATCAGCGCCGTGATCCCAATCACCACGCCGAGCGTGGTCAAAAACGACCGCACCTTGTTTTCGCGCAGCGTGTCCAGCGCCATTTTCATGTTTTCGCCGAGATGCATGCGCACGGGGCGCCTCCCGTCCTAGACTTCCTGCCGCATCGCTTCAATCGGATTCAGGTTCGCCGCCTTGCTGGCGGGATAGATTCCAAAGAACACGCCCACCGCCGTGGAAACGGTCAGCGCGATCAGCACGGCCCCCAGCGGAACGTGCATGGGAACAGGCGTATTCGCCGCCACCACTTGCGCAAAGATATATGCCAGGGCCACGCCGATCACTCCTCCGATGCCGGACATGACCGCGGATTCCGTCAGGAATTGCAGCAGGATGTCCGATCTCCGCGCGCCCAGCGATTTTCGGAGCCCGATCTCATGGGTGCGCTCCGTTACCGACGCCAGCATCACGTTCATGATGACGACGCCGCCAATCACCATAAAAATGGCCACGATCCCGGTCATGGACGCCGCCAGCGCACCGGTAATCCGCTTGAACAGATCCACGAGCGACCCGCCGTCAATGATTCCAAAGTTGTCGGTTTCATCGGGCTTCAAGCGGCGTCGCGCGCGCATCAGGGTTTGCAGTTCCTCCTGCGTGCGGGACATCCAGTCTCCGCCGCGGGTTTGCACATTGATCGCCAGGCTGGTCGTGCTCGTGAGGTAATACTTCATCCACGTTTCGATGGGGATGTACACGTAATTGTCCTGAGCCTGTCCGAGCACCGTGCCAATCGGCTTTCCAACGCCCACCACTTCGTACGGCCGGCCGTCCACATTGAGCACCTTGCCGATTGGATCACTTCCTGGAAAGAGCTTTTCCGCTATGTCCGAGCCGACCAGAGCGACCTGCGAGCGATGCTCATTATCCGGATCAATGATGTAACGGCCTTCGGCTGGGCCCTCCGTTTTCATGTCGCCGATATTCGCGGTGACGCCGTACACCGTCGTGTCTTCCACCGTCTGTCCGTTTGCTTTGGTGCGGCCAAGGATGGCGACCTGTGCGCCCACGCGCACCGCCAGCTTCGAGTTATCGCGAAGATAAAGATAGTCGTCCCATCCGAGCGGCTTGTTCCGGCGCATCGCTTTTACGAGTTCATCCATGTCCGTGATTACGGGATAGCGCAGCACAAGGAAAACATTTGCGCCAAGGTTGGCAATCTTGTCGGCTACGTACAGGTTTACTCCCGAAATCAGCGCCACCACCATGATCAGCGTCGAGACCGACAGCACCATTCCCAGAAGCATCAGGAAGGATCGCATCTTGTGCGCGCGAAGAGTTTCGAGCGCCACAAAAAAGGATTCCCGCAAATGGTGGACGCGAGGCTTCATTGGGGGTGCAATCGCTCGCCGGGCTTCATTGTTTCATACGCGCGAGGGGATTGGAAAGATTCGGGAGGAAATGTGCGCGGGGCCGTGTTTCTCACGGG
>VFSW01004927.1_pt1 | contig 19883 bp, 14 predicted proteins | sample 5358111 | NCBI WGS metagenome assembly VFSW01 (sample SAMN11554181, study PRJNA540505) | mine drainage metagenome | isolation source: sediment from site ElyBrook_90M | place: USA: Ely Copper Mine, Vershire, VT | collected 2017 | reverse complement strand
CCACCGGAAGACTTCAAAGGGAGCGGGATTCCCTTGGTGGGGACGAGAGACAGGACAACGCTGATGTTGAAGAAGGCTTGCAGCAAAATCGTCGTGGTGATGCCGAAGGCTACCATGCGGGCGAAGGGATCGTGGGTGCGGAAGGCGGCGCGGAGTCCGCGTGCGCCGAAGACTACGAACAAGAGCACGATTAGGATGGAGCCGATGAATCCCAGTTCCTCGGCGATGTTGGCGAAGATGAAGTCGGTGGAGGCTTCTGGCAGGTAGAAGAGCTTCTGCATGCCTTCCATGTAGCCGCGGCCGGTGAGGCCTCCGGTGCCGACGGCGATGAGCGACTGGTTGATGTGGAAGGCCGCGCCCTGCGGATCGAGGTCGGGATTCCAGAACGCGAGCAGGCGCCTGAAGCGCCAGGGCACCAGCACCAGCAGCGCTATAAGAGGGGGCAGCGCCACGCCGGCGGCGACAAGCAGAAACTTCCACTCCATGCCTGCCAGGAGGAACAGCATCGCTACCACTCCGGCAATGACCAGCGCGGTTCCCAGGTCGGGTTCCTTGACGATCAGCAGCATGAAGAGCACCGGAATGGCGGCGGCCTTGAGCAGGGTGTGCTTCCAGTCGCGCATTTGGTCGAGGCGGGTATGCAGAAACCAGGCCACAAAGAGCACTGCTACCGGCTTGGCGATCTCGGAGGGCTGAAAGGTGAAGAGGCCGCCGAAACGGATCCAGCGATGGACGGCATGAGAGCCGGGGAAAACGAAGACCGCCCCAAGCAGCAGCGTGGTGATGGAGAGCGCGGTGTAGACGAAACGCGTGGATTTATAGACCCTGGCATCGACGTGCATGAGGGCCAGCATGGCCAGCACGCCGGCCACGGCCCAGCCGGCCTGGCGGCCGACGAAGGCGTAGGGGGAGTTGTATCGCTCCTGGGCCACGACGGCCGAGGCGGAGAAGACCATGACGAGACCCACCACCACCAGCAGCAGCGTGGTGAAGAACAACCACTTGTCGACGCCTACGCGCGCTGCCATACCTTCCACCCCCGGCGTTCGCTGACCAGTTCCTTGAAGACGCGGCCGCGATGTTCGTAGTTTTCAAACTGGTCGAAGCTGGAGCAGGCTGGCGCGAGCAGCACCACCTCTCCGGGGCGCGCATCGGAGGCCGCCGCGTTGACCGCCTTGTCCAGCGTTTCACAGGAAAGGATCGAGACGACGCCGCGCAGCTCGGACTCGATTTTAGCGGCGGCCGAGCCGATGGTGTAGATAGCGCGAACATGGGCACGCAACAGTTCCGCAAGTTGCGTATAGTCCGAGTTCTTGTCTTTGCCGCCGAGTATGAGATGAATGCCGGTGGAGAAGGCGGCGACGGCCTTGGCGGTGGCATCGACGTTGGTGGCCTTGGAGTCGTTGTAGAACTCCACACCGTTGATGGTGGCGACGTACTCGAGACGGTGCTCGACGGCCTGGAAGGCTTCGACGGCGGTACGAATCTGCTCGGAGGAAGCGCCGGCGAGGCGCGCGGCGCAGACGGCAGCCAGGACATTCTCGATGTTGTGCGCGCCTTTGAGCGGGACGGTATGCAAAGGCATGACCTTCTCGATGGGCTCGTCCTTGCCGGCGCGGTAGACGAGGGAGCCGTCCTCGACCCATGCGCCTTGGTCTACGGGGTGCTCGACGGAGAAGAAATAGACCTTGGCAGCGGACCGGGCAGCGGCCTGGGCGGCGCGGGCATTGTCGGCGTTGAGTACGAGGCAGTCGTGCTCGTTCTGCGCGGCAAAGATGCGCTCTTTGGCGAGTGCGTAGTTTTCGAAGCTGCCGTGACGGTCGAGGTGATCGGGAGTGATATTGAGGATGACGGCGATGGCGGGATGGAATTGTTCGGTGCTTTCAAGCTGAAAGCTGGAGACTTCGAGGACCGACCAGGTTTCGTCGGTGCTCTGATCGATGAGGGCGACGACGGGGACGCCGATGTTGCCGCCAACCAGCGAGGGGAAACCGGCCTTTTCAAGAATCTCGCCCACCAGCGCGGTGGTGGTGGTTTTGCCGTTGGAGCCGGTGATGGCCAGGATTTTGCCTTTGAGGAAGCACGCGGCAAGTTCCAGTTCGCCGATGACGGGCAAACCGAAGCTCTTGACCTGCGCAAGTTCAGGGGTGTTCAAAGGGACGCCGGGGCTGACGACGATGAGGTCCTGACGGCGGAAGGTGAGCAGGCCGTGGCCGCCTGTTTCAACCATGATGCCCTCGTCGAGGAGGGCGGGAATGTCGTTGGCCAGGGCCTCGGCGCTGCGCACGTCGGATACCGTGACCTGAGCGCCGCGGCGGCGCAGGAACAGGGCTGCCGCCAGGCCGGATTTCCCCAGCCCCACAACCAGAACCTTCTTGCCTTTGAGTTCCATCATCTGGGGGTGTCCTTCTGGCGCATGCGACTTCTTTATTTTGCACCGCCGGGGCAGGTGCGCGCGCCGCGTCTAGCGGAGTTTAAGAGTGGTGAGTGCAAACAATGCAAACACCAGAGCGCCGATCCAGAATCGTGTGATGACCTTGGATTCACTCCATCCCAACTGCTCGAAATGGTGATGCAGCGGAGCCATCTTGAAGATACGCTTTCCGTTGCGTAGTTTGTAGCTGCCAACCTGGAGGATGACGGAGACGGCTTCGAGGATGAAGATGCCGCCGATGAAGGGCAGCAGGAGCTCCTGGCGGATGATGATGGCGACGGTGCCGATGGCGCCGCCAAGCGCCAGCGAGCCGACGTCGCCCATGAAGATTTCAGCCGGGTGGGCGTTGTACCAGAGAAAGCCTATGGATGCGCCCACCATGGACCCGCAAAAGACGGTGACTTCGCCCACCCTGGGAAGGTACTGGAGTTCAAGGTAGTCGGCAAAGACCACGTTGCCGCTGACATAGGTCAGCACGGCGAGGGCTCCGGCGGCAATGATGGTGCAGCCGATGGCGAGGCCGTCCAGGCCGTCGGTGAGGTTGACGGCATTGGAGGAACCGATGAGCACAAAGACGACCCAGGCAACGAAGGGCAGGAAGGCGAGAAATGCAAGGTAAGGGACAGTGCTGGGCCAGGCGTGCCAGAGCAGGTCGGGACGCAGGCTCTTGAAGAACGGGACGGTAAGGCGCGTGGAGAAGAAGCGGAATTGTTCGAGGATGGCGAGAGCAATGGCCACGATGGCCGCGGCAAGGCCCTGCCAGAGCAATTTGGCGCGGGCAGTGAGGCCGAGGCTGCGGCGCTTGACCACCTTGATGTAGTCGTCGGCAAATCCGATGGCGGCGAAGGCGAGCGTGGAAAAGACCGCGACCCAGACGAACGGATCGGAGGGAATGGACCAGAGCACGGTGGGGAGGAGAATGGCAATGACAATGAGGACGCCGCCCATGGTGGGCGTGCCGGTCTTCTTGAGGTGGGACTGGGGGCCGTCTTCGCGGACAAACTGGCCGATCTGGAACTCGCGCAGCTTCTGGATGACCCAGGGGCCGATGAACAAAGCGATGAGCAGTGCCGTGAGCGAGGCAAAGGCGGTGCGGAATGTGAGGAACCGGAAGATGCGGAACGGGTGAAAAAACGGGTACAACTTTTCGTAGAGCAGCCAGTAAAGCAAGTGGCCTCCAGAGCCGGAATAGCGGAAACAGAGTCGGTTTACATAGAGCCCCTGCGCTGAAGTCGACGCGACCACCAGGGAGCGACGACCCTGAGCAGGCCGAAATGGGTATAGCAATTCTGGTTCCGCACAACGAGGCGGGATTCAGGATGATTTTACAGGGACAGGTGGTGGCGGCTTTGGACGGGCGCTGTTTTCAGCGTTGCCTTGAACCCGGATGCACAACTGCGATGGCGCGCTCGAGGTGGACGCCGCGCGAACCTTTGATCAGCACGACGTCGCCGGGCTGGAGAGTCTGCTTGAGCCAGAGGCCGGCGGCTTCAGCAGTGGGCAGGAAGAGCGAGGCGACGCCGCCGGCACAGGCGGCGGTGGCCAGGTGCATGGCGTTGCCTTGTACGGCGGCGACAAGGTCGAGGCCGGCTTCTCCGGCGGCGCGGCCGCAGGCGGCGTGGAACTCGGGCGCGTGCTCGCCGAGTTCGAGCATTTCGCCGGCGACAAGGATACGGCGCGCGGCGGGGCGGGCGGCCAGGGTGCGGATCATGGAGCGCAGCGCCTCGGGGTTGGAATTGTAACTGTCGTTGAGTATGGTGGCGCCGTCGATTTCGATGATCTGGCCGCGCTTGTCCCCGGCGGTGAGCTGGGCGAGGGCGGCGAGGGCGGCGTCGAGATCGACACCGGCTTCGAGAGCCACGGCGAGTCCGGCCATGGCGTTGGAGGCGTTGTGCGCGCCGAGCAATTGCAGGGTCAACGATCCCTCGCGGTCACCGGCGCGGAAGTCAACGTGGAGGCCGTCGAGGTCTTCGCGGGAGGTAACGATCTGCGGGTCGGCGCAGGGGCCATCGCCGAAGTAAACGGCGCGGCCGGGAAAGTCGCGGCCGAACTGCGAGACGTAGGGGTCACAGCAATTGAGGAAGGCCACGCCGTTTGCGGGGAGCGCCGCGACCAGCTCGAACTTGGCGCGGGCGATGCCCGCCTGGCCGTCGGCAAAGCTTTCGATGTGGGCGGTGCCGACGTTGGTGACGACGCCCCAGTCTGGAGCGGCGATGCGGGCGAGAGCGGCGATTTCGCCGGGGTGATTCATGCCCATCTCGACGACGGCGATGTCGTGATCGGGCTCGAGACGGAGCAGTTCGAGGGGCAGGCCGAAACCGTTGTTCAGATTGCCGCGCGACTTGATTACGTTGAACTTTGCGCCGAGTGCCGCGGCGATCGCTTCCTTGGTGGTGGTTTTGCCGGCCGAGCCTGTGATGGCTACCACGCGCTTGCCCCAGCGGCGGCGCACATGCGCGGCGAGGGCCTGCAGGGCGAGGAGCGTGTCTTCGGTGATGAGAAGCGGGACGGCCAGCACCGCGTCGGGCAGCGAGGAAGCGCGGGCGCGCGAGACGACGGCAGCAGCGACGCCGCGGGCGAGAGCGGCCTCGACAAAGTCGTGGCCGTCGAGGCGTTCACCGCGCACGGCAAAAAAGAGCGCGCCGGCGCCGACGGTGCGGGAGTCGATGGAGTACTCGCTGACTTCGAGCGTGCCGGCCTGGGTCACGCTGGCGGGAGCTTCAAGCACCGCGCCCGCGCCGATTGCCGCTTCTGCCAGGGTGAGCTTCATTGCCCTCTACCATACCCCAATTCCGTGAGCGCCGCGAGCGCAACTTCGGCGTCGTCGAAGGGAATGGCGCCCCCGGCAAGGATCTGCTCTTTCTCGTGGCCTTTACCGGCGAGGAGGACTACGGCGCCGGACTTGGCCGCCTGGATCTCAAGGGATCTGGCGTCGGCGCGATCGGGCTCGATTGTGTAGCTGTCGTGGTTCGTCTTCAGGCCCGGCTCGATTTCGGCGAGAATAACGCGCGGATCTTCGGAGCGGGGGTTGTCGCTGGTGGCGACGACGAAATCGCTGTTGGCGCCGGCGGCCTGGCCCATCTTGGGGCGCTTGGTGCGGTCGCGATCGCCGCCACAACCGAAGAGCGTGATGACGCGGCCAGCGGAGGGCGCGACCATCTGGCGGGCGAGCACGATGAGGTTGCGCAGAGCGTCGTCGGTGTGGGCGTAGTCGACGATCACCGTGAAGGGCTGGCCCGCATCGACTGGCTGGAAGCGGCCGGGAACGGGATTCAACTGCGGGACGGCTTCGACAAGCGTGGCAAAGGGGACGCCGCGGGCGTGGGCGGCGGTGAAAGCGGCGAGGAGGTTGAGGATGTTCACTTCGCCGGCGAGCTTCGAGGTAACGCGTGCCGAGCCGGCAGGGGTTTCGAGATTGAAGACCGCGCCGCCGGGAGTAAGCGCGTAGCGGGCAGCGCGCCAGTCGCAGTGATCCATTTGCCCGATGCCGTAGGTGCGGACTTCCGCGCCGGCCTTTGCGGCCGCTGCGGAGAGCTCTTCCGTGCGGGGGGCATTCGCATTGATCACGGCGACGCGCGGGGGGGGATAGATGGCGCCGTCGAAGAGAAGGCGCTTGGCGGCGAAGTACTTTTCCATAGTCTGGTGATAATCGAGGTGGTCGCGGGTGAGGTTGGTGAAGACGGCGACATCGAAATGCAAGCCCAGTGCCCTGCCCTGGTCGAGGGCGTGGCTGGAGACTTCGGTGACCAGCTCGGTTGCGCCGCGGGATGCACCCTCGGCCATCAACTCGAACAGATCGCGCGACTCGGGGGTGGTGTGGACGCTGGGGCGCACCTCGCCAGCTACGTGGTACTCGATGGTTCCAACCAGCACGGTGGTGCGGGCAGCGGCGTTGAGGAGAGCCTCTATGAGGAAGGCGGTGGTAGTTTTGCCGTTAGTGCCGGTGATGCCGGTGGCGGCGAGCTTGCGCTCCGGATGGGCGAAGAAGGCGGCCGAGGCTTCGGCGAGGGCGCGGCGCCCGTGTTCGACTTCGAGGACGGGCAGGCCAGCCTGAAAGACCAGCAAGTGATCGAACTTCGGCGCGGAGTCGGTGATGACGCCCAGTGCGCCGGCGGCGATGGCTTTCTCGACGTAGCGATTGCCGTCGGTGGAGCCGCCCTTCATGGCGACGAAGACCGCGCCGGGCTTGATTTTGCGCGAGTCGTACTCGACGCCCGTAATGGGCTCTTCCGAGCCGCCGCCCGCGCCGACGGCGGTGACTTCTTCAGCTAGTTCTTTCCAGTTCATATCGTGGTTTAATTGTAGATTGCCTGGGGTCGTTCGACATGAGCAGTTCCGACGCGGTTGGCCTCGCTGTTTTCTCTTTTTTTGGTCTCTGGTGGGCAATCTTGCCGCAAAGCGTGATTCGCTTCTACGCCTGGTCTCATCGTGGCAAACTGCGCCGGGTTCGCTTTTCAGACTGGGGAGACTACCGCTTCATACGGTCGCAACTCTAGCGCGCGCAGCGAACCACGATCTGCGTGCCGACGGCTACCAAGGTTCCGGCGGCGGGAGCCTGTTCGCGGACGGTGCCGCTCCCGGCAATCTGCACTTCAAGGCCGGCGGCGGAGGTCTGCTCGATGACCTTGCGTATGGGCAGGCCCAGGAGCGAAGGCACCTTGAGCTTGCCGGCGTCGCTTACCGTGACCTCTTTGGCCACGGGCCGCCGCGGCGTGGGCGACGTCTCAGGCGCGGGCTGCGGCGCGGCGCCGGCATTGCCGTGGGCAGACTGGGCCGGCGGCTCGTTCTCCGCGTGGGTCACACGCTGCGCGGGCGCAGCGGCCGGATTCGCCGGTACAGGATCGGCGCGCAGAGGATCGTCGGCAGGCAGATCGTTGATGGCGGCGAACATGGCGTTGATGTCGGCGCCCTGGCCGTGCCCTTCGTCTTCGGCAATGGATGCCGGGGGCAACTGCTTGACGCGCGGGGCGTGCAGTTCGGTGTCGTGGGGAACGCCCAGATACTCCAGGACCTGCTGCGCCACATCGGTGAAGACGGGCGCGGAGACGGCCGCGCCGTAATACGAGCCTCCCTTGGGGTCGTCGATGACGACCGCCACGGAGATGACCGGATTGTTGACCGGCGCAATGCCCGCGAAGGATGCGATGTGCATGGTCTTTGAGTAGGTGTGCGTGACGGGATCGATCTTCTGCGCGGTACCGGTTTTGCCGCCCGAGGAGTATCCGTTGAGCTGTGCTCCTTTGCCTGTGCCGTACAGGACCACGCCCTCCATCATCTTGCGCATCTGGGCCGCGGTCATCTCGGAGAGAACGCGGTGGGCGCCGCCGGGAAGCGGACTGGGCAGGTCGCCGCCGGGCTTGAAGGGCTGGGGAACTGGCGGCGCGGCGGACCTCTGCGCATCGGCGCCGACCTGGCCGGACATGAGCACGTGGGGAGGAAGGTAGATGCCTCCGTTTGCGATGGTGGAGACCATGGACACGAGTTGCAGCGGCGTGACACCCACTTCCTGCCCAATGGCGATCGACGCATAAGAAGTTACACCCCACCTTTTGAAGGGCTGCAGCAAACCACGCGTCTCGCCAGGCAACTCCAAACCAGTGCGCGCGCCAAAGCCGAAGTTGCGGATGTATTCGTAGAACTTTTCCTGGCCGACTTTCTGCGCCAGTTTCACCGCGGCCACGTCGCTGGAGTGTTCCAGCGCCTCATGCACAGTGATGACCCCGTAGTGGTCCGACTTGTCGTCGTGAATCACTCGTCCCGGAAGGGAGATTTGTCCGCCTTGGCAGTCGATCATGTCGTCGGGCGTGGTGACGTGCTGCTCGAGAGCTGCCGAGTAAGTGACGAGCTTGAAGACCGAGCCGGGCTCGTAGATGTCGCTGACGGCGTGATTTTTGAGCAGTGCCGGCGTGGCGTGGCGTGCCTGGTTGGGATTGAAGGTGGGGCGGACGGCGAGGGCCAGGATCTGGCCGGTGTGGACGTCCTGCACGACAACGGTACCTTTGGCCGCATGGGTGCGGTCCATGGCGTTGTCGAGGGCCCGCTCGGCCATGAACTGAATGTTTTCGTCGATGGTGAGGATCAGGTTCTGACCAGCCTCCGGCTCGTGCTCGCTGGAGCCGAGGACCTTGCGGCGCGCGTCCATGGCGGTGTACATGCGGCCCGGCGCGCCGTGCAACTGGGGCTCGTAGCGCTGCTCGAGACCCCCGAGCCCGTTGTCGTCGGCGCCCACGTAGCCCAGCACCTGGGCGGCGATCCGGTTGTCGGGATAGTAGCGCTGAAATTCCTTTTGCGAGTAGACGCCCTTGATATTGAGCGCGCGCACCCGGTCTGCGGCCTCGGGCGCGACGCGGCGCGCAATCCAGGCAAAGCTGTGGCCGTTGGCCATGCGCCCGGCAATCTGGTCTTCGCTGGTGAGCACATCGTCGGGATCGGCGTGGACCACCGCGGCGAGGGCGCGGGCGGAGGTCTGGATCCAGGCGGATTTCTGCTTATCGTCGATTTCGCTGGGGACGGCGTAGAACGAATCGGCCTGGACGGTCATAGCCAGCTCGCGCAGGTTGCGGTCGTAGAGCACGCCGCGGCGGGGGGCAACTTCAAAGGTGCGCAACTGCTGTTTTTCGGCGCGCTCGACGAACTCCTTGTGGCGCACGACCTGCAGCCAGAAGAGCCTTGCTCCAATGGCCAGCGACCACAGGAAAAAGAAGAGACAGATCAACCAGAAGCGAGCCCGCTTGAGAGGGATGACTCGTGCCGCGCTGTTGCGATTCCGGTTGGGTCGAACGGGTAACTGCATGAGGGAATGCTCCGCGGACTCTTGCAGCTGCTTAGCTACCAGCTACGAACTTCTACTGCACCGGCGCTGCCGGAGGAGTTACTTGGGCAAGCACGGGACCGATGGCATCGGGACGGGCGCTGGGATGGATGACCTGGCCCGGAGCCGGCTCGGCAAGGCCCAACTGACGGGCCATGGAATCGATGCGGCCCGGCTCGGTAAGCTGCGCCTCGGCCAGGCGCAACTGGCGATTCTCTTCCCGCAACTGCTCCACGGCCTGCTTCTCCGACTCGACGCGGTAGCCGCCTTCAATGGCGTAAAAATGCTGAAGCCCGTAGACCATGACGAGGGAGAACAGGATCGAGATGGCGGCGCAGAAGAGGCGCATTTCGCGCACCCGCACCGGGTCCGGCGCCTTGACCAGCCGCGAATTGTCGAAGTGGCGGACAAAGGGGACCTCGGGGGTGGGCGCGCCGCGGCGACGCAACGGCTGCAAGGCCAGCAGGCCGGCGTTGCGCTCTCGAATGCGCTGCGCAGGGCTGAGGCCCGCCTCAAAGTAAGTTGTAGCGATTGCCGCCATGATTGCCTCCCGACTTGCAAGGGGGCAGGACTCAGGGGTCAGGGATCAGTTACGAGCCGCAAACTGCAACTTATCCAAGTACTGCTTCCTCTATCCCCGCCTGCCCTAACTTCCCTGTGGTGTTGCCTAACTTCTGCTGGTTGCTCCCGCCTTCGAGGAGCCTTTCCCTGATCCCTGCTTTTCCGCCGCTCTCAACTTGGCGCTACGGGAGCGGGGGTTGCGGTCCATCTCTTCTTCGCCGGCAGTTACCGGCTTGCGGGTGAGAATCTCCCAGATTCCCTTCTGCGCGCCTTCCCGCAGGCTGTCTTTCGCGATGCGATCTTCCAGCGAGTGAAAGCTGATGACGACGAGCCGTGCGGAGGGCTTAAGCAACAAGGGTGCGGCCTCAAACAATGCCTTGATCTCGTCCAACTCGCGGTTCACGTAGATACGGAGAGCCTGAAATGTGCGGGTCGCCGGATGAATGCGCTCTTGTTTCATTGTCGGGACGGCTTGAGTTACAAGCCGGGCTAACTGGTCCGTGGTTGTAACCGGCCGTCCCCGAACAATGGCTCTGGCGATTCTCCGCGACCTCCTTTCCTCTCCGTACTCGTAAATAAGGTCGGCAAGCTCACGCTCGTTCGCCTCATTCACCACTTGTGCGGCGGTCGGTCCGCTGCGCATATCCATGCGCATATCCAAGGGACCAACTGCCTGAAAACTGAATCCTCTGTGCGCCTCATCGAACTGCAGGCTGCTTACTCCAAAATCCGCAAGCAACCCATCTACCGAAGCCGGCTTCACATAGCTGGCGATGGTGCTGAACGCTTCGTTCACCAGAGTTATCCGCGGCGCCTGACCGCCTAACTCATTCGCAACCCGCGCCAGCCTTGCCCTGGCCAACTCCAGCGCTTCGGCATCCCGGTCGAAGGCAATCAAATGGCCTTCCGACCCGAGCCGCCGCAGGATTCCTTCGGCATGACCCGCCAACCCCAGCGTGCAGTCAACATAGGCGCCGCCTGCGCGCACATTGAGAAAATCGATCGCTTCTTGAAAAAGAACTGGAACATGCCGCTGATTCGCTGTCGTCATGTCCTCCCCCTGAGGGGTGTTTGCCGCTCAACCTACAATCCGTACTCAGCCAGTGAATCCAACTGCTGTGCGGGCATCGACTTCCCCTGGACCTTCTCCCGCAGACTTTGAACGCTCGTCACTCGCAGCAGGTCTCCTTCTCCCGAGACCTTTACATCCGCATTCACCATTCCCGCGCTACGCAACTCTTCGGGAAACAACAGCCGTCCCTGGGGATCCATGTCGGCCCGGTCGCCGTAGAGGTTGTATCGGGCCAACAAGCTTTTCCGCGCTTCGCTACTGGCGGGAATCCTGAGGACCTTGGCCATATGCCGCTGCCACTCCGGCATGGGATAAATTTCAGCGTCCTGCCCATCCCGGCTGGTGATATAAAAGGCGCTGAAGTCCTTGCCGTACTTGCGCTCGATGAATGCCTTGAAATCAGCAGGCATCTTCAGGCGCCCGCGCTCGTCCAATTTGGCCCGCGGGTTGCCACAAAACCCAACTTGCAGATCGTCCCAGGTTTCCAGACCCTTCGCAGCAGCCTCATGGGAGGCGACAGGTTCACCAGCTGCACCGGATTCTGGTTTCTCGGTCACGTTCTTGCTCTCACTCGGTGTACTTTGCCTGCGAGTATTCCCAAATCTACCCGTTTGGGCCCATTTACACCCAACAGGACCCATTATGCGTCAAGAAGCGCTTGCGCGCCTGTGGAAAATGCATGCCTTTTTCAAGAGCCCCGCAGGTGAGGAAATGAGGGGATGCCTCAAGATGGTGTACACACAAGTAATTGATAAAATCTAATTAGATACCCCTACTAATAGTGCAGGTTTACCTTCCTGATTCCTCTTTTGAAGATTCTACTTCGGGCAAACTTGCGTAACCAGGCCGATTGGTATAACACGAATAAAAAGCGAAGCTGTGGCTCAAAAGCCCCTGGTCCACCTACTTTCGCCGTTGCTTCCCGCGCTCCACAATCACCTTGAGCAGGTAAAAGAAGACCATGAGATTCACCAGCAGCAGGCCGCACCGCATCAGCGTCAGGCGGCGAAAAACCTCCAGTATCTCCCAGGGCAGGAAGGAAGCCGTGATTCCAAGCGTGAGGTATTCGGCCCAGGTTTTTTCCAGGTAGAGGCCGATTCCCTCCACCATACTGACGGCGGCATAAGAGAACAGGGCCAGGCTGATGCGGCGCAGCAGCCGGTCGTTCACGATCGAGGCTCGGTCGAGGATGAAGTCGACAAAGCGCGACTCGGGGTCGAAGCGGAGGTGGTGGGCCAGGCTGGCGAGCAAGTCGCCAATATCCTTGTGCAACAGGCCGCGCGCTCCTACGCCCATGACGACGAACAGCAGCGCCTGGGCCAGCTTGAAGGCCGCTATAAGCAACAGCCACCGGTTGTGATGGCGCTTGCGGCGAGAAATCCTGCGTGGGGAGTGGATGATTTCCTTTGCCATGCGTCGCCCAATTCCAAACGGGTTCCTGTCAATACGTTAAACGATGGCGGCAGGTTCTCCCAATCGCGGGCCCGTTCCGGGCGCTACCATCAGAGGTATGACGCAGCATTTTTCACAGAGGCAATGGGTGCCCTTCCCGGTGGAGCTGGTGTTCGCGTTCTTCGCCAATCCCGCCAATCTGCCTCATCTGATGCCGGGCAAGCTGGAAACAAGGATTGAAGAAGCGCGCATTCAGCCGCCGCCGGAGCGGCCAGTGCATGCGGACCTAGCGCGGCGGTTCGACAGCGTGGCGGCGGGCGTGGGGTCGGAGATTCTGATCAGCTTCATCCCCATTCCTTCGGTTCCGCGCCGCGTGAGCTGGATGGCGCGAATCACAGAGTTCCAGTGGAACAGCCACTTCCGCGACGAGCAGGTGCGCGGGCCGTTCAAACTCTTTCGTCATCGGCACGGGATTGAGGCGGAGTTACGGGAAGGCGTGGAGGGAACGCTGGTAAGCGACGATGTGGAGTTCGAGCTGCCGCTTGGGATGCTGGGGCGAATAGCAGGAGTTTTTGTGCGGAGAAATCTGACGGGGGCGTTCGCCTATCGGCAGAAGCGCCTGCCGGAGATGCTTGAGACGGCGGGGCGACAGGCTGCGATGCGGGAATAGAGCGCTTTCCTTGATCCCCTCTCATGAAGTTGAGCTCGTGATGTTCCACCCTTACGACAAATGGCACAAACACGCGTGGACGCGGCACCCATTCCCTGGTGCTGTTCGCAACAATGCTTTCAACGGATAGTGCACTCTATTTTTTGGGGTTGAGCAGCGCATCCCGGTCGATCACATTGCCGTCCAAAATCAGCCCGGAGATACGTCGGGCGTTCCAGATGTTGGCGGAAGGGTCGCCGTCGACGACGAGAATGTCGGCGCGGCGGCCGGGAGCGATCTGGCCAAGCTCATTCCAGCCGAACTGGAGGGCGTAATTGTTGGTGGCGGCGGCCAGCGCTTCGCGTGGCGAGAGACCGAGGCGGACGAGCATCTCCAGTTCGGTGTGCATGGAGATGCCGGGCATAGAACCGCGCACCGGCGCGCCCGAGGCGGCCAGGTAATGGGGAAACGCGGAAAAGATGGTTTCATTGATGCGCCAGAGACGCATGGCGGACTGGCCGGCCTTCTTGCGCTGCCCTTCTTCGAGATAACGCTGACCGATGGCGGGCAGGTGGCGCGTCCAGGGGGCGAGGGGGTAGTTGCGCTCTCCGGTGGCGCGGTCGGAAGGGTCAAACAAGTGTGGGGGGTCGAGCAGCGCGGCGGCAGGCTCCTTCCACAGGTTGCGATTGCCGGGGAGCTCGATAAAGTAGGTGCTGAAGGTAGGCATGAGCGCGGCGTGGTGGAGGGCGAGAAACTTCGCGTAGGCGCGGAGATGGAGATCGGTGGGAGGCAGCCGCTCCGAGTAGTCGTAGGCGGTGTTGGCGGCCGGCCCCTGAGGGTCATCGACGAGCGGACGCTGGAGCTCGTCGGGGATGACGCCGAGCTCGTAGCGGCCCATGTGAAGGAGTACATCGACGCCGGCCTCGATGCCGACCTGGTAGGGGGTAGAGACAAACTCGCCATAGGTGACCAGGCCAAGCTGATGGGCGTGGGCGATGATCCACTGCGAGTTGGCAGCGGTGAGGTCGTGGCCGAGCAGAAGGACGCGGGTTCCTAGCTTGGCGGTTTCGGCGAGCTGGCGGGCGGTGTCGCCAGGACTGAGCTCGACGGGATGGGCGCCCTCCTTGAGCTTGGCGGCCCAGTCAGGCCGCCTGGCGAGCAGGCTCCAGTTGTCGGTTGAGCCGATGGAGTCGGCAAGATAGAGGTGAGGGGCGGGACTGGCGGTCAGATCGATGGCGCCGCGCTGGTAGTCGCTGACGGCAACCACCGTGGTAACGCCCATGTAGAGATCGGCGCTGGCCTGGCCCTGCGAGTTCATGCCGGCCAAGCCGTCGACGAGGCCGGGGAGCAGGAACTTGCCGGTGCAGTCGATGACAAGGGCACCCTTGGGGATGGTGACGGCAAAGCGCGAACCGACCTCACTGACGCGGCCGTCGCGAACGATGACGATGGCGTCCTCGAGGTCTTTCGCGGAGCGGCCCCACTCGGTGACATCGACCAGGGTTCCACCGGCGAGGACCAGAGGAACGGGAGCCGGGACCTGCGGCGAGGCCTGTATTCCGGCCATAGCCACCACCGCCAACCCCACCGCAAGGTCTCGAACAATTTGCATAGTTGAACTGGTCTTTTGAGGATTGTCGCACAGTGGGCCGGGTAGGGCCATGAAGAAGGACCATGCGCGCCGATACGAACCTACAGTGCGGGCTTTATGTTCCAGCACGCTCTAACTGGCCACAAGCGCGGCGCGGCGGCGGTGCGCGAGCAGCGGCAGCACCTGGGCCTGTGCGGCTTCCACGGTGAGGCCGTACTTGGCGCGCAGATCGTCGACCTTGCCGTGCTCGATGAACTTGTCGGGCCAGCCGATGCGGACCACAGGGATCTTGCTGCCCATATCCTCCAGGGCTTCAATGACAGCAGAACCGAAGCCTCCCATCTTCACATGATCCTCAAACGTGACAAAGGCCGCCACGCGGCGCGCGTACGTCTCCAACAGCTCACGGTCCAGCGGCTTCACGAAGCGGGGATTGATGACCGCGGCGGAGTAGCCATCGCGCCCGAGGCGCGCGCCCAGCTCGCGGGCCAGTGCGGTCATGGGGCCGAGGCCGAGGATGGCCACATCGGAGCCGTCCTGCAGGACCTCCGCCTTACCCACGGGGAGGACCTGCGCTTCAGGCTTGCGGGCCACGCCCGCCACCACGCCGCGGGGATAACGAACGGCGCTGGGACCGGGAAGCTGGAGGGCGGTCCTCATCATGTCGGCCAGCTCGTCTTCATCCTTGGGCGACATCAGCACCATCTCGGGAATGCCGCGCAGGTAAGCGATGTCGAAGAGGCCGTGATGGGTGGGGCCGTCGTCGCCGGAGAGGCCGGCGCGATCCATGCAGAAGACGACGGGGAGCTTCTGCAAGGCCACGTCGTGGACGATGGGGTCGAAGGCGCGCTGCAGAAAGGTGGAATAGATGGCGCAGACGGGCCGGTAGCCGCGGGTGGCCATGCCGGCGGCAAACACCACCGCGTGCTCCTCGGCGATGCCGACGTCGAAGTAGCGCTTGGGGTGGTGGGGCCGGAAGAGATCGAGGCCGGTGCCGTTGGGCATGGCGGCGGTGATGGCGACGATGCGCTCGTCCTGGTTGGCCAGCTCTACCAGCGTGGTGGCAAAGACTTCGGCATAGGTGGGCAGGCCGGTGGGCTTGGTGTTGCCGGTCTCCGCATCGTAGGGCCCGAGGCCGTGGAACTTCTTCTGCCCCTCGAGGGCGGGCTGGTAGCCGCGGCCCTTCTGGGTGAGCACGTGCAGCAGCACGGGGTGATCGGCGGTCTTGAGGAACTTGAAGGAGTCGATGAGCAGCGGCAGGTTGTGGCCGTCGATGGGGCCGAAGTACTCCAGGCCAAACTCCTCGAAGAGGATGGAGGGCCAGAGCATGCTCTTGGCGGCCTCTTCGGCGCGGCGGGCTAGGGTGACGGCAGTTTTGCCGCCGATCTTTTGCACAATGCGCTTGGCCGACTCGTGCAGGTTCTGGTAGTGCTCGTTGGTAACGATCTTGTGGAAGTAGCGGGCGATGGCGCCGACGTTGCGGTCGATGGACCACTCGTTGTCATTGAGTACGATGATGAGGCGCTTGGTCTGTTCGCCGATGTTGTTGAGCGCCTCGAAGGAGATGCCGTTAGTGAAGGCCGCGTCGCCGGCGACGGCGATGACGTGCTCCTTGCCGCCGGAGAGGTCGCGCGCGACGGCCATGCCGAGGGCGGCGGAGAGGGCGGTGCCGGCGTGGCCCGCTCCGAAGCAGTCGTGCTCGCTTTCAGTGCGCAGCATAAAGCCGTTGAGGCCGCCGGGCTGACGGATGGTGGAGAAGCGGTCAAGCCGGCCGGTGAGGATCTTGTGGATGTAGGCCTGGTGGCTGACGTCGAAGAGGAGCTTGTCCTCAGGAGTATTGAAGACGGTATGCAGGGCCAGGGTGAGTTCGACCACTCCCAGGTTCGGGCCGAGATGGCCGCCGGTCTTGGACAGGGTCTGGATCAGAAATGCGCGGATCTCCTCAGCCAGCTCCGCCATCTGCGCGAAACTCAGGCTCTTGAGATCGGCAGGCGAGTGGATGGACTCCAGCAATGCTCCCATGGTTTTCCTTCCCCCGGAGGCGGGCCGGGACCCCAACAAAAAGCCCCAGGAGGCGACGGGGGCCTGCAATGGCTTCTCAACTCAGCACGATACACCCAAAACAAGGCCGGGGATCATTCTTGATAGTCAGCCGGCGTGTTGGGCAGGGCGCACAAAGCAGCAGATTATTACAAGTATACCAACCGGGTGGTTCGCCGGCTCCGGGTGACTTGACGCAAGGGAGGCTGGCAGGGTTCAAAGGGGATGAAAAAGGGGAACTTCCGCGGACGGCAAATCGAGGGTTGTAGGATGGCGGTGTAGGGTGCAAGAGGAGGACCGTAGCGTGCACAAGACTGCACAGACAATTTTGACGGGAATTTTTGCCCTGGCGCTGAGCGCGGCGGTACCGGCTTATGGGCAACTGCCGGAACCGGGCAGCACGGCCTCGAGTGTGCCGAATCCGCTCTCCGATACTACGGTGAAGCCGGGCAAGATGCTGCTTTTCGACCTGGAGGTGCGCTTTGCCAAGGACGTGCTGGAGCGCGGAGGAGCGGCCTTTGCCGACTGGTTTGCCGAGGACGGCGTGACGCTGGGCAATGGCGCAGCCCCGCAACTGGGCAAGGTGGCGATCGTCAAGTCCGCGAACTGGTCGCCGAAGGACTACCAACTGACGTGGACTCCGACAGACGCCGTCATGGGCCCCTCAGGCGACATGGGATACACCTGGGGTCACTTCGAAGGTCACAGCAAGGACGTCAACGGGAACCCGGTGACCACCAGCGGACGCTACATGACCATCTGGCGCAAGCAGCCGGACGGCAGCTGGAAGGTAGTTCTGGACGCGGGCGCCAACGAGCCCGCCTCTGCGGGGGACTGCTGCAAAGTCACGGCCGGCCCGTAAAAGGCCGGAAGGCTTTTCCAGGACAGAGGCGCGCCGCGAGGGCAGGGTTCGGGAGCGGAGCCGCAGTCACCCGGCAGGGCAACCGCCGAGGTTGCTGCAACAGCCCCTCCGAAGTAACCAACTTGCGGACGCTAGGCCTGATTTTTGAATTACTTAGGTCGTAAGTCGCTGGGACGAAAACTCCCACCTTTGCGGCAGAGTCAACTCCTGTTGGATAGTCGATACTTGCGAGGGATGCCGGTGTGTCTTATGGGCGGAAGCCAGGGGCTACATCCCGGGGAGCATCTCTCCTTAACCCCGCGCCAGGAGTTTGATGTGTTCGACCGGAACCCGGACCCCGCGCTGGACGAGTTGACGGAGCTGGCTGCGGTTTTGAGCAACGCCGAATACGCCTATATCGGGTGGATGGATTTGAGCCGCCTGTGGTTCAAGTCGCGGTTCGGCTTCAAGGCGCAGGAGCAGCCTCGCTCGACAACGGCCTGCCAATGGATGCTGCAGAAGGGCCAGCCGCTGCTGATCTTGGATGTGAGCCAGGATCCGCGGTTCCCGCCCACGGGGGTGCCGCTCACGGGCGCCAAGCCCTGCCGCTCGTATGCCGGGGTCCCGCTGATCTCCACCAGCCAGCAGGTGATCGGGACGCTGGCGGTTTTGGGGCACGAGCCGGGCCGTTTCAAGAAGGAACACATCATGTTGCTAGAGGTACTGGGAAGGCAGGTGGTCACGCGCCTGGATCTCTATGCGCGAGTACGCGCCCAGGAGCAGGCAGTGAAGGCACGGCAGCGGGCCGAGCGGGCGCTGGCCATTGAGCGGTGCTTTGTGGCCGCGACTCTGGACTCGGTGTCTGCGCTGGTGGCCGTTCTGGATACGTCCGGGCGGACGGTGCGGCTGAACCACTCCTGCGCGCAATTAACGGGGCTGAGCCTGGGCGATGCGGTGGGTCGGCCGTTTGCGGACGAAGTTCTGGAGGCGGATGGACGGCAGTGGGCGGCGGCGAAGATGCGCGATGCGGCAGGCGGGCAGGTTTCAGGACCGCACGAAACCGCATGGAGGGTTGCCGGCGGGGCAAGCCGGCGGGTGAGCTGGACGCTGCGGCCGTTGCAAGGGCCGAGCGGGGAGATCCAGTACCTGATTGTGAGCGGTCAGGACGTGACCGACCAGCGGCAGGCGGAGATGGCGCTGCACTCCAGCGAGGCGCGCTACCGCGAGGTGGTGGCGAAGTCTCTTGGCTTCGTGTTCACCTGCTCTAAGGAGGGACGATTGACTTCGCTCAATGCCTTCACCGCGGAGACGCTCGGCTATCGCGCCGAGGCGCTGATGGGGCGCGCGGTTGCGGAGTTGCTGGATGCGCCCGGGCTGGCCGCTTTTCAGGAGTGCCTGCGCGCGGTGGAGAAGCAGGAGGAGTGGCATGGCGCGCTCACGCTGCGGCGCAGCGACGGAGTGTACCGGCGCATTGCTTGCCGCGGCCGGCAAACGCACCTGCCGGGCGAACGGCCCTTCATCCTGATGCACGGAATGGATGTGACCGAGCAGCATGAGGTCGAGCAGGCGCTGAACGTGGCCACGCGGCAGCGGGAGCTGATTCTGGAATCGGTGGGTGACGGGATCTACGGCATCGATCTCAACGGCAAGCTGACCTTCATCAACGTGGCGGGAGCGCACGCGCTGGGCTACACGCCGGAGGAACTGACGGGCCGCGATCTGCACGAGGTGATCCAACACAGCCACGCGGATGGCACACCCTACACCAAGTCGACCAACCCGATTCTGCAGGCGCTGCGCCGCGCTGAGCCTATCCGCATGCGGGACGAAGTTTTCTGGCGTCAGGACGGCACGGCCTTCCCGGTTGAATACAGCGCCAACCCGCTCATCGAAAATGGGCGCATCTCCGGCCTGGTAGTCGCCTTCCAGGATATCTCCGAGCGGCGTCGCCTGGAACATATGAAGGACGAGTTCATCTCCACCGTCAGCCACGAACTGCGCACGCCGAGCACCGCGCTGCGCGCCGCGCTGGGGCTGATCTCCTCCGGCGCGCTGGATAAGCGCCCAGAGAAGCAGCGACAGATGGTGGAGATAGCGATGGGCAACAGCGACCGGCTGATTCGCCTGGTCAACGACATTCTCGACTTCGACAAGGTGGAGCGGGGAGTTCTGCCGCTGTATCGTCAGCCGGTGGAGGCCATCGATCTGCTGCGCCGCGCCGCCGAGGTGGCCAACAACGCGGCCAGCCCGGCGCACATCGGCGTGAGCGCGGAGGCTCCATCCCTGCGTGTGCTGGCCGACGAAGACCGCATCCTGCAGGTGCTGAACGAGCTGGTGACAAACGCGATCAAGTTCTCGCCTGCCAAGACCGTCATCCGGCTGACGGCGCTGCCACGCGCCGAGAACTCGGCGGGGCCGGATGAAGTGATCTTCAGCGGCGAGGACCAGGGGCGCGGCATCGCGGCGGAGAAGCTGCAGAGGATCTTCAACCG
>VFSW01004926.1_pt1 | contig 19885 bp, 25 predicted proteins | sample 5358111 | NCBI WGS metagenome assembly VFSW01 (sample SAMN11554181, study PRJNA540505) | mine drainage metagenome | isolation source: sediment from site ElyBrook_90M | place: USA: Ely Copper Mine, Vershire, VT | collected 2017 | reverse complement strand
CGACGCTTGCGTAAACGCAGCTGATTACGTCAACCCCACACCCCTTGCATATTTAGTAAAACCTGCGTATTTACCCAGAGTGCGTTACAGCATTTCAAGCAGCTCCGGATCCTCAAGGTACCTTATGAGCAGGTTGCCGAACTTCACGGCCTCTGCCCCGTCCACTACCCTGTGGTCGAATACCAACGAGAACGGGAGGATCCTTCCAAGCTTCACCATGCCGTCCTGTGCGACCGGCATCTCCCTTATCATGTGCACCCCGAGTATGGCCACATTCGGATAGTTTATCATCGGCACGGAGAGGAAGCCGCCGCCGAGGCTGCCTATGTTCGTTATCGTGAATGTGCTGTCCGACATCTCGTCGATCGTGATCGTCTGGTTCTTCACCTTCTCGGAGAGCCTTTGTATCTCGTTCGCCATCTCCTTTATCGGCATTCGGTCCGCATTCTTTATCGTTATTACCTTCAATCCGTCCGGAGCTTCAGCCGCAAGGCCTATGTTGTAGTACTTCTTGCGCACGATCTCCTGCCTCTCCTTGTCGTAGCTGGCGTTGAAGTTCAGGTTCTCCTTGAGCGCGGCAACCGTGGCCTTTATTATGAACGGGAGGAAGGTAAGGTGCACGTTCATGTCCGCCATGTTCTTCTTCTCCCTTGACACTATCTGGAACAGCCTTGTTGCATTTATCAGGTCCATGTGCGCGGCCCTTGGTATGGTCCATGAAAGCTCCATGTTCCTAGCGATCGCCTTCCTTGTCTGCGACATGGGAACCCTTTCCACGTTCCCGCTTTGGGAAGCCTCTGTCCCCTTGGGCTGGGGTTGCGGCGCCTGAGTTCCCTTCAGGTCAGATTCGAGGATCCGTCCGTTCGGCCCGGTGCCTTTTACAGTCGAAATGTCTATGTTCATGTCCCTCGCAAGCTTGCGCACGTATGGCGTTGCCATCACCTCGATGCCCTGCTGCACCTGTTGAGCAGAAGCCTGCTGCAGTGGTTGCGTTGCCTGCTGCTTTGGCTGATCCTGCTTTGCTGCGGGCGTGGCAGTCTGTGCTGATGAAAGCTCATCCTTTGTGCCGATCTGCGCAATGAGGTCCCCGACATGCACTATCGAGTTCTCCTTTGCGACTACCCTCACTATCCCGTCGATTGGCGACGGGACATTCACAACCGCCTTGTCAGTCTCCACCTGTATTATCGATTGGTCCTCCGATACCTGGTCGCCGTCCCTGACCATCCACTTCTGTATCCTTCCCTCAGTTATGCCCTCCCCGACATCGACAAACTTTATCTCCTTCATGATTGAAGCACCCTGTCTATGGCCTTGGAGACCTTTATCACATTCGGGACGTAGAACTGCTCGTATCCTGGCATCGGATACGGAAGGCTTGGCGATGCGACCCTCACTATCGGCGCGGCAAGGCTGAATATCGCCTTGTCTGCCACCCTGGCGGCTATCTCTGCGCCTACGCCGAAACTCATCTCGGCCTCGTGAACGATTACAAGCCTTCCGGTCCTCTTTACGCTCTCCATTATGGTATCCTCGTCCAGGGGGTTTATCGTCCTCAGGTCGATTATGTCGGCAGATACCTTCTTCTTCTCAACGGCATCCTTAACAACCGGCACCATTGTTCCGTATGTGACTATCGTGAGCTTGTCGCCGTGCGCGACAAGGTTCGCCTTTCCTATTGGCACCTCATACGGCTCTTCCGGAACCTCCTGCTTGAACAGCCTGTAGAGCTTTGTCGGCTCCAGGAAAACGACAGGGTCGTTGAGCTTCGATGCCCGTATCAGAAGCCCCTTTGCATCGTACGGGTTCGAGGGCTCCACGACTATGAGCCCGCCTATGTGGGAGTAGTACGCTTCTGGACTGTCCGAGTGGTGCTCGAGGGTTTTGACGCCTCCGCTTACAGGCGTCCTGACTATCATCGGCACGGAATATGATGATCTCGTCCTGCTCCTGTATCTTGCGGCGTGGTTTATCAGCTGGTCGAATCCCATGTACATGAACCCTGCGAACTGTATCTCAGGTATCGGCCTCATGCCCCCTATTGCCATTCCTATCGACGCGCCAAGTATCACGGATTCCGCAAGCGGAGTGTCTATCACCCTTGTCGGCCCGAACTTGCCTATCAGGCCGTCGGTCACCCTGAATACGCCGCCGTCTGTGCCCACGTCCTCCCCGAGTATTATCGCCCTGTCGTCCTGCTTCAGTATGGTCTCAAGCGCATTGTTGAGAGCACCAACCATGTTAGTCTGCATTGATACACCTATTGGTAGAAGTTGGACGCGATCGAGTCGTCCAGCTCCTCCTTGAGCACCGCCGGCATGTAGCTGTACATGTGCTCGAACATCGTCTTCGGGTCCGGCTTGAACGTCTCCGATTTCTCCACGGCTTCGTCTATTGTCTTCTTATGGCCTTCCTGCATCTCCTTCTCCTTGCCGTCGTCCCACAGCCCCTTCTTCGCCAGGTATGCACCCATCCTTGTTATAGGGTCCTTTATCTTCCATGCGGCAACCTCCGAATCGCTCCTGTACTTCGTCGGGTCGTCCGCCGTGGTGTGCAGGCTCATCCTGTAGGTTATGCACTCTATGAGCGTGGGCTTCTCCGATGAAAGCGCGATGGCGTCAGACACCGCCTTGTACACCGCGATGACGTCGTTGCCGTCAACCTGCACGGAATCCATCCCGGCTGCTATTCCCTTCTGCGCCAGCGTCTGCGCCGCAGTCTGCTTTGACCTCGGCACGGATATTGCCCACTGGTTGTTCTCTATTATCGTTATGAGCGGCGCCCCCATCTCGGCCGCGTAATTCAATGATTCGTAAAAGTCCCCCTCGGAGGTGCCCCCGTCACCCACATAAGCTATTACTGCATTTCCGGTTTTCAGATACTTCTGCGCGAACGCAAGCCCGGCCCCGTGCGGAAGCTGCGAGGACACAGGCACTATGTACGGAAGCGCGTTTATGCCCTTCGCGGCTATGTTCCCATCTTCGTATCCCTTCCAGTACAGGAAGAAATACTCAAGTGGCATTCCGCGGGCGAGGTACACGCCGTGCTGCCTGAAGTTGGGCACGAAGAAATCCCCCTTGCGCATGGCCATTGCGCTTCCTATCTGAGTCGCCTCCTCCCCTATGAGCGGGCCGTAGGTAGCAAGCCTGCCCTGCCTCTGAAGCGACAGCGCTTTAGCGTCAAGTGCCCTTGCGAAGCACATGTTGGTGTACATCTGCACAAGAGTATCGTCTTTTAGATCGCTGGGGAAGAGAGACGCGTCAACGCTGCCGTTCTCGTCCATTATCTGCATGTAGTTTATGCTCGAGCTGAAAACGGTCTTGATCAAGGAAGCACCATCAATTAGCAATAGCTGATAAATAATAAATAACATTGGTCTTGGGGCACGATAGCTATATAAGATTTAATTGCATCTAGTGTCTGGTTCTTTGGAGATAACAATAGTAAAAAGGGACGGCAAGGAAACGAAGGAGATCAGGAAGCTGAAGAAGGCCTTCAGGGCAACATCGAACGGCAAGATATGGATCGCAATAGGCGGCGACGGCACCTTCATGAAGGCCGCGCACAGGACGGACCGGCCAATACTCTTCATAAGGGACGGGGAGATGGGAAGCCTCGGGTTCTGGGCCGACGTCAGCACAAAGGACATCGACTTCATAATAGGAAAGCTCAAATCCGGGGACTACGGAACTGAGACGCTCTCCAACAAGATAGAGCTTGAGTACAAGGGAAGGAAATACTGCGGCGTGAACGAGATAAGGCTGAACAACATAATAGAGGAGGTCTGCTTCAGCATATACAAGATTGATAACGGAAGGAGGACAATGCTGCTCCCGTTCGTTGTCAGCGGGGACGGAATGCTTGCCTCGACGAAGATGGGATCGACCGCATACAACATGTCAGCAGGGGGCCCGATAATATTCTCAGACAGGGTGATGTGCATAACTCTGCTGAACGTCGACGGGCTGTACCCGAACTCGATAGTCATAGACGGGGACAGGCAGGTAGAGGTAGAGCTCATGAAGTACAGCGGGAATCTTGGATTCGACAACAAGCAGGTTGCAAAGCTGTCGAAAGGGGACAGCTTCAGGGTCATGCTTTCCGAAAGGCGCATAACGGCGGTGAAGTTCTACGAGAGGGACGAGAGCCTGTCCGAGAAGCTGGAAAGAAGGGTAAGGAACAGGATGCTCAAGAAATTCTGACAATTATTTATTGGTTGATGCGCAACTAGTTGTATGCGATCCGTCACCGAGCTTCCCCTTCATGGAGGCCATGCGCCAGGATGGCTCTTCGGGCGAATGGTGAAGCTGTCCGGGGCGATAGCGGCAGTCATAATTGACGACTTCGGGCCTGACGAACTATTAAGGAGGATTGCGGACCCGAACTGGTTCCAGGCGCTTGCCTGCGCGATAGGGTACGACCTACCTGAAGGAAAAAAGCAGGCTTGCCGCGAAGATAGACTCGTCGCTTGTATATGACGACATCGGCATCTACCATCACACTATCGCATTCACTAGGAGCGGGAAATGGGCGGTGGTGCAGCAGGGAATGTCGGGCAAAAGCAGCATGGCAGTCAGGTTCCAGTGGCTTTCCGATTATGTAGACAGCGGGGATATCGCGAACGAGCCGCATTCCGGGGTTATTGCAAAAACCCATTCGGCAAGCCTTGACCTGACGAGCGATAGGAACGGATGGGCCAGAAATTCGGGCGCAGAGGCGATAATCGAATACGGGAAAATGCTGAAATATCCCGAAAGACACCGCATAAACATGGACATAGACATGAGTGCGCGCGCAAGAAAGGTAATCGAAGCGGCAAACGAGCTGAATCCCGAGGATTACAAGGACATACTCCTTACGAAGGGAATGGGCCGCGCAACGTTGAGGTCGCTTGCGTTCGTTTCCTCGCTGATATACGACAAGGAGCTCGCATACCGCGATCCGGTCATGTACGCCTACAACCTTGGAGGCAAGGACAGGATACCTTTCGAGATAAACAGGAGGACATACGACAACGTATGCAAGGAAATGCAGGAGATAATAGAGAATTCGCGGGTGGAAACCGGCGAGAAGTACAAGATGCTGAAGAGGCTGAGCTCGGGCGTGGCAAACAACCCAACGCAATGATCCCTTATTAAAGCATAAGCTTTATTAAGTAGTTGCTTTAATATATTGCCATGGACGTGTTTTACGCGCTCGCCGAACCGAGGAGGAGGAAGATAGTGGAATTGCTTGCCACCAACGGGCAGCTTTCCGCAGGAGACATCTGCAGCAGATTCGATATAACAGCGCAGGCCGTGTCGCAGCACCTCAGGGTTCTGCTTGACGCAGGGCTGGTGAGCATGAAGAAGAACGCGCAGCGGCGCATATACAGGTTGGAAGAGGGTTCCATGGACGAGCTTGAAGAATGGACTAGGAAGATAGAGAAGCGGTGGAATTCAAGGCTTGACAGGCTTGATGCCGTACTGAAGAGAGAGAAGGCGCTTTACGCTAAGAGGAGATACGATGGCAGATGAACCGAAAAGGGAATTGAACATAACAAGAATCTTTGACGCCCCGAGGGAGCTTGTATGGAGGGCGTGGACGGATCCGAAGATAGTCAGGAAATGGTGGGGCCCGAGAGGAGTCACCAATCCGACATGCGAAGTGGACGCCAGGCCTGGCGGCATGATTAACATAGTGATGCTGGCTGGCAAGGAGCTTGGGCCGATGGCAGGTATGAAATGGCCGATGGTCGGCACTTTCAAGGAGGTAAAGCCGCAGAGCAGGCTGGTGATAGAAGGGGGCGCCGCTGACGATGCACAGCAAATATTTCTAGAAACCGAGATGACCGTCGACTTCGAGGACTTGGACGGAAGGACAAGGATCAACCTGCACATAAAGGTCACCAAGATAAACAACGAGGAAAGGGGGATGCAGGCCCTTTATGGCATGGAGAGGGGATGGGCCCAGAGCATAGACAAGCTAGGCGAGATGCTCGCATCAGAATAATCGGTGTATCAATGAAAAAGGCAACAAAATCCAAGGGATTGTCTCGCGAGGAGATAGAGGCGATGAAGGAAACGCTCGAGGAGCGCAATTCGGGCGCAAACGGGGAGAGCGCCGTGCTTGAGAAGATCGCCAAGATGCCTGAGCCTGACCGCACAATGGCCAAGCACATACACCAGCTCGTCAGAGCCGCGGCCCCCGAGCTTGTGCCAAGGACCTGGTACGGGATGCCGGCGTATTCCAAGGATGACAAGGTTGTATGCTGGTTCCAAGACGCGCATAAATTCAAGTCGAGGTATTCGACGTTCAGTTTTAGCGACAAGGCGGCACTTGATGATGGCAATATCTGGCCCGTGGTCTTCGCGCTGAAGAGGCTGACTCCAGCCGAGGAGGCGAAGATTGCAGCGCTCGTGAAGAGGGCGCTAAAGAAGGGCTGATATCATGGCGAACCGGCTGCTTGGCCGCGTCACAGGCCCTTTGAGACCCTGAGCGTCATCTCCGAAAGCCTGTCAAATACGTAACTCTCCTCCTCGACAGGCGCCGATGCGGTTATCCTGATGCCATAGTTGCTTATGCCTATGTCGTTTATCTGTATCCTAAGGCTCTTGCCGATTATCTTCGACAGCTTTGTATTTGCATTCACCTTCTTCACCATTTCGGACTTGAAGTCCCTGAATTTCTTCTTGTCTAATTCCGCCCTTATTATCACGTCCTTTATGTCCGATACGGAATAGTTTATTATCGCGGCCTGGTTGATTATCGAGTTTGGCACGAATATCTGAGGACCCTCGTCAAGCTTTATCCTTGTGTACATTATGCCTATGTCCTCTATCATGCCGGAATATCCGGGCAGCATCGCATGGTGCGAATACGAAGGGGGCATCATCCCGTACTGCCATGTGGAGAATGTCACCCTGTCTCCGGTTGCGAAGGGCTTGGCTGCCATCATCGATACACCTGCAAAGAAGTTGCCGAGCGTGCTCTGCGACGCAAGGCCTATCACGATGCCAAGGAATCCTGCACCCACAAGGATGCCAGTGAGGTTTATCTTGAACACAAGCATGACCAATATGATAAGTATCGCATAACTGAGAAGAGTCACTATCTTTGCAACCGACTTCTCGTCCATCCTGGCTTTGTGTTTACCGTAGGAGATTATCGATTGCGCGAGCATCCTTATCGCGAGATACCCGAAGCAAAGTATGAACAATGCCTGTATAGGAGGTATGTAAATCGAATATGCCGGAGTGTTTGCCAGTATGTACCTTGGAACGAGTGTGGAAAGCGCGGCGCCTATGGCTGCCGTTATAACAAATGATGTAGCAGTAATATAACTAGCTTTCATCGCAATTACTGATTCTTATTCTGCCCCAACCAATAAAAGATTTTGTATCGTAGCGGGCTTGAAGGATTCATGGACTCAACGAGACTTACCACTTTCCTTCATATCCTTTTGTATGTGTTCTTATGCGCAAAAGCATATTACTATGGTAGCAAAGATAATCGGCCGACTTCCAGAAGGTATTTAAATATATAAGTGTATATTATTACATAAATATGTAATGTTATGTATATGTGATTTTATGGAAATAAGGGATGCTTTCCAGCTAGAAAAGGCAAAACTTGAAGATATACTCATTGAGCTTTTATATAGCAAATATAATGATTTGGTATTTCACGGGGACACATCTATATGGCGGTGCTACAATGGAAACAGGTACTCCAGAGATCTTGATTTCTACATAAAAGCAACATCAAGCGAAGACAAGAGGCAACATTACAAACGAATCTCGGATTTCCTGAAAGAACTTGGCTTCTCCCTTAAAGAGAAAGGTTATTCAAAATCAACAGACACGATGCACTTCCTTGTTGAATCTAATGCAAAAATGAAGGTCGATATGAATTTCAGATATAAAAAGGGCACAAGGGCCGAATATAAAAAGATTGATGACAGCAAAATTGTGGTACTGGCACTTACCCCATCTGAGCTATTAGAAGAAAAGATAATTACGTATAATGATAAAATGGCCAACACAACAAAGATTAAACAACCGGAAGTGCAGGACCTGTATGACATATACCATCTTGTTTCCATTATTGAAAAAGGAGATAAGAAAACTGTCACGAACCTCAGGTCACTTATAGGCAAGATCAAGGATAGCCCCCCTCCAAACATGAGCAGCCTGGATCATCTGGTCCTTGTGGGCTTGCCCCCATCGCTCGAATTGATGTTGGATAGGATAAATAGGTGGTTGGATGACAATAGTTAAAGAAATAATAGACAAGTTTTCCGAGTACCCCACATTTACCCACAGGGACCTTATACTATATTTTAGTCAGAAAAAGATGAAACCCGCTAACCTTACAAGGTTAATTTCACACATTAAACAGAGTGGAAAAATATACACATTAAGAAAGGGCATCTACACATTCAAAAAAGATGACATGGTATCGGGTTTTTCGTATAATCCATTTTATTACGGAATGCTATCTGCACTTACAATAAGGGAGTTATGGGCCCAGAATTCAAGGCCGGAAATAATCACAATTAAAAAGGTACGTGCAACGAGAGTGAAAATATTCAATGATTCTGAAGATGTGATATTCGTCCATCATATACCTGCAAGATATTTTTTTGGATTTGATATAGTCAAGTACGGAGCATTGAAATTGCCGGTTTCCGATCCCGAGAAGACTCTGATAGACCTATTCTATTACAAGATAAAGTTGCCAATTCAAAACTACGATAAGCTGCTGCAGTCCATAAATATCGGCAAAGTACACAAGTACTCAGAAGCCTATGATGCGCATACTGCCAAAGCCGTTCTTGGATTCGTAAACAAATATAAGCGTCTTGCAGATTCTGGCAGGCTAAGCAGCCCATACTGAAATGAACTCGGCGTCCCTACAGCTTTTCGCGCAGTCCTTTCTGATAGCTTTTATATGCAAATGCTTACAAAATAATATGTATGAACGAGATACTTTCATTTAAGGCATCTACGGATCTTGGGATACGGCTAAGCTAATACTTTCAGAAGTCCTTCCTATACCACTTCTCATATTCCTTATGCGTACCTACGAAGTAAAATCTTACTCTTTTGTTTTCTTCGAAAACCATGTAAATAATTCTATACTGTCCTACCTCATCTACAAAAAATAAACTTCTTTTTAGATGTCTTTTAGTAGGGTATCCAAGGATCTTCCCTACTTTCTTAGCAACTCTTTCCTTTATACTCTCATCCAATGGCTGAAAGTATTTTAGCCACTCTTGGTCGTATTCTGCCTCGTACGTGTTTGTCACTTCGTATATTTTGCATAGACGCCCAGAGCTTCCTTTGAATTTAGCAACTTTCTCTTGCCTTCTTTTATTTCTTTATTAATCTTGTAAAGTTTCGTCCTTACCATAATCTCCTCTCCGATATGCTCCTCTCCGAAATCGAGTATGGCGAGTCTTACTGCTTCGGATTTGGTGTTTGCATACCCTTCAGCAACCATAGTTTCAAGAATCTGACTAATCCTGCCTCTTAAAGTAACATTCATTTTTCCACCGATTAATAAATATATTATAGCTGTTATGATTTAAATACGTATCATTTATGTACTATTATGAAGCAATGAAGCATACTCTGTACGCCCTATCTAACTTTGGACTCGGCATCCTTGCAGCTTTTCGTGCAGTCCCTTCAGCTTTATTTTATATGATATGGCTTACAAGAGCTATATGCGCATATTATGTTGGAAATATTACATAAATTGGCTTGCTAGGTAATCTTTTACGGAAACCAGCTTCCACCTTCCCAATATCTGCATTCTTGTAATTGAAGTTTATCCAAGGATCCATCCAACCTTTCTTTGTTTTAACGAGATAATATCCTGCAGGATAACGCTTCGATCTTTTTATAAAAACAATGAAATTATCATGAAATCTCATTTTTCCTTTTACGTATTTGTAGCTATATCGTTTCTTTGCCACAGCAAATGCTGCAACCAGATCCTTACATAAATACCCGAAAGTACGTGCGCTATCACTATCTTTGAAATGTCTCTTTTTAGCCTCCTTGTAGTTCATATTAGTTATCCAAGCAGCACAAGCTATGCCACATCCAAAAGAGTCCTCCTGTGCTATTGCCTTTCTCATGTTATGAATATGTCGTTTAACGTTTAATAATAGTTGAAGAAGTCCAGCGCGCCGCCCAGGAGGGAAATGTTAATGGACCCTGCGGGATTCGCACCCGCGACCTTTCCGTTGCGAACGGAACGCTCTACTACTGAGCCAAGGGCCCCCGAATAGTATTCTTCCACAGACGCTTTAAATAATTTGCATACGATATACGCAGGATGAAGAAAACCGATGAGGCAAGGCTCGAGGCATTGGTGAGGCGCATCCTTCCGGACATAAGGCCTTCCAAGGAAGAGCTTGACCAGGTGAAATCCGCGATAAACGAGATCATGGGCAGGCTTTCCGCGAAGCTGCCTAAGAGCGTGGAGGCGGTGCTGCTTGGATCCGTTGCAAGGGGGACCCAGGTAAAGGGCAGCTCCGACATAGACATCTTCCTGCTGTTCCCGAGGCACATGAAGGACACCGAAATAGAGAGGAAGGGCCTTGAGATAGGCAAAAGCATAGTAAAGAGGTCAAAGAACGAGTCGTACATAGTGAAGTATGCGGAGCATCCGTACACAAAGATATTCATCAAGGACCTCAGCGTCAGCTTTGACATTGTGCCCGCATACAAGATAGAGAATGCAAGGGAGCGCGGCACGGCCGTCGACAGGACGCAGCTGCACAACGAGTTCGTCACCTCCAGCCTTACGGAGAAGCAGAGGGACGACGTCAGGGCGCTCAAGGTGTTCCTCAAGTCGCACAGGATCTACGGCGCAGAGGCCAGGACGGAAGGATTCTCAGGATACCTTTGCGAGCTGCTGACTTGCCATTACGGCTCGTTCGCGAATGTAATTGACGCAATGGCTAACGCAAAGCTTCCGCTGGTCATAAACATCAGGAGGCCCAAGACGGACAGCATCCCGGACCCGGGCTTCCAGCTCAAGATATTCGGAAAGAGATTCATTGTGGTAGATCCGACGGACAGCAACAGGAACGTCGCGGCGAACGTATCCGAGGAATCGTTCTTCAGGCTTGTGCTTTCCGCAAGGGCGCTCATTTCCAATCCGTCGCCTAAAACGTTCTTCGGCTCGGGAGTCTCAGACACAAACTCCTCAAGGAAACTGTCTGCGCTGCAGAAAAGCCTTGGATACAAGATGTACTCTGTCGCATTCGACGTTCCGGACATCGCGGTTGACATAATATGGCAGCAATTGAGGAAATTGAGGCTCAGGATTTCCGACCTGATGGCAAAGGAGGGATTCCGGGTCGCAGTGTCGCTCCAGGAAGTGGCAGGCAGGAGGGCGATGATGTGCTTTTTCATAGAGAATGACATTCAGCGCTACAGGAAGGTTCCCGGCCCGAGGATAGATATGGCGGACTCCGTAGGAAAGTTCATGGAAGCTCACAGGGGATCCATGATGTCCATTGAAGACGGGAGGATATTCGCAATGGAGCAATCAAAGTACGGGAGCCCGGAGGAGCTCATAAGGGGCTTCCTCAAGGGGAAGCGGGCTGAGATCCCAGGGAACCTGAGGGGCGCGGCGGTTTACCGTGGGGCTCTTCCGGAAAGCCTGGCAAAGATGGCATACATCGCATTCATGGAGAAGTTTAGCATATGATCAAAGTGCATATACGTTGTCCTCGTCTATCAGGTCAAGCAGGGAGCTGAGCATGCTTATCTCCCTTTTTTCCGGCGGATTTCCCTTCTTTCCGGACGCCAATGCGGTTATATAGCTTATCATCTCACTTTTCTGGCTGTCCGTTTCCACCTCGTATGTCTCCCCGCACATCTCCCTAGACCTGACGCCGCAGTAGTCGACAGATTCCGATATTATGTTCTCCCTTATCTTCTCCTTGCCGTAGCCCCTTGCCTCAAGCCGCCTTGCGAGCTCCTTCAGCTCCAGCCTGGTCACGACAACGATGTCAGGGCTTATCTTCAGGTCTGGGGCAAGATGGCCCACCAGTATGACATGGGATTCCTTCTTCGCCTCGCTTGAAAGGTCGCTGATCTCCTTGCTCAGCTCATTCAGCTTGACGACTTTTGTGCCGTCCTTCTCAACCTTAGAGAACAGTTTCTTGCTTTCAACTATGTCGTTTATCTCCACGAGCTTTGATCCCTTGAGCTTATCGGAAAGCGTCTTGGCAAACGTGCTCTTGCCGGTCCCCGGCGTCCCCGTTATGGCAATTACGAGGGCCAAGCTAGTCAGTCCTCAGCAGAATGTCCGCGCGTTCCTTCGCAGCTCCCCGCACAAACGGATGCTCATCGTTCTCCGATACGGACAGGATAAAGCCGGGGTCGCGGATTGCCTCGATTGCATCAGACCTGACCTCCCATGACGGGTCTTTAATGGCGATGTTCTTCAATAGGCTCTGATTAGTTATCTTTAGCACAGCGGCTCCCCTAAGGTCGGGATCCTGCTCGATTAACGCAATTCCCATTATAATATTCTGGTCAGACATACGGCATATCGCGTATATCTTTGCACGCTTGTCGCCTGATTCTATAAGCGCCCTTACGTTGTCGAAGTCCCTGCTCCCTGGAAATGCGGAAGAATACCTCTCTGCATGCATTGAATCACAAGTTATTTAGGTTTCAGATTATTAAGAATTTCCATGGCGGACGATAATATCAAGGAGAGGATAAGCAAGGACATAGATTTATTCTACGAGAACCTGCCAAAGGCGAAAGGCTCTGGCGACGCCAGGGTATCCAAGGTAGTGGAGCTGTCCGAGATGTACGCGTCCGATTCGAAAAGCTTCCTTCAGAAAGGAGATCTTTACACGGCGTTCGCAAGCATAAACTACGCGCACGGGCTGCTTGACGCGGTGATGGAGATAACGAAATAGGTTTTTTATTGTACAAGGAGGGCAAGGCAATTATAAGGTACACGTCCGGCTCGTTCCTCAATCCCGAGGCGCTTGTCTCAAGGGACATCAGCGTAGCATTTGCGCGCGCGCTTGCAGGCAGGAAGAGCTCCATTCTTGACTCCACTTCCGCCACTGGCATACGCGGCATAAGGTATTTCCTTGAAACCCCTTCAAAGAAGGTGACCTTCCTAGAGATGAACAGGAGCGCGTATGCCTCCCTGAAAAAGAACGTGGGCGCAAACAGGGTAAAGGCAGACGTGCTAAATTGCAGCATACAGGAATTCGCAAACAGCAGCAAGGAGAAGTTCGACATAATAGACCTTGATCCGTTCGGCGGAGTCACCCCTTATATCTACGACCTCATGAAGATATCTAAGGGAGGCACATGCCTGTTTGTGACTGCCACTGACGGGGCCGTCCTGTGCGGCGCAGACTACAGGGCGTGCCTGAGGCTTTACGATGCAAGGCCGATGCACAACGAGCTGTGCCAGGAAGTGGGGCTTAGGCTGCTAATAGGCTACATTGCAAGGATGGCTGCGCAGTTCAATTTCGGCATAGATGTCCTTGGGTCATTCTCCCATTTGCACTACATGAGGGCATTCATAAGGCTGAGGCACGGCTCAGGCGAGGCCAATAGGTCCGTAAAGCAGCTTGGGTACGTGCATTACTGCAACAGGTGCCTCGACATGGGGATAGAGAGATCTGCATTCCCTTCCTCAAGCAGGTGCAGCGCATGCGGCGCCGCCCTTGACATCTCGGGAAAGGTTTGGCTTGGCAGCCTTAAGGACGGCCAGGTAATGAAATCGGCGCTTGATAATATGCGCAGGATGAAATGCGGGGATAAGAGCATAATGCTTGCAGAGTCGCTGCTGAATGAGCTTGACGTCCCGCTGTATTACTCCATCCCTAAATTCACGAAGAAGATGGGAATCGGCTCCGTCAGCATGGGCAGGCTGGCGGAGATGCTTGGAAAGAGGGGCTTTGCGTCCTCAAGGACGCACATGTCCAGCCTTTCAATCAAGAGCGACGTCTCCCCGAAGGAGCTTAAAGCGATGATAAAAAAACTTTCAAAGCATTTATAAAGCATTATCCCTCGCTTCCGCTTTTTCACGGTTTTGGAAATTCCTTTAAATAGTGCTGCGATTAGAAGTCTATGGAATTGTAGTGCGTTTTTATGCAGGGCCTGTGGAGGTAATTTTATGGACTTGTCGGATGGGCGCTGCATCAACTGCGGCGAGGCAACAAGCGTCTTTTCTTCTTCCGTCTCGGAATCCGACGGAAATGCCTACTGCACGAGGTGCGCGGAAGGCATGGACCTTGCGTGCCTCTCGAGAATGGTTTGCACAGTCTGCATCAAAAATCTTAATAAACAGGAGACGAAGTTGGTCATGCCTTCAAGGATGTACAGCAGCTATTTCTTCGACAAGCTGCCTATGCTTGAAAGGCTGATGTGCGTTGGCTGCTACAGGAAGGCGAAGAGGCTAAACATACTGCACAGGCCGCTTACGAAAATAAGTATAATCAGGAAAAAGCTCGGGCTCCCTGCAGCCCCGGAGACGCTGCAGGCGCTTGACTGACTACCTTCTTGAATTGACAAGGATCATGTGCGATTCCTTGTCGAACCCTATCGCATTCTTGAATATCTGCGGCTCCATCGTTATCGTGCTGTCCGAATAGGGGTCGTTTATGTAGAAGGTATCCTTGTCGTAGCCCTTCACCACGACCCAGTGCGGGGACGCCTCCTGATATGGGTTTAGCACGTTCGCGTTGACAAGGACTATCGGTATCTTGCCCTCGTTTATGCTTTTCTTTATCAGGTTTACCGTGGTCACGGCATGCTGCTCCTTTATCTTGAGCTGCATTGCCTTTCCCTTTATCTCGTTGAACGAGGAGCTCAGCGTGTCCAGGTTTATGCCCTCGTATACGGCAAGCTTCTTCTCGTAGCCCTCGTCCTTCGCGTTGCTCACTATCTGGGTCTTTGCACCCCTCTTCGAAAGCGCATACGCTAGTCCGTACCTTGAGCCGTGCCATATGCTGCCGTTGACGGCCTCCTGCCATATCTGGAACTCGAGCTCCTTCTTCATCTTCAGGTTCTTGTTCAGGTATTTCAGCACCATCATGGCAGATGCGGCCGAGCTGGTGAACTCCTCGGTCTGCGCGTAGTTCGGAATGTCAAAAATCTTGGACTCCCTAACCTTCGGCTTTGATCTCTTTGCAACGTTTTTCCTAGCTTTTTTCGCCATACAATCCTTCTCTCAGAAGATAAGAAATGCAGGGAGGGAGATTTGTTCAGAATTTCTCTATTGAACTCCCGTAGGCCTAAGCCAACGGATCTTGAGTCCGCCGCGTTTGACCGGGCTCCGCCATCCCTGCACAGTGATTATTCTATCGGCGTTAATTAAAAACCGATAGGTAATCTTTTATCGTTCTGCTACTAATTAGGCAGCCCAAATATTTATAGCTTTCTTAACGGGAATTGCTTCCCATAAGCACAAAATTTTATTAAGCAATTCATGATTTAGCCACCCTCCTTGCGAGCGCATCGAACCTCTTGAAGAATGCCTTCCAGGAGTATCTTGCCTCTACGCGCCTGCGGCCCTCCCTTCCCATTCCTTCCGCTATCTTCCCGTGCTCTATCACGAACCTCATTTTCTTTGCCATCTCCTCCGGGTTGTTTACAAGGAATCCGGTCTTGCCGTTCACTATCGTTTCAGTAGGTCCGCCTTCATTGACAGATATCACCGGCTTCGAGCTTGCCATCCCCTCAAGGGGCACTATGCCGTAATCCTCGTTTATCGCTGTGAACAGCACCGCAGTGGCATTCGCATACAATCCAATCAGCTCATTCGGCTTGGGGTTTGGTCTGAACACCACATTCCTTGCGCGCATAGCCTTCAGTTTATCGTAGTATTTGCCGAAGTCGGAGTACCTGCCGGAAAGGCTTCCGGACAGCACCAGCTTGTAGTCCCGGTACGCGCCAAGCCGCTGCAGCCGCGAGAATGCCTCAATTGCGTATTCCTGCCTTTTCTGCTCGGCAAACCTTGAGTGGTACAGGAAATATTTGGAGTCCCCGGAATTCCTGAAGTTCCTGTAATCGGTCCCTGGGTTTATAACTTCCGAGCTCCTGTTGAATACCCTTTTTATCCTGGCGTTCGTGGTGCCGCTGTTTGTCGCTATTTCCTCTATGCTTTTCACAACCTCCATTTCCGTACGCGCATACACTTTTGACAGGACGCCGTAGAGCATCTTTTCCCTGACGGTCTTCTTCCTTGTGCCGGCAAGGCTGGGGTCATATATCTCGCGCGGAGGAGTATGGCAGTACCAGAGGCATCTTGGATTGTTCCTCCTAGACCATTCGCTCGGCGACATGTGCGGATTTATTATGTCGTAGTCCTCCTTTATCTTCAGGTTGTAGAAATTCCAGCCGTAATGCACGGCATTCGAAACGCGGCCTGGCAGCGCCCTGCTTATCCGCCCCTTCTCCGCTATGACCCTAACGTCGAGGCCCTTGAAGCCCTCGAACGTGCCGTTCCTGTCGTATCCCAATGTGTATACCGGCGCATCGTAATGCTTCGCTATCTCAAGTATGACACGCTCCGCCCCTCCGCGCTCGTTGAGGTTGTGCTGTATTACGATTAGCTTCATCTGAAAACACGCTTCTGGTATTTGTCGAACCTTGCCAGCTTCTTCCCGTCCATGTCCTTGGCGTTGGATATGTTTGCAGGTATGCTGAACGTTTCCGAATATGTCTCATTTGAGGAAAGCTCAGACAGCGCATTCTTGTCGCCGCTTATCGCGGAGTTTACGAATTTCCTTATGTTTGCAAGGGATTGGTATCCGCTCTTTCCCTTTTTCGACAACGATTTTGGGGCCATCACTGCCAGAGGCACCTTGATTACCTCGTCGAACAGCACCGTTCCGTGGCCTATGAACCCGTGCTCGTTGAACGCCTGGCCGTGGTCCGACGTCAATATTATCAGCTGGTCGTCACCGAACCTTTCGACAAGGTTTGACATGATCTCGGCAGCGTACCTGAGCGCCCTTTGAGAGCCTTTCAGGTAGCCTTCCTTCGATCGCTTTACAAGCATGCGGTCGATCTTTCCTTTCCTGAACGGGGTGGCCCAATTGAAGTTCATTTCCTTCCTAGGGGAATATGGGTCGTGCGCCTCCATTATGTTAACGAACAGGAAGAAAGGCTCCCTCAACGCCATGCCCCTGATCCTCTTTACGGTGTTCCTTCCGCCTTTCTCTATTGGCCATCCGTCGAGCAGCCTCGCCTTTGCCTTCTTTGCAGCTGCAATAGGGCTGAGCGCCGCCGCGCTCACCGCAAGGTCAAGGAAAAGCTTCGGGTCTTCCCTTATTATGCTCCTTGAAAGCGCCATCACGTCGTTGTCGTGCTCGTTCCTGTACTTTGCGAGCATTGGCTTCAGGCTGTTTGATACCTCGATCGTGCTTCCGGATATGTCGGTGAAATAGGATTCCTCGAAGAAGCGGTCGAACCTGTCGAAGCCGTATATCGGGTGCACGTAGGGGTTTGCGGATATTCCATACGCCGTGTATCCCATTTCCTTCAGGTCGTCAACTATGGTATCCATCCTGAGCTTTACGTGCTCTATGTCAAGCGACTTGTACCTCTTTGTCTCATGCGATCCGTGCTCCGAGGGGTACAACCCGGTGAACATAGACGCATGCGAAGGCAGAGTCCAGGATGCGGGCGCGATGCAGCGCTCGAACCTTACAAGATCGAACCTGTCTAGAAGCTTGCTTTTCCCGACCAGGCCGTTGAAGGTGTCAAGCCTCATCGTGTCGAGAACTATTATCGAAACATTTATCTTCCGTTTCAAACGTAACAGCCTCATCTAGTTATCTTATATGCCTTTACAGCATCATAAAGCTCCTTTGCAGTTTTGTTCTTCTCAAAATGTTCCCTTACTGGTTTAATCTGCTTCTCAAGCGCGGAAGCAACGTAGGACTTCAGGTCAAGTGGGTGTATATTGCCCTTCCTGTAGGCCTCAACGAGTTCATCATACCCTTTTAACTCAATGTTTCCTCCAAATTTTGAAGGTCTTTCTATCATTATGCTGTCGCTGTGTTTGTCCATTATTATGTAGTAAATATAGTTGAAAAGCGGGTTTCCATCAATCACTTTTTCAGGGCAATATGCACCGTTTATCTTCTCCTTTATTTCTGCAAAAGAGTCATGCATATATATTGCGCTTTTAGGGTTCGACTTTGACATTTTGTATTCTATCAACTCTTCCCTTTCTGCATTTGCTTTGTCTATCGGCATGCCTTGCAATCCCAATATCAATGGATGGTGGACAGCCGCAGGTTTCTTCCATCCGTATTTCTCTGATATCTCTCTTGCCAGAACATTTGCACGTCTTTGGTCTATACCCAATTGGCAGATATCAACATCCATCTGGAATATGTCAGTAACCTGCATCATAGGATAGAAGAGTTGACCGGCGGAAAGGCTTTCGCCTTCCTTCCTTCCCATTATAGTAATTGCCCTTTTTACCCTATCCAGGGTGGTTGCCTTCCCAACATGCATGAATCTGTCCCAGTAGTCTAATGAGTCCATCAGCTCCTTTGCCCATATTATCTCCACCCTTTTGGGGTCTATTCCGCAGGCCTTCCAGACTTCAATGAAGTACTCGCCAGCAGTCCTTATCTTTTCAAGATCGCCTTCAAGTTTGTTATTTAGGAATGCAAAATAATCAGCGAGATAAAGCTTCATCCTTATTCCAGCATTAAGCATCTTTTTTACATTTTTTGCCCTAAGCAATCCGAAATGTATTGGCGCAACTCCTGACGGCTCAAATCCATCATAAGCTATCGGGTGGGTATTTGTCTCGAAGATCTCCTTCAGGTCCTTCTCTGTTATTATCTCTTCTGCGAACCCTTTGAGCATTTCCACTTTTTCCTCAACATCCATGGATATCTTGAGGCTCTCAAAGGCTATAAAGCTATTCTATGCCTTTATCGGCTTATATTAGGCCCAACGACAAAACCCCTGACCTGCTTATAGTACTGCTTTAGTATAAAGTCAACCAGTATCTTTGCCTGATCTTTTTCAACCGAATTTATCAATGCCTCGAAGTAGTACTCTTTCTCAACGGAAACATTCAATAGCGGAAAACCCTCGTCTATTAGTGTTTTATTGAATATCAACCGACAGATTCTCTTGTTTCCGTCAAGGAATGGGTGCAGCTTATAAAGCTTGTAGTGCGCTATTGTTGCTTTTTCTATTGGATTTAGTTTGCTTTCGGAATACCAACCGATGAATTCGTCCAGTAATTTATCTATAGTGTTATGTTCTGGCGGTCTGTAAGCGAGCTCTCTACTTTTATTCTCTTTGTCCCTCCTGTATAGGTATACCTGCCTTTCCCTAAGTTGGCCTGGATATTTTGTTTCGAAGCTTGCCATGATCGTTTTATGAAGCTCTAACAGAAAAGCCTTGTCAAGTATATGTGCTCCTTTTATCAATTCGACAGCCTTAAGCATATTCTTGCCTATCAGTTCTTTTTGGGTAAGATGCGAAATCTTCTGGAATGCGCTCTTTATATCGGATAAACTGACATCCACTTCTTCCGTTGTTAATGTCGTTAGGGTAAACAATATTGTACTATCTGTGTCGTATTTCTGCCTGTTTGCCTTTGATAGCTCACCATATCTCTTATTAAAGAGGTCTCGAAACAGAAGAGTTTTTATTACGTTATCTTTATCAAGCAATTCAGATCTGTATGTTTTGCCGGAAAGTTTGCTAATAAGTGTACTTTTGAAATTATCCTCTAATATCTCTAATTCCTTTTCTGTAGGCTTATGGGTTCCGATATATCTACTGAAACTTTTAGATTTTCCGACCAAGGAGTAGCTTAGAAATGAATAATAATATTGTTTATCTTTTATCTTCTTTGTTATAAG
>VFSW01004925.1_pt1 | contig 19886 bp, 22 predicted proteins | sample 5358111 | NCBI WGS metagenome assembly VFSW01 (sample SAMN11554181, study PRJNA540505) | mine drainage metagenome | isolation source: sediment from site ElyBrook_90M | place: USA: Ely Copper Mine, Vershire, VT | collected 2017 | reverse complement strand
ATCACCGATTCAGTCGGGCGAAATTATCAGACCGGCAGCGTTACCTGGAACGTATCCTGGCATCCTGTGCATGGCAGGCCGTGATGAGAAGATATTACCTGCTCACACCTCTATTGCTGGTATTCCTTTGCGGGGCGGCATCCTTCCAACAGGCAGTTTCTTCTACCTGCGCTGGCGCTTACGGGGCAAATCCTCCCCAGCCGCTGCCAAAGTGGCTTGAAACTGCAGCGCCTGCGACAGGCCTGGCCACTCAAACCCGCTATGACCTCCTGGCAGGGCACCTGCTCGCCGCTGGTCTGGTGGATGGATCGAGCTGTCCTTCTGGAGGGCTCAATTTGGATGGCTCCCCCAACGCCTGCGGCCTAGAAATCGCCCAGGCCGAGGCAATTGCCTGGCAAAACCGTTACGACGCGTCGATTGTGAACGCCGCACAAGCCAGCCAGGTCCCGCCCTACCTGATCAAGGCCGTGATCGCGGTAGAGTCGCAGTTCTGGCCCGCCCCGAATTGGGCAAAAGGCGAAATTGGCCTTGGCCAGATGACAGAGTATGGGGCAGACCTTCTCCTGACCTATCGGCCCAATTACGCGCATCAGGTCTGTATGGAAACCCTGAGCGAGGAAGAATGTAACCTGGCCTATTCTTTTCAGCCCTTTGCTAAACAGGCCATGCTGCGAGGTGCGGTTTTGCGTTCATTGGATGTATCTTGCAGCACCTGCGTGGGTGGAGTCGATCCGGCCAAAGGGGATCAGGCGGTTGCAGTTTTGGCAGAAACCCTGGCGGCCAGTTGCTCCCAATCGGCGCGGCTGATTGGCTTGGTGACCGGAAAAACACCGTCCGCCTGGATGAGCTACGAGGATTTCTGGCGCTTTGCCCTGGCGAATTATCACGCCGGCGCCGGATGCATGTACCAGACATTGCGCAATTCCGGAAATTATGCCAGTTGGCCTGGAATCGTTATAGGACTGCCATCCGGGTGCCGGAGCGGGGCAGAATACGTCCGGCGTATTGAAGAAAATATTAAACCTTAGGAGGGAACGTGGAAGTCTGGTTGGTTGGCATCGTGCTGGTCTGGTTGGGGATTGTCTCCTGGTTTGATTTGAGGACAAAAGAGGTTCCTCACAGCGCCTGGGTGTTCTTGCCGTTGATTTGCGCGGGGATCTATCGCCTGATCTTGGGTAACTGGCAACTTGTTCTGTTAATGGCCATCGTGATTTTAGCCAGCGAAAGATCCAGGCTGGGGAGATGGCTCCGGGTTGAGAGCCTGGCGATTGTTTATACCTGGATTCCTGCGATTGGTTTTCTGGTCTACCTGGCCGGTGGGCAGAATCCGCTGGGAACCATTGCAGTCGTCGCTTTGTGGGTTGCCTGGGAATTGCACGTTTGGGGCGGCGCAGACGCGGTGGCGTCCATCGCACTGGTTTTGTTCTGGCCCGATTTGCGACTCGTTCTATCGCTGCTGGCAGTCAATTTCATTGCTGCCCTGGTTGCGACGATCTTCAGTCTGGTCAAAGAGCGTAAATTCCGCCTGCACGAGCTGCCGGGGTTGCCCTTGCTGTTCGCCGCGGTCGCCCTTCACGCAATTCTTTTTCTGGTTTGAGGGCAGATATGGCGCAGCTTATTTTGCTCGCGTGTTTGATCGTCTGGCTGCTGGTCTGTATGATCTTCGATTTACGCTGCCGTGAAGTGCCCATGAAATGGACGTTATTTCCGATGATTGCTGCCGGTGGTTACGCTTTATTCCAGGGAAATTGGGGTCCGGTAGTGCAAACGGCGGGATTGATTGTCCTTTCGGACATTAAACCTCGCAGTTTGCGATTGTTCCTTGCGGTTTTCCTGTCGGTCTTAGCCGGAATCTTCGATTCGACCAGCCTTATCCAGGTAGCAGCACTGTTCTTGATCTGGCTATTGTGGGAAGCCGGCGCGATGGGCGGCGCGGACGCGAAGCTGCTGATGGTGATCGCACTGGTAACCGGTCAGCCGACCATTTTTCTCTTCATCGCCCTGGCGGGTGGCATCCAGGGAATCATCGCAATTTTTGCCAGGCAAAAAAGTGTGCCTTACGTCGTGGCCATTTTTTCCGGAACGTTTCTGTACACGATCTACACGCAGGTTCTACACATTCTATAAGAGAGGAGGTGAATGGCAATGCGTTTCATGCGGGATAACAAAGGCATCGAGTCCACTGAGGTGGCCCTGATCATCGCCGTCGTCGTGTTGGTCAGTTATGGCGCTTACAAGCTGCTGGGAACAAATATCGCAGCCACGGTTCAAGATATTGCCGGGCGGATCTAATCGGATCAGCGGGTTCTGCCGTCAGATGGCTTACGGCAGAACCCGGGTATTTTCTTTGAGGAGGAAAATCATGCGCTTTTGGAAAGATCAATCCGCGATGGAATTGCTGGAAGCGGCGATAACCACACCGATTGCCATTCTGGTCATGCTGGCCATCGTGAATCTGGGAATGCTCGTCTACGCCCAGCAAGCAGTCCAGGCTGCTGCCCGTCAGGGAGCCAGAATGGGCAGCGTGGCGCAGCAATGCCCGGCCTGTTACGCCGTCAGCGCAGCTAAATCGGCAATATCCAGCGCTGGGATCGTGGAAAATGCCTCAGTCAGCGTCCTCGCTCCAGGTGGGGCGGCAGGAAGTATTCTCAAAATCCAAGTAAGTGGAACTGTGCACAATTTCCTGGCTCCGTTGACCGGTCTTTTCCCCGGCTTGCCTGGACAAACCTTCAAAGTAAGCGCCGATTCCACATTTCGACAGGAAGGTTGGTAATGGGCAATAGGCTCCGCAAACTGCTATGTGACCATCACGGCTATTCGATGACCTTTTGGGCGGTGTTTATCGGACTGGTTTTGATCCCTGCTCTGGCTTTGGCCATTGAGCTGGGGCGATATTTTTATGCAATTTCTGAAGTCCAAAAAGCCGCCGATGCAGCCGCGGTTGCCGCCTCGGCCGAGATCAACCAACGTGTCTTCCAGGATACCGGAAGCCTGAATCCCACTTCAAAAACCTGGTCGAACGCCCAATCTTATGTAAGTTCAAACACAGCCGGCCTATCCGCCAAAGGGGTTCATGCATTTGTAACCGGAATCCAGGTCAGCGGCGGTGATAATACCGTACAGGTCAAGGTGTCGGCGAATTTATCTATTTTATTTCCATCCGTCGTACCAAATGTCACTGTGACCCAGACCGGCATTGCCAAACTGCGAGCGTTGACCCATTGAGAATGATCCCACATCCTCTCGTTTTGGTGATTGGCCTTTTCGCCATAGTTGGGCTTACTCAAGGTGTAGTCCAGACAGAATCACAATCTTTGGTGAACAACAATAGTACATCACCACCATTTACAGAAATTCAAGTAACCGCCCGGCCAGCGTCACCTTCGCCTACCCATACCACCTTGGAGCCAAAGCCTTCGCCAACCATCCCTCCGACAGGAACGCCGACTATTTGGTCACCCAATCCTCTTTCCACATACAAGGATTTGATCGATTTCTGTGATCGCAGCCAGGTGGATAGCAGCCAGTGGCGATTTGCTTTAGATCAGGTGATTTTTCCAAGCGATATTAGCGTGGAAGCCCAGGAAAAATTACCTGATCGCGTCGTCATCCGTCCTTCCTGTAATTATGATGTGCAGAACCAGCCCAGGGCGATTGTCCTTCACTATACCGAAGGTTCTCTGGATGCAACCATTGCGACTTTCCAACAACCCCACAATAGCAGCGCCCATTACGTCATTGATCGGGATGGCAAGGTGTATCAAATCATTCCGGAAAGGTTCGCCGCTTTCCATGTCAATTGTTACGGAATTCGGAATCTTTGCATTCCCACCTGCCCAGTTTGTGACAATTCAGATGGCAGCTTTGTCGAACCGAGAACTCAAACGATTGGCATCGAATTAGTCAACCTGGGGCATGTTGACCCGCGGTTTTATATTGGCAACTCTTCGGAGAACAACAATGGCCTCTTCGAGGACTATAACAATTCGTTTGGGTACCGGGTCTGGGAAGATTATCCTCAAGCGCAAATCCATTCCCTGCAGGTACTGGTTGAGGACATTCGCTCGCGTTGGGATATCCCTTTAAGTATGGTGATGGGGCATTCGAGGATAAACAACAATGCTGATCCAGGGCCGGCGCTCAATTTATTCTGGTTTCGGTATGGGAATCCTTCACGGGAACCGATATTTATATAGAGATAACGGATGCAGTAGTCGGCCTCTTAATCAGTGAATTCAGGGTTCAAGTACCTGGTGATTTCCGTATATGCGGCGGTATCAACTTCATTTTCCGACATATATGCTGGTAAAGAGACTGGTTGGTATCGCTACTGAAATTGTGATGCAATGGGTGAAACTAACTCATTCATCAATGTCGCAGCTTCTTTTTACATGCTGGACACTTAGTGACCATAGACATCCATAATGATGCCTGGCTGCTTGATGGAAAATTTTTTAGTGGATGTTCACGGGACGAGCACCTTTTTGGGGATATAGGTCAAATATGAATGCCTATTCGCTGAAAAATCTGGATAAATCGCGAATTATTTGATAAGCTCAGGGGTCATCCCCTGAGATGAACATCACCACCGAACGGCTCAATGATTTTCCACTTTTGCTGGAAATCATGGTGCGGCTGGGCCTGCCAGGCTTAATGGACAACCAAGTACGCCGCCACGGATTGCAGCAAGGACTGAGTTGGGGCTGGATGGCCACGATCTGGTTGGCGCATATTCTTACCCAAAGCAACTCTCGCAAGCAGCCCGTACAGGTCTGGACACGACAAGCACAGCAAACGATTGAGCGGATCACAGTTATGAAGGTGAATGAACTGGATTTCACCGATGACCGGCTGACGCTCTTGCTGCGGCGGTTGAGCTAGCTGGAGACCTGGCAAGCGATTGAGACCGACCTGGGGCGCAGCATTGTGCGAGTATATGAATTGAAGCCTGAACGGGTGCGCTTGGACGCGACCACGGTATCTGGCTACCAAGCCAGTGGGGAAGAAACACTGTTTCAGTTCGGACCCAGCAAGGACGACCCCAGTCTGGCGCAGGTAAAAGTGATGGAGGCTGCGCTTGACCCTTTGGGGCTGCCGTTGGTAACGCAAGTGGTAGCGGGCAACAGCGCGGACGATCCATTGTACGTTCCGGCGGTGGACCGGGTGCTGCAGATCATCGAGGGAATAGGGTTGTTGTTTGTGGGAGACTGCAAGATGAGCGCACTGTCGATCCGGGGGCAAATTCACCAGCGCGGGCAGCACTACCTGTGTCCGCTGGCCCAGACCGGAAAAACGGGTCAAGAGAAGGTCACATGGATTGAGTCGGCGCATACCAAGCAGCGTCCAATGGAAGCGGTGTATGTAGAAAATGAGCAGAGCGAACGCAGACTGCTGGCCGAAGGGTATGCATTTGAACGCCTGATCCAAGCCGAAATCAGCGTTAAAGTCGAGGAATGGACCGAGCGGGTCTTGGTGGTGAGATCGGAAAGTTACCGGCGGGTGCTGCAAGAAGGCTTGAAAGGCCGTTTGGAACGAGCGACGGAAGCGCTTTTGGCCCTGACCCCCGCTCCCGGGCGTGGCAAACGCCAGATCCAGGACGAAACTGAGTTGGTGGCAGCCGCTGAGGCGGTCCTGAAAGCCCATGACGTGGAAGGGTTGTTGGGCTACACCTTTGAACGCCAGGAGAAACGTCAGACCAAGTACCTGGGACGCGGTCGAGGTAGCCCGGACCGCCCCAAGCAGGAGATCGTGACCTTTCGTTACCAGATGACCGCCATTGTTCCCCAGCAAGAAGCCATTGCCGCGCTCCAAAAAACGTTCGGATGGCGTGCTTAGGTGACCGACGCCCTGGCCGAACAATTGACTTTGGAGCAGGCGGTACTGACCTATCGAGAAGAATGGCTGATCGAACGTGGTTTTCATCGTTTGAAAGGTGTCCCACTTTCGCTGAGTCCGTTCTCTGTCAAACGTGACGACCAGGTGGTCGGGTTGACCAACTTATTGAGCCTGGCTGTGCGCTTAATGACCTTGATCGAGTTTGTGGTCCGGCGCAAACTCAAACAGAACCAGGAAAAATTGGCCGGATTGATTGAAAATAACCCCAAAAAGGGAATCGACAACCCAACCACGGAAAGATTACTGAAAATGTTCGATAACATTACCCTCACCATCGTGCAGTTGCCTAGCCAAAACATACGTCACCTGCCTGCCGATGTATATACTCGGTTAGCCAATAATTGAGAATGGTCATCATTTTTACAACGAATGGACAGTAAAACCGCTGAATTCTGTGTAATTACGATTTAGCAGAGTGTCACGCGATGGCATCCACATGGGGGAAGGTATCCCCTTGTGGATTGAAAAATGTGTACGCAATCAGGGTTTTAAAGCCTCGGCGAGGCTGGTTACAAAGCTACTCACCCCGCCAACGGGGTCTTCAGGGTTCGAGTCAATCGCATTAATCAGCGCTGAGCCAACGATAACCCCGTCGGCAATGCGTCCCACGGCAGCCGCCTGCTCGGGCGTGGCAATCCCAAACCCCACAGCCACCGGTGTATGCGCCACAGCGCGTGCACGCCGGACAAAATCATCTACGCCCGGGGAGAGCCCAACCCGCGCCCCGGTAACACCTTTAACCGAAACAAGGTAAAGAAAGCCGCTGGTGCGTTCAGCCAGCAAGGCCAGGCGCTGCGGGTTAGTATTAGGCGAGGCCAGGTATACCAACGCCAGGCGTTGCTGGCTGCAAGCGGTTTCGATAGTCAGCGCTTCTTCCGGCGGCAGGTCGGGGATAATCAGCCCATCCGCCCCGGCCTGGACGGCATCCTCAACAAACCGGTCAATCCCGTACGCCAGCAGGGGATTAAAATAGCCCATCAGCAGCACGGGTTGTTTCAGGCCCTGATCCCGCAAAGTGCGGGTCTGGTCCAGGCAGCGCGCCACCGTCATTCCCTGCTGCAGCGCCACCTGGGTCGAGTGCTGGATGGTAGGCCCATCCGCCAGCGGGTCAGAAAAAGGAACTCCAAGCTCAAGCAGGTCCGCCCCGCTGTCCGCCGCGGCTTTGATCAATGCAAGAGAGAGCGTGAGGTTCGGATACCCAAGGGTGAGATAAGGCATCAGTAATTTAACGTGAGGTAATTTAACGTGAGTAATCTCAAAACCGAATATTTGGCTATCCGGATTATTGGTCTTCATGATTGCTTCACTGTTACTTCATTTGGCTTGGATATATTGAACTAAGACGGGAACAGCACATTCAAATCCAAAGCCCGTTGTATCCAAGTTACGAACAAAAGGAGTAACCGATCAATGAAAATCAACAAGTTTATTGCGTTAGCCGCAATTGCCATAATGGCGATTGGAGCGATGGGTTTCGTGAGTTCAAAAACCTATGCTCAGAGCACGAACCCACCCGTGCCACAGGTGCAAGTCACTCAGGCTCCCGATAATGCACCAGCGGTAGGGACCGACACCGACCAGGTTCAAGAACAGGTTGGCGACCAGGCCGGGCTAGATACCACTGCTGATACCGGAACTGAATCCAGCGAAGTGGCCGGTAAAGACGGCCAGGATGCAGCGCCGGCAGGCACACCCGCTATCAGCGCAGATGCTGCGATAAAGGCCGCCCAGACCCACCTGAATTCAATCGCAGCCGGAAAGGCGACCCTGGATGATGAAAACGGCAAGCTGGTCTACAGCGTTGACCTCAATGGCAGCGACGTCAAAGTAGATGCCATGACCGGGACGATCCTGGGTGTCGATCAGGCCGCGGAAGGACAGGTGGACTCTGGCAATTAGAAGCCACTCATAGAGTCAAAAGTCGATTCGTTGAAAATAATCCCCCGGAGAAATCTGGGGGATTATTTTCATGAAAACATCCTTCATTTTATCTTCATCCAGGCTTCATCTGCTTGTGCTATGCTTCACTTAGAAGTTTTCTTTCTGGAGATTCGGGATGAGATTGTTGCTGGTTGAAGATGAGCGCAAAATATCCGCGTATGTCAAACGTGGGCTAGAAGAACAGGGCTATGCCGTCGATGCGGCCTATACTGGATTGGAAGCATTGGATTGGGCAAAGACCATCCAATTTGACCTGATCGTTCTGGATATCCTCCTTCCCGAGATGGATGGGCTAACCGTATGCCGCAATATACGCAAACAGGGTTCCCGAGTTCCAATCTTGATGTTGACCGCACGCGATTCGATCGCTGACCGGGTAGCAGGTTTGGACGCAGGCGCGGATGATTATTTGATCAAGCCGTTTGCGATCAAGGAATTATTGGCCAGGCTGCGCGCCTTGTCACGGCGTTCGAACGAAACGTCCAAAGAGACCCTGCTTCAATTGGCCGATCTCACCCTGGATACGCTCACCCAACGGGTCAAACGAGGGGGAAAGCTGATCCCACTCGCCAGCAAAGAATTCGCGGTATTAGAGTGTTTAATGCGTGAGCCCGAGCGAGTTCTTAGCCGGACACAGATCGCCGAACATGTCTGGAACTATGACGTTTTCAACCAATCGAATGTGGTGGATGTTTATATCCGCAATCTGCGCCGCAAAATAGATGACCCATATGCAATGAAATTGATCCATACCATACGAGGATCTGGATACCGAATTTCCATGGAAAGCGATACGGATGAAACGGTTTAGAACCCTGCGAGTCCGCTTTGCTGTTTGGACCGGCGGTCTGCTATTAATAGTCCTGGTCCTTTTTGGCGCGTTTGTCTATTTCAGTATGTGGCAGGGATTGTCAAACTCGATTGACGATTCTTTACGTCTGAGCGCCTCCCAGGCCATCGCCGCGGTCAATATTGAGAATGGACAAATCAACTTTTCGGACAGCCTGCCTGAGAGTTCAACGACGGTTGACTTGCAGGAGCGTGGGCTTACAATCCGGATTCTATCCATAGACGGGAAAGTTTTGCAGTCCGTTGGCCCATATCGGGATTTACCGGTAGATAGAGCAAGTGTACAAAAGGCGATCAGCAGTGTGTCCAGTCTGAATACAATTTCCTCCCCTGATGCAGATCCTGTCCGAATTTATACGACGCCTATTTTGGACAACCAACATTTGTTAGGCGTGATCCAGGTGATGCAAAGCCTGGGTACTCTTACGGAAACCCTCGACCGCTTATTGCTGGCTTTATTAATCAGTATACCGATACTCTTAATCGTTTCAGCCCTGAGCGGCTATTTTTTGGCGGCACATGCTCTATCTCCGATCGATCACATCACTCGAACCACGCAGCACATTTCTACACAAGATTTAACGGCACGATTGAACCTGCCAGGTTCTGATGATGAAATAGGACGCCTGGCCGCGACCATTGACAGCATGCTTTCACGGCTTGAGGAAGGCTTTCAACGTGAACGCCAGTTTACCTCGGATGCCTCCCATGAGCTACGCACACCCCTGGCTGCGATGCAGGCCATCCTAAATGTCACCCGCGAACGACGGCGACCTCCAGAAGAATATGAACTTGCCCTGGATGACCTGACTGAAGAAATGGATCGTCTCAGGACTTTAACAGAAGATTTGCTTTATATTGCACGTGGGGATGCGCGGCCTGGCGTTTCGAATGAAGTGGTCAATCTATCCAATTTATTGACAGATGTAAGCGAGTCGCTGAACCCTATGGCTGAATCCAAAGGGTTGCTCCTCCATCGTGAGATCCAGGAAAATTTGTTCATCCAAGGGGATAGTGATGCTTTGATCCGAACTTTCGTGAACCTGATCGACAATGCCATAAAATACACCAATAATGGTTCAATTAAAATCCGAGCGGTGGTAATAGAAAAGTCGCGGATTGAAGTTGAAATTTCAGATACAGGTTGTGGGATTCCACCAGAACATCTCTCACATATCTTTGAACGTTTTTACCGGGTAGATGGATCACGTACAACTCAAGGCTTCGGCCTGGGACTGGCAATTGTCCAGGAAATCGTCCGCGGCCATCACGGGCGGATTGACGTCTCCAGCCAAATGGGGGTTGGGACAGTTTTTCATTTGAGCTTTCCAATGGCTGAAAATTCACTGGTGAGTTGAAGGAACACAAAGATGAGAACAAATAGAGCGGTATTGATGCGCTTCGCGTTAATGATTGGTGCTCTCCTGGTTTCAGGGCTGATATTTGTGATCCTGGCTGAGGATATTGTTAATCATGAAACTTTTTTTGCATTGGATCCTGTGTTGGGTACCTGGTTGTTAGCCAGAACATCCTTGACCGGCGATAGACTTTTTTCTTTGATCACGTTATTGGGAAATGCATTTGTCATTTCATCCGGGACGGGATTGTTGGGCCTCTGGTTTTCGAAAGAAAAGCGCTGGGGTCAACTACGATTCTTGTTTATTTCGGTTGGCGGTGCGGCGCTATTGAATTTAATCTTGAAAAATGTGTTTCTCCGTCCGCGGCCTGATTTTCCTGGGGCATATCTACAGGACACCGGATTTAGTTTTCCTTCCGGACATGCCATGATTTCGATTGTATTTTATGGGGCAGTTGCCTATCTACTTTTCATCGCTCTAAAATCATGGCGATATAAAGTTCTTTCAGTCCTTGTGATGGTGATCATCGCTGCAATGGTCGGCTTCAGTCGTCTTTATTTAGGGGTCCATTATTTATCGGATATTTTGGGTGGTTGGTCAGCAGGGGGATTGTGGCTGGTGGTGTGTGTGTTTGGAGAAGATTTACTCGTTCTTTCAAAAAGCGGGATCAATAAACGAATTTCGTTTATGAAGCAGGGATGAAGTTGTCTTCATCTTGGCTTCATGGGTGCTTCATTGGGAGCGATTAACATGATTGCAATATCCATCTTACTAAGGAGAAACCAATCATGTTCAATCGCCTTTCAAAATTATTTGCAGTGGTATTTTTCATACCTATATTGATTGCCGCATGTGGAACACAACCTGCTCCAATTACGGCTACCAGCGGCCCAGCAGCCAGTGTGCAAAACACAAAAGTTCCCGCCGGTAGCGTTCAATCTACCAAAGCTCCGGGTGCCACCATTCAAAGCACCAAGGCCCCTGCGGTGGAGGGCGGTGAAGGAGGTGTCGAAGCTGCCTTGGTGACTTACTCGGATGCAAAACAAGGTTTTTCGATTGGTCATCCAGGTACCTGGACACAGGACAAAACCGTTACCTCAGGTGCAAAGTTCGTAGGTGGTGACGACAGCTTGGCCCTGGAATTCGTCACCCCGCCGGCAGGCACGGATGCAATGTCCTATGCCAAAAACGATGTTGCTGCTGTAACCGCAACATACCCAGGTTTCAAACAGATTGATCTAAAAGCCTCCAGTGAAGTCCAGAATGCCATCATCCTCGGCTTTACCGCCAATGGCACGTCTGCAGTGACCGGAAAAGCCTTCACTGCGCACAATGAGCGCTATTATATGCCACTCAAGGATGGCCGGCTCGCAGTTCTGACCGTTATTGGTCCGGACAATCAGTATGACCGCGAAGGCGTGCGCGATATCGCCCTGACGTTCAAACTCTCAAAATAATCCAACCAAGAGACCTGTGGGATTTAAAACACAGGTCTCTTTTCTTACCCCCAATAGGATCTAAAATTATGGAAGCTCTACAATTGCAAGACCTTTACAAGATTTATAAAGAAGGCGACATCGAAACGGTAGCGCTGCGGGGCGCAAGCCTTACAGTTCAGCCGGGTGAGTTTGTCGCGATTACCGGCCGGTCGGGGGCAGGGAAGAGCACCCTGTTGAACATCATCGGTGGGCTCTCCTTGCCAAGCGCGGGACGGGTGGTGATCAGCGGAGCTGACCTGGCCAAGATGAACGAGAGTGAACGCTCCGTTTTCCGGCGTCAACAAATCGGGGTCGTATATCAGGCTGATAACCTGATCCCTTTTCTGACTGCACTTGAAAATGTGAGCCTACCGATGCAGCTAGCGGGACGCAAAAACTGCCAGGACGAAGCGCTTCGTTTGATTTCAGAAGTGGGGTTACAGGAGCGTGCTAATCACAAACCAGGGATGTTGTCTGGGGGTGAGCGGCAGCGGGTAGCAATAGCGGTAGCACTGGCAAACAATCCCAACCTGCTTCTAGCCGACGAATTGACCGGCGAGCTGGATTCGGCTAATGCCGATCGGATGATGGATTTGTTGGTGGGCCTGAGTTTGGGCTTCAAACTTACCTTGATCGTGGTCACCCATAACAAACTTGTCGCAGCCCAGGCCAACCGACAGGTTCACATTATTGATGGGCAATTACTGGAGCAGTGAACAATCATGAAAACCACAGTCTTGGAATCAATTGGACTTCGCCGTGAATACCGGGTGGGAAGAGATGCCGTGGTGGCCTTAGGCGGTGTAGATTTTGCCGTCCAGCAAGGTGAGTTTGTGGCCATTATCGGCCCGAGCGGGTGTGGTAAATCAACCTTACTCAACCTCTTAGGCGGCTTGGACCAGCCCAGTGCAGGAAAAGTGCTCCTGGATGGGAACGATCTGGCGAGTTTTCATGAAGAGCAGTTAGCGGATATCCGCCGGCAGAAGATGGGCTTTATTTTTCAACGGCATGATCTATTTCCCGTATTGACGGCCCGTGAAAATATTGAGTTTCCTTTGCTGTTGGGGGGAAAGAACCTGGAACAACGAAAAAATCGTTCCGATGAGCTTTTAAAGAGGATCGGATTATGGGAAAAAGCAGATCATCTTCCGGACGAATTGTCCGGTGGTCAGCAGCAGCGGGTGGGGATCGCCCGGGCGCTGGCCAATGATCCACTCATCCTTCTTGCCGATGAACCGACCGGTAATTTGGACAGCGCCACCGGGGCTGAAATTATCGATATTCTCATCGGGCTGACCCGTAACCAGGGATTGACGTTGGTGATGGTCACTCATGATCCAGAAGTTGCACAACAGGCAGATCGAATCCTGACCTTGCGCGATGGCTATCTGGTAAAAGAAACCGAAATAGAGGTGCTCTCATGATATTTTCCTATGCCTGGCATTTGGTCATGCGCAATCCGCGGCGCACAGCCACCTATCTTTTTGGACTGGCACTTGCCGTCGGGTTGTTTGCCGGTATTCTTTTTTTCGTGGATGTAACCACCCGCCAGATGACCGCCACAGCGTTGGCGCCCGTTCGAATAGACCTGGTCGCTCACGCCACTTCGCCGGATGTGAATATGCCGGATGTAGTGACGAAATTGTCGTCACAGCATGGGGTCAGTGATGTCGAACCGGTTACTACCGCGGATTTCACCTCAGCTGTCAAGGTAGGCGGGGCACAACCATCGCCCGCCGGGCGCATGTTTGCTATCGCCCCATCCTACATGCAAACCTTTGATGTGCTGCGAATCAGCGAAGGGAAACTGGATCCCAATGGGGTGATGATCAGCGAAGCAATGGCGATCGCCCAGAATTTGAAGTTAGGCGATCCGCTGCAGTTCACATTTGCGGGGATAAATCAACCTGTCACGCTTCCGGTCAGCGGAATTGTCAATATGGATAATTCGGACGCGCTGTTTGCCACTGCAACGGAAAACGAAAATGCGCTGCTGGCGGACGTTGCTATTGTAGATATTCACTGGTTCCGCTCGAATTTACAGGCGCAGCTAATTCCCCTGGTTGCAAATCCGCCGGCAACCCTGCCGGTAGGCGCTGTTCTCTTCGACCAGCAGGCGCACATCAAAATGGATCGCAGCCTGCTGCCATCCGATCCTACCAAAGCTGCTGTGCAAACTGATTCGCTGCGCCGCCAGTTAGAACGTCAATTCCCGGGGCAAATCAAGGCAGTCGACAACCTCTCGGGTGCTTTCAAGACGGCCCAGGCGGATGTATTGTCCGCTAAGATCCTCTTTATCTTCCTTGGGTTGCCAGGAGTGGCACTGGCAGCTTACCTGGCCAAATTTGCGGCTGAACTTTTCGCCGAAGCGCAGCGCCGCGAGATTGGTTTGCTGCGCACGCGCGGCGCGACTCCCGGTCAAATCACCTCCATCCTGGCGGTCACCGCCATCTTTTTAGCGATCGGTGGGTCGATCCTGGGTTTGTTCTTTGGCTTATTGATTCTGTTGATGAGCGCGGGGGCACAAACAATTGCCGGGATCAATCCATTTTCGGTCAGTTTTGATTGGACAATGTTTGCCAATTCTGCTGGGACAGCCCTGCTGGCTGGCCTGATACTGACCTTCCTGGCGGCATTCCTGCCGACCTTTGGAACGCTGCGTAGCGAAATCACCCAGGAGCGCCGCACAGTCCGGCGGGTGGAAGGGGCCCCGTTTTGGAAGCGGGCTTTTCTGGATGTCATCCTCCTGGTGGCAGCCGCGGTCGTGCTGCTGGTGACCCAGCTCAACGGCGGTTTCAAGCCTACCGGCAATGAAGGCGCGGCGATCTCGCTTTCTTTCTATATCTTTCTAGCCCCCTTCTTCGCCTGGATTGGGCTGACGCTCCTGACCCTGCGCCTGGTGGAAGGTGGGTTAGCCGCCGCATCTCGCCCGTTGGCCCGCTTGTTCAGCCGCCTGTTTGGCGAAATCGGTGAAATTGCCGGCAAGTCAATTGCCCGCCGCACAGCGCGCATCAGTGCTGCGACCACGGTGATTGCCCTGACCCTCTCCTTTGGCATCAGCCTGGCGCTTTTTCAGCAGACTTATACCCTGGAAAAGCAGCTTGATTCCCAATACATCGTGGGTTCGGATATTCGCCTGACCCCTGCATTGAACACCCCCCAACTGCCAGAATTTGGCGCGAAACTGCAGGTTCCCGGTGTCAACGGGGTGTCGGCCGTTGCCCGAGATCCTCAGGCCCTGGTGGGTTCTGAAAAGAATACGGTTTACGGGATCGATGTTGCATCCTTCAAAAATGTGGCGTATTTGCCGGACAGTTTCTTTGTGGATGGAGCCGCCCAACAGACGATCGAGGCGATGCGCTACCGTACCACCCAATATGCGCCTGGTTCATCCCAGCAGGTGCTGGACGCCCTTGCAAACACACCCAACGGCGTGATCATTTCGGTCGAACAGGCTGAAAAATACAACATCCAGGTCGGTGACCCGGTGCTGCTGCGCCTTTACAACCGCACGACGAAACAATATGCCGACGTGAAAGCTCAATGCGTTGGACTGTTCACCTATTTTCCAACCTCCGCACAAGATTCGGATTTCATCCTCAATCGTGACTTCATGACTCACAGCTCGGGAAACCCGGCGATGGATTATTTCTTGATAAAAACGGATGGAAGCTCCAGCGCGATTTCAAGTGTGTCGAGTACCCTGGCTGCGCAGTACAAGAACGTCATGCCGGTGCGGATTCAAAGCACCGAGACGGTGATCAAGGTTGATCAGAGTTCCCTGACCTCGATGAATTTGGGAGGTTTGGGAGCGATGGAACGGTTCTACACGCTGCTGGTCGTCTCGGCGGGTCTCGCAATCTTCCTGTTGGCGATGATCAACGAACGGCAACGCGAATTTGGCGCGATGCGGGCATTGGGAGCGAATTTGAAACAGTTACGCCGCTTCATTTTCGCAGAAGCCGTTACTATTGGTGGATTAAGTCTGATGATTGGTACGATCATTGGAGTGGGGTTGGCCCGGCTGCTGGTGATGCTGTTAGGGGTGGTGTTCACCATTCCTGCGAAAGGCCTGGCTTGGCCTGCCGTTGAACTCATATCACTAACCGGTTTTGTATTGATCGGGATGTTGTTGAGTACGCTCTTGAGCACGCGCAGACTGGCAAGGATCAAGGTAGTGGAGGCATTGCGGGAGTTATAGAGTATTGTTATAGCTCCCCTTCAAAGCATGAAAACAGGATGGGGTGGCGCAGGAAATTCCGGAAGTATAGCCAAAGGCAAGACCAGGCAGAAGGAAACCAGAGCCACCCAACCAAATGGGTGGCTCTTTTCTCAAATCAATCAAGGAATCTATCGCTAAAAGGAGTCAAAAATGAAACGTAATTTAACGGGCGCCGAAATATTTTGGGAAATGTTGATCCAGGAAGGTGTAGAAGTCATCTTTGGGTATCCTGGGGCAGGGAATATGCCCATATACGACGCGATGGGGAAATACCCCTCTGTTCGGCATGTACTTGTCCGTCATGAACAAGGTGCAGCTCATGCTGCGGATGGGTATGCTCGTGCTTCTGGAAAGGTCGGTGTTGCGTTGACCACCTCTGGTCCAGGCGCTACAAACCTTGTGACCGGCATTACCAATGCATTGATGGATTCGGTCCCCACTGTATTCTTTACCGGGCAGGTCGCGTCTCATTTGATCGGATATGATGCTTTTCAAGAGGCAGATGTAACCGGTATTACGTTGCCGATCACGAAGCATAATTATCTCGTGACAGATATTGAAGATCTCAGTAACACCATTAAAGAAGCTTTCCACATCGCACGAACTGGCCGGCCTGGGCCGGTTTTGATCGATCTGGCCAAAGATGTTCAGGTAGACTCTGTAGATTGGGAGTATGATCCTGCTCCTGTGCAGCTGCCCGGATACCGGCCCAACCTGCGTCCGGCGGATAAAGTCATTGACCAGGCGGTCGAGATGATCAAGCAAGCCAGACGCCCTTTAATTCTGGCGGGACACGGCATTCTCATCAGTGGGGCAATGGATGAGCTGCGCTACTTCGCCGAAACGACCCACACCCCGGTTGCCATGACCTTACTCGGATTGGGATGCATGCCGTCCAGCCACCCGCTCAACCTGGGCATGATGGGCATGCACGGTGCGGCCTGGGTCAACCACGCAATTCAGGAAGCTGATTTATTACTGGCGATGGGAATGCGGTTCAGTGATCGCGTCACCGGTAATCTAAAAACCTACGCGCCCAACGCGCGCAAGATCCATTTTGATATTGATCCGGCAGAAATTAACAAAAATGTAAAAGTGGACCTGGCACTGATCGGCGATTTGCGGGAAAGCCTGGGGCGGATTAACCCTGGAGTCGAATCTCAAGATCATTCAGATTGGTTAGCGTTCATTGGTGAAATTCGAAAAGAGTCCAATCAGCGCGATATTCAAAACGCACCGGAGAGTGGCTCATTGCACGCGCCTCACGTCATTCATGATTTGTGGAAGTTTACCGGGGGAAATGCGATTGTTGTCACTGATGTGGGCCAACATCAGATGTGGGCTGCGCAATATTATCAACACGACCGTCCACACACCTCCATCACGTCGGGCGGTCTGGGGACTATGGGGTTTGGTTTACCGGCCGCGGTCGGGGCTAAAATGGCCTGTCCTGATCAGGAAGTCTGGCTCATTGCCGGCGACGGCGGATTCCAGATGACTCAGATCGAGTTGCAGACCCTCCGCCAGGAAGGGATCAAGATCAACATCGCGGTAATCAACAACAGCTTCCTGGGAATGGTACGCCAATGGCAAGAGCTATTTTTCGACAAACGGTATCATGGAACTCCGATCACCAGCCCGGACTTCGTAAAAATCGCTGAAGCGCATGGGTTAGCCGGCCGCCTCGTCACAGAGAGGAAAGATATCGAGGATGCGATCGCATGGGCTCGCAATCAACCGGGCACTGCCCTGCTGGAATTTCGGGTGAAACCGGATGATATCGTTTACCCTATGGTGCCGGCTGGCGCAGGATTGCACCAAATGCTCCGCCGTCCAATTTCGACTGATCAATAAATGTGTTTGAGATCTCAGTCTACAGCGTGATCGCCTCAGCCCAAAAAACCAGGTCATTTTTGAATAAACCACGCGATTTAAACCGGCCGGAACAGTCCAACGGCCTTAATAGTGGTGGACGCTGCTGCGGGTAGAGTAAGTTTTTCCTTGGATTCGTTTCTTTTGAACATCTGTCACTCGATCGGAGTGACAGATGTTCTTTTATTGATCTGGGTCGCGTGGTATTATCATATTCAAGGTTTTGAATATGATAAACGATACCGCAATTGAAATTCAACCGTATGAAGCGCAAGCGCAGATGCTGAAAGTACTGACCCACCCCACACGTCTGGCGATTTTGAATATCCTACGAGATGGAGAGCATTGCGTGTGCCATATGGAAGCGCAACTGGGTCTTCGCCAGGCATATATCTCCCAACAACTGATGGTGCTACGCGAAGCTGGACTGATTCAGGACCGGCGCGAGGGCTGGAATGTTTTCTATCGGGTTTCAGAACCGCGGATCTTTGCTGTTCTCTCAGCCGTGGAGCAAATCATCGCGCCAGAGAACACCAGTTCTCTGCAGAAACCAATTGGTAACTGCCCTTGCCCCAAGTGTAACGCTGGCTGAGGAAATACTCGGAGCATCTCTCTCTTTTTTGTCAAATAACATTCAAACTTCTGAATATACTACGGAGGCTTAACATGCAAATCGTCAAAATTCTGGGTAGCGGCTGCACAAACTGCAAACGCCTGGAAGCAACCACTCGCAAGGTCGTCGAAGCTCTTGGTATCGAGGCAGAAATCGAAAAAGTAACTGATTATGCCGAGATCATGAAATACCCGATTCTTTCCACACCTGGCCTGGTCGTCAATGAAAAACTGGTATCTGCCGGGCGTATCCCAACCGAAGCTGAAATTGCCGGTTGGCTAAAGGTTAATTGATTCAGGGCGGTTAACTTTTGGTCTCGCCCTTACTTTTACTTGAAAGTCATTCAATTCTTTGAATATTACAGGAAGCCTTATGGATCAATCGCTTATCCAACCCAATAAGCAGCCCAAATTGCGCATTTTTGGCCTGCTGACACTGATCACAGTAGTCTGGTTTGCCGCATATAATCTAATCCAACCGCTGGCGAACTGGATCACCTACTCCCTGTTTCACCTGCAGACCGGCTCACACCTGGGTGAATCGGTCGCATTCTTTTTGTATGATGTCCCCAAGATCCTGCTGCTGCTCGCAGGAATGATTTTCCTGATTTCGATCATCCGCACCTTCTTCAGCCCAGAACGGACGCGGGCTTTGTTAGGTGGCAAACGCCAGGGTATTGGCAATGTGCTGGCTGCCATGCTGGGAATCGTCACTCCCTTCTGTTCTTGCTCGGCGGTACCACTTTTCATCGGGTTTGTCGAAAGCGGTATTCCCCTGGGTGTCACTTTCTCTTTCCTGATTGCCGCCCCTACCATCAACGAAGTGGCCATCGTGATGCTGTTCGGTCTGTTTGGCTGGAAGGTCGCCGGGCTGTATATCGTTTCAGGATTAATCATATCCATCATCGCCGGAATGGTGATCGGCCGTCTCAACCTGGAACGCTACGTTGAAGATTTTGTTTGGAAGATGCAGGCCACTGGCGGGCTACCGGGTGAAAAACTCACCTGGTCGGACCGCATCCATCGTGCCTGGGGATCAGTCAAAGAAATCGTCGGCAAGGTCTGGCCGTATGTGGTGGTCGGCATCGCCGTTGGGGCCGGCATCCACGGTTACGTGCCCGAAAGCGCCCTGGCCGGTATTATGGGAAAACAAGCCTGGTGGTCGGTTCCGGCTGCCGTGTTACTGGGCGTGCCTCTCTACTCCAATGCGGCTGGCGTCATACCAATCGTTAGTGCATTGATGGAAAAAGGCGCTTCTTTAGGAACCGTTCTGGCCTTCATGATGTCGGTGGTAGGCTTGAGCCTGCCGGAAGTGATTATTCTGCGCCGGGTGCTCAAACCACAGCTTATCGCCGTTTTCGTTGGAACAGTGGCGATTGCCATTATCATCACCGGTTATTTATTCAATCTGATTATGTGAGGCAGGCATGTCCATCACGATTTATGTTGTCAGTGCAGTTCTCGTATTTGTTTTCTCCGGTCTCTTAGCTATGGCCGGCCTGGGAGCAGCTTTTTTGTTCGTGCCCCTCTTCTACTACCTCGGGGTTCCCCTGGCCGAGGCCACCCCCACTGCGCTCTTGGTAAATGTGGGCAGGCTGTTGTTTGCAACCATCAATTACTGGCGCGGCAAGTTTATCAACTGGCGGGTAGGGCTGCCGG
>VFSW01004924.1_pt1 | contig 19886 bp, 46 predicted proteins | sample 5358111 | NCBI WGS metagenome assembly VFSW01 (sample SAMN11554181, study PRJNA540505) | mine drainage metagenome | isolation source: sediment from site ElyBrook_90M | place: USA: Ely Copper Mine, Vershire, VT | collected 2017 | reverse complement strand
ATACCATCTGAGCCTTTCGTGACGTTAGAAGCGATTCTAGAGGCCTCTGAGGGGAAACTAGACGATGAGGACCATCTATCTATCTTGAGCGACGGTTTTTGAGCCATTTCTTGACAATCAGCGACAAAACGGTGATCCACAGGAGTTCCAGGACCACGGCGAGCACAACTGCTGATCCGCTCAAGTGCTCGTGAATGTTGATGTTCATCAGTAACCTCCCGTACACCCGAATTGGTCGGGCCACCATCCACCCATCGCGTGAGTGACGAAATGAGCCATGGCCCACGACTGCTGATCCGGCGAGGCGTAGAACATGTTGGTCGGGAACGCCGGTGCTTTCCACTGCTGCCAGGTGGACCACAACCACCCGAGACTGCCGAAGTAGGTCGGCCCGTTCACCGGGTGCGACCATCCCCCTTCTTCGCAGACCGCGACTCTCGTGGCATCCTCGAGGATCCGTGGCGAGACGAGGGATACACGGCCATGACGCAGACGAACAGGACCAGGCCCACGGTGATCGCTACGGCTGTGAAAAAGGTGATGATGAGGTGTTTCATTGCTTCTCCTCTCGAGGGCGTGACTTGCGGACATCTTCGAGGTAGACGATGTTGGATTCGCCGGCGCGACGGGCGCTGACAAACCTAATGAAATCAGAGCTGAAAAAATAAGACGACAGGGCACGAGGCTCCTTTGATCGGCGGTTAGGCATTTGGGGACTTCTCGTTTGGAATCTCGTCACCTCCCTTCATCTCTGCGCGTTCCTCAGCGTTCATCGTGGGACTCCCTTCGGTAGTAGTAAAACTCCATGTAGTTGTGCTGTTGGCCGTCCACCGATTCTTTGATTGCGGCCATGAGATCGCCCCACGCTCTAAACGTGAACGAACCCACGGTCCCATCCTCGAACAATGGAACACCCTCGTCGTCCTGTTGGTGTGTCCCGCCGTGAATCCAGTGATTCTTCTCGATGACGCTTTCGCGTATCGCCTCGAAGTATCCGCGTTGTTCCTCGGGGAAGGCGTCGAGGAAGTCCTGCCATGTGTCGTGACGTTCCCAGCCGAACCACCCTCCCATCCCTCCAACGCTGTCTGGGCGATTGCCAATGTCGTCGTAGACAATCCACTCGACTACTTTGTGCTCACTCATTTTCTCCTCCTTCAGACTGAGGGGCGCGAAAGGACCCCGAGCCGTTGCATTGCGTACAGGTGACCGACCGCTCGGCCTCAATGTCTCGGTCGTAGTACGTCACCAACCCGCCGACGCATCCAGTTCCGGGGCAAGGTTGCCACTCCCCTTTTTCCGGGGGGGGCTCTCCCTCGATAGCGTTCAGAGCCACTTCAGCTAGGTGCCGATTCATCCCGATGTTCCAAGCCTCGGCTCGGTCACCCCCCGCCAGTTCTAGCGTTTCGTCTGTAACAATAGATTTTTCACAGCCCCTGCACGCGTTATCCCACCACATTGCGAAGTGTTCAGACAGAGCCTTCTCGATAACGGCAAGTTTATCCATCACTCCTCCTCCATCTCTCGTCCTGCGCTCTCGGGGGCGATCAAAGAATCAAACACCTGCTTCGATGCTTTTCTCGCACGGCGTAATGATGCCGTAGCGTCTTTCATTGACCTGTTCGGGTCAACAAGGTACTCGTAGGCACCCAGAACCGAAGCAACGGACAGGCGTTGTGCCTCGCGACGTTCGGTCGTACCGTAACGCAAAACCCACTCGGCAGATACTTCGTCATCCGTTCCAATGTCAACAGGCCACGTCGTATCTTCAACTTTGATTGATTTTATGCTCATTTCTCCTCGCTCTCGGGCTCGCTCTCGGGGGCGGCAAAGTCAAATGCGCCCTGTGCCAGTCTTTTAGCGGCAACCTCGCAGTATTCTTCGTTAATTTCTACTCCCACCGCACTTCGCCCCAGGCTCCGAGCTGCGACCAGCGTTGTCCCGGTTCCTGAAAATGGCTCGTAAATAGTCTCTCCCTGGTTGCTCATCAATCTGACCAGTCTTTGCATGATCGGCGTAGGGGTGTAGCCCGGGTGACCGTGCGTATCTTCCCGAAAGAAATATCCCTCACCAGTGAGTCGAACGCCGTCCCACAGGTCAGGCATCGTCTCGCACTTCCTACCACGAACAAGGATTGGCTCGAACTGACTGGACAATCCCCATCGCTTCGGGCCCTGTGCCCCGCGCCGTACAACGATAAGTCGTGCTTCGTCTCCCAGAGTTTCCATGAACAACCGGAGGTGCATGGTTGACGACACCCATGCTTGATTTGGCGACTGATTGGCGATGTGAACGAGCAAGTCTCGGTAATCCTCGGCGCTCATGTTGTCCTTGAATACCCCGTAGTCTTTCCCAACGTTGTAGGGAGGGTCGGTTATGACCGCATCGGCATTGACGGATATTTCTCGACAATCTCCGTGGTAGAGGGTGATCCCATCCTGTTCGTAGTATGGCTTCACTCCTCCTCCATCTCTCGTCCTGCGCTTGCAGGGGTAATTGGTCTGGTCATACGATGTCCTCCCTGTCGTCAATAAGTTCTAAGTAGTGCTCACATGGAGACACATCGTCGAGTTTGTAATCGGAATTTGGGTGGCGAATATCGTGTACAACGACAAAGACTTTTGTCGGAAGGCTTTTGGCATACCAAGTAGTTTCTATTCTCGGCCTCCCAAACTCTCCAGTCATATCGGTGAGTGACGAATAGACACCCCATCCCTCGTAGTCACCCATGAGCGCGTTGCGCTCTTCACACGTCAATGTACGAAGTTTCTCGCTCACTCCCCCTCCCCAGAGGTAAGAGACTCGCCGGACTTTTCCCAACTGTGCCGAACAAGTCCCAGGACGTGAGCTCGTGCCGGGTGATCCTCTACCCAGCCGTTGTGGAAGTTGCACAGCATGATCATGTTGTCCGTGTCGGTGATAGACCCTCCCTGGCTGCGCTTGAGGATTTCGTGGGCGTGGACCGGACCAAAGCACGGACCCACCCCCAGGACCAGGGCGGTCCCCTTTATGGCGCACTCCCACTCGTTAGGATGACCGAATGTCGCCAGTATCTCCTCCTGGCGATCAAGAAGCGCCAGGACCCTCTTGTCTGAGATGGGCTTCACCCTCGAGCGCTTCATCGGCGCTCCTTCAGGTAGACCACGTTCTCCTCGGCCCTCTTGTACGCACGCTCCTCGCGGTCACGCTCGCGGGCTTGGCCTTTGCCAACTCCGAGCAGGTAGACCGAACAAAAGGCCACCAGCATCCAAAACAAACCCATTATCTTCCCCCATTCCTAAGAGCCCAACTCGAGACGACTTTCATGTCACAGGGCCACGGCTGAAAACACGACCGGCAAAACCCCTCGCTATCAGCGTGGCGCTCAATTATTTTCCTCAGCTCGGCCCACGTCAGATCCTTTACTTTCATGACCTCTCCTTAAACACGTCGGCCAACCACGCCCGGTTCTTCTTAGTCATCTTGCGAAGGTGGTTGGTCTCGGGCCACTCGTGAGCCTGACCTTTTCGCACATCCTCGGTGACGCACCCGCCGATCGAGTATGACGTTGCGCCGAACAGCCACCCCGGACCCTCGGCCCGGACCTCGGCCTCGAGGCCGAAAGAGCTCCTTACCCACTCCACGAACGCCAGCCCCTCCTCGGGTCGGAACACTCCCCCGTCCACGGCCCACGACAGCGCACCGTTCTCGCGGGCTTGCAGGGCGATGGCGTGACAGGCGTCCAGTACGATGCCGGTCAGGTCGGGGGCGAAGTACCGATTGGGGAGAGCGTCATCAATGGGTTCCCCGTGGCGCCACTCGCGGATCCGTGGGCGCAGCAGGTTTCCCCACAGCGCGTTGCGCGGACCCTTCACCTCGAGCCATTCATCGACCCGGTAGAACTTCCCCCGGCCTATCCCTAAGAGCGGCGGGTTGCACTCAGGCCGGTAGGTGACGTCCAGCGCCAACCTAGAGTAGAGAGTGGCGTAGGCGGCCTTGATGTCCACCAGCACGAACGGCCCCGCCGACTGGCCGGCGAAGTAGTAGGCAGGTCCTCGGTCTAGGAACTGCAAAGCGTCTCTGCGCCACGGCACCTTCTTCGCCAGGAGTCCCTCGGCTTCTCCCATGATGTGCTTCATGTAGAGACGCGACACTTCACCAGGAGCCACCGACCCGCCCACGATCTTGCGGGTGCGGGTGTCCTTGACGGTGAGTGACTTCTCTCCCATGTACGCCTTGGCGAAGGGTGCGAGGAGTCCGGGGTTGCGTACCTCGGGAAGTGACTTGACGGTCTCGCGTATCCATCCCTGCTCGAGGTCGCGGTTGGTGGCTTCGGTGGTGAGTTCTTCAAGAAGGGTCATGGCTTCACCCTCGCCCACGTTCTCCATCCGATCCAGGGACGCTCGGCGGTGTCGTGTCCCATCCGTGACTTGACCTCGACCTTCAGCCCACGGCGCTCGAGGGCCTGGCGCACCTTGTCGTTACGGCCCCCTCGACGGGTGACGGGGTACTCAGCAACTAGGACCCACCCACCCTTAGCCCGCTTCAGGCGTCGGGCCATGAGGTCCCAGTGTTCGCTCGATGATGTGGGGATGTCGATGGTCACTCCGCCTCCTTCACCAGTGCATCCTCGTACCCCACGACGTAGCCGGTGGAGTAGCCCTCGTGGAAGGAGCAGAGCAACCAGCCCGGCAACTTTCTGAAGATGCGCCGCACCCTTCGACACCCGCGGCATGAGTCAAGGGTCTGGGGGGTGAGACCCACCGACTCGGGGTTACCACTTAGAACTCTCATCAGAACTTCTCCTCCTCTAGTTGGTGTTTATCCGCCACCGCGCCATCAATGGCTCGGATGGCTAGTTGCACTTCTTCTTGGCTCAGTTGACCCAAATCGTTCACCTTGCGCCCGATCGCCGCGGCCACTATCTCGCCCTGCACCGGACGCGGCAGGCCCGACTGGGTGAGCTTGGTGATGAGAACCAGGACCTCGGGGTCTGACTCGTCCTTCTCGGTGTCGCTCGAACCCGTGTCGGGGCTCTCCCCGTCACCGTCCTCGGCCGGGTCGCAGATCGCGAACAACTGAAAGAGGGCGTATTTAAACGCCGCCGTCATGGCCTTGTTCGTGGCCTTGTCGGAGTAGTCCATTCCCTCCCCCCACGTCGAGAGAGTGATGGAGTCTCCGGTGGGTCCGTAGACCTTGTAGCGGACGTGCAGGTGAGCGCAATGTCCCACCGTTCCCTTCGATGAGACACGCTCTTCGTACTTGCGCTCGATCACCTCGGGAGCGAAGAACACGCCGTACTTGGCGAAGAGCGGGTGCAGCTCCTGGAGGATGGCGTCTATGCCTCGGAAGTTGTAGTGCTGTTCCTTGTTCTCGCCGGTCTTTCCAATGCCGCCCATCTCGTTGATTATCTCTCCGATGGCTTGGTGGATCTTTAGGTCTCCGTCACTCATTCTTCCTCCCTCTTCCAATATCCATCTACCAACTTGAAGCCGTCAGGGTCACCACTAGCGGGGGTTCCGTAGGCCCCGTAGAGGTCGGCCCTGGATAGGTTGGCCCCGGAGAGGTCGGCCCCGGAGAGGTTGGCCCTGGATAGGTTGGCCCCGGATAGGTCGGCCCCGGAGAGGCCGACCCCGGAGAGGTCGGCCCTGGAGAGGTCGGCCCTGGAGAGGTCGGCAATCCCCACGACCGTTATCTCAGGAGTCCTCAACTTGTCCGACGACCACACAATTTGTGCGTCGTCCGGCACGGTAACCTCGATCACCAGCGGCCCCCACTTAAGGGCTTGGGACAGTGAAGTGACGATGTGTATACCCGGACTACACGCCTCGTCAGATACCTCGAAGGCGTCGGCGGTGTAAGTCTTTCCGACCTCGTAGGTGATCTTGGTCGAGTGTGACGGTGATTGCATCCCGCGGGTGAGTCCTTTAAAGAACTTACCGGTGTAGTGGACTTGGTACATCAGTTCTCCTCGGGGCGAATGTTGAGCCGGTTCAGTTGGCTCATGACGTCTCCGAAGAGACCCACAAACTCGTCGTCGTCCATGAACTCCTCGTGGTGAGCCTGGTCGAAGTCATACAGCTCGACGGCGCGGGCGATGTCGCGGGCCTTCTCGAGGGTCATAACGATGTCACTGATTCCTCCAGTGACGATCACGATTGGCTGGGTTCCCTCGACAATCTCTACCGAAAGTTCTTCCATTTCCTGTCCTCCTGTCCGTACTTCCTTAGCACCACCTTACACCTACTAGCGCACCACGTCAAATCATTTGCGAGACTTCTTGCGCCGCTTCTTATTGCGACCTTCGGGGTAGCCGAACCAGACCTCATAGCGCCATACGTGCCCCGGCCCCAGGTCCACGATGATCACTACACCAGCGGGGGCCCAGGAGCGGCGGGCGTAGAGCTGCGCCTCGGGCTCGGTGCGGAATGTCTGGGAGTGGTGCCAATCTGGGGAGCCTACTGTGCCTGGTGGGACCACCCAAGTGAAGTCTCCCCCGGACCCCTTGTAGGTCTTGGTGGCCTTGGACTCACCACGGGGTCCCTGGCCGTGCTCCTGTAGACCTCTATTTCGCGCCAGGGTGTTGAGTTGCTCGGTGTGGGTGGCGACGTAACGGGGGAACTTCCACGGCTGGAGGAGGGCGTTGATCGGCCTCTCAGGGGTATGGGCGTGACCGCGTTGTGCGGGCGTGAGACTCGCCCCGTTGCGGTACGCCTCGAGCGCGGGGTCCTCTCCCCCGAAGGCGGCGATCCAGCGTCGGCGCGTGGAGGGAGCGAGTGCGTTCCACTGCTCTACGCTGCGGCCCTGTCCTGCCACCTGCCACCTCCGAACACTTCACTATAGATGCAACGAACCCCGGCTCGCTGAAACAACGGGCCGGGGTTCGCAGGCTTCGTAAGCCAAGGGGCCGGACAGGACTCCCGACCCAATCATAGTGCGAATCCTATTCTTTGCCCCGTTGGTGGTAGTCGGTCCTCGATGATGCCCAATTGGCCTGGAGGTCCCTGATGTCCTTCTCGTGGTCATTGAGGCGCTGGTCAATTCGGCCCATCGTGTTCCCCACGCGGTACATGGTCGCCATAAGACCTACCCCAATAGGGATGAGGGAGGCTATTACAGCGTCAGACAACCAGTGGGGCATGATGGCCTAGGGGAAAGCTAGACCGGTGGCCGGGTTGATCGACCCCGCCACAGCGCCCGACGTGACTGGTGAGTTCGTCGTGCTCGCCGCTGACGCGGGAGTCGCGGCGGGTGACGTCTCCGTGCCGAAGCTCACCGACAGCGCCGTGGGGTTCGCGGGGGTCACCGCTGCTACCACGTCGTAGGTGCCGACTGCCTCTTTCGAGGCCACGCCATTCACCGTTGCGTTGACGGTCAGCGTGTTGCCGGTTCCGAGAGTTTCGCCCGCGGTGACGGTGAATGTTCCGTCAGCGTTCTCCACCAGCGTGTCGGTGCTCGATGACAGCATCGCCTTGACGGACCCGGCGTCGGGGGTGACGCTCAGACCGGTAACGGTGTCGGTGTCGGTCACCGTGACGACCACTGAGTCGCCGGTGTTGAGTGGGTAATTGGCCATAATGCCTTCTTTCGTTGTGAGGGATAATTCAGTAGTCGGGGTCCCGGACGATTCCAGCCTAGCGATGGCCAGGTCTACCAGTCGGCTGAATTTCTCGACTAGCTCAGTCCAAAGGATTTCGGTCTCGTCAAAGAGTTCTTCGCGCTCGTGTCGGCTCACGGCGCGGGGGTAGGGGGGTTGGTGGTAGCCACCGGCGTCGTGGGGGTCGTCGGGTCGTTGGTCGTGTCGATCAGATGTTGCTCGCGTTGGATCCAGACTGACCCGGCCAAGAGGATGGCGCGAGTGGAGACCGGCAGGTGCAACTGGTTTCCGATCGATACGACGATGCCGGCGATGCTCGACAACTGGCGGACCCAGGACTTTAGCGTTGCCAGCGTGGGGTAGGTGATGGTGGTGGAACTCATTGTCTTTCCTTTCGGGTGTGGTGGTTTGATCGGTACTACGGGCTTGAGCGGGAGGTTGACGAGCTTTAGGCCCGGGCTCACGTAGTCGCGGCCCTCCTCGAATATATCCAGGTCGATGCCGTTGGTGTTGCCTTTGTATTGCCATCCCTGGAAACCCTGGGGGAGCTGGGGGTTGACCGGCGTCACGTCGGGCCACGCGGCCATCCACCTGAGTCCCCACATATCGTTGCGTAAGAACGCCTCGGATCCGTAGGTCCAATCCCTCATTGAGTGGGTGGCGCACGCCACGGCCCAGGCGTGCAGAACGTCACCGGGACTCGACATCTGAGAACTCTGGAACTCCTCAACGTCCAGGCAGATCGGCGCACCCTTGGGGAGTCCCCAGGCCACGGCCTCACGTACTAGCGCCTCCATCGTGGGGTAACCAAAATTGTCATCCCACCACCTGACGTCCTGGGGAGGAACGACAATCGGCAGGAACCCCTCGATGCCATGCTTGGCGAGCTCGGCTACCTCAGCGTGGGTCCAGATGTGTGGCGTAGCTCCGGCGACGTAGACGCCCCAGACCTTCTTTCCTTGGTAATGATTCGGCTGTGGACCCGCGGAATCTCCCCCGAGCAGGACTGACATATTATTTAATCTTTCTCTAAATTAGGTTGAAATCTACTTAACCTCAGCGGCCATTGCTTAGCCGATCTTGACCGCGGTGTAGCCAGTGGCGGGCAGTGAGGTAACGCTCGATTGTGCGTACACGGTGTATGACACCGCTGAGTCACCACTCAACTTCACCGTACCCGCGGTGGTGATCGTCACGATGGTGGTTATCGTCACCTCGTAGAAGTCGGTGGTGCCTAGGTTGGTGGTCGTGCCGCATAGTGAATTAGTTACGCCGCTAACTGTCCCTACTGCGGTGTCCATTGCTATACCTAGATCGACCAACGCACCCGCGCCTGGGTTGACCAACGCCATGAACGTCAAGAGCCACGTGCCAGCCGCTAGTGACGAGGTGTCCATGATCTTGGTGGTGACACCACCACTACCGGCCACGTTGCTTGCCAGTACTCCAGTGGCGTGGGTGAGCGCTGAGCCGCCCGCGTTGGCCAGTACGAAGGCCGTGGTAGCGATCTGGGTGGTGTTGGTGCCCACCGTCGCGGTGGGTGCCGTGGGTGTACCAGTGAATGCGGGCGATGCGAGTGGTGCCAACCCAGACACCGCAGTGGCAATGCCACCGGTCACGAATGCGGTGGTCGCCACCAGCGTGGTGTTATTGCCCGCAGTCGGCGTGGGTGCCGTTGGTGTACCGGTCAGTGCGGGCGACGCGAGTGGTGCCGCGCCAGTGATCTGAGACACGCTGTAGTCATTGCTGGCGGCAACGACCGCACCGGTACGAGTGAACACACTCGATACCGCACCGCTTCCCCCTCGAGGAAATCCGCTCATCAGTCAGATACCCGGATGGGTAGTCTCTTGTCGGGGAATGAAACCGCCTCGCCACCCACTGCGTATTGCGTGGTGGCGGAGGGGCTTAGAATCACTACGAACAGATGAGATGGGTGCCTCACCACCAGCTGCCGGGTGCCGTAGAAAGCGACGCTCGGGAGCGTGGCGGCTTGATCGCAGGTATCGGTGAGGGACGGGGTTATCTGACCAGAGGCCGGCCCCTTCAAGACGAGAGCTGTACCGGCGACCGTGGAGGTCCACAGAGGTCCGCCGACCGTAAGACGCTTGACCTCCCATAGACGGTTGTAAGACGGACCACCTAAGTCAATCACCAGGTTTCCAGATGCACCGCTCACGGAGGAGAACCGGAATGGAACCTCGACGGCCCCGTACTGGTATTCGTTCTCCTCCTGCTCGATCTTCTTGAGATGCTGAAGAACCCCGTCGAAAGCCGCCTGCACCCCTATGAGTGCCTTGAGGGAGAAATCACCCAACTCCAGGCCACCGCCCGCCTCAGCGTCCATGCTCATTTGCCGTACCTCACCGTTCTCATCGCTTCGATAACCACCAGCTTCTCCTGCTGTTTGATCTGCTCCTCCGTGAGGGGGATGGGTCCGATGAACTCGGTGCGCCAGTGGCGAAACGCCCGGCGCAGTTTGTACTTGTGCTCGTCGGTGACCAAGAAGGGAATGTAGATCAGCACGCTGATAATAAGGACAATCGTCTCTGTCCTGAGTTTGGTGAGTTTGGCGCGGCGCAGCACTTCGTCATCGACCACTTCGATTTCATCCTCCGCGAGGTTCATAAGCGCTATAGTAGCGCCAGATGTACCCCAACGCTAGGACTTAGGAGGACATATGGCAACCGCTGCCAAGCCCGCGACTGAACCGAAAGGCGAACTGGCCCCCGAGCCGAGCACAGCGCCTTCGGATGAGGCGCTCACGGAGAAGATAACCAGCGTCGTCAAGGACGTGCTGGGCGACCTGCTCCCCGCCAAGGGTGAGCCCAAGGCCGAACCTGCGAGCGACGACGGCAAGCCCGTCACCGCCCGGGTGGAGGAGGAGCGCACCCGTAACATCGTCATGGAGGCCATTAAGACTTTCAAGGACGAGCTGACGGAATCAAATCCCGAAGCCAAGACGGAGCCCGAGACGGCTCCCGGCACCAAGACGGGTCGCAAGATCGAGAAGTGGCTGTGGGGTGTAGAATGAAGCCGGTCATCAAACTGGGTATCGGTGCCCTTCTCACCGGGATTGGCCTCGTCATCACCTTCGCGGCGGAGCGCCAGTTGATCGCGGAGCGCGACTGCGTGGACTGCGAAGAAGAGGTGAAGGACAACCCCGTCCACGATCTTGACGAGGATATTCCGTCATTCATAGAGCAGGCCGAGAAGGAACGCGAGGAGTCTGAAAATGACTGACATCCTCCCCGGCGTCGGCAACGCACTCGAGGAGCAGTTCACCTCCTCCGATGAAGTAGCCCCCAAGGCCCCGGCCGCCGAACCCAACGTAACCACCTGCCATTTCTGCTCCCAGACCTTCGAGGGACCGGCCCGCTGGTTCCAACGCGGGCGGCACGAGAAGGAGAAGCATCACGACGAATGGACCGCCGCCAAGGCGGGGGTGAAGCCCAAGGCCGCCGCCAAGAAGGTAGCCACCGAGCGCAAGCCCAAGGCCCAAGTTGCCAAGGGGCCGGTGACTTCACCCGGCAAGAAGCGCATCCCGGCCGGGGAGTCAATCTCTCGAAACCTCGCCCGAGTCGCCAAGATGATCGCCCAGGCCGACGCCCCCCTGGGTCGCGCCCTCACGTTCTCGGCCCCCGCGACCGGTACGGCGGTCGATGAGCTCGTGGCCGGCACGGTCGTAGACCGGATGGTGATTCAGAGGTTCGCCGGCGTGGCCGACAAGTGGGAGAAGGTCGGCGGAGTAATCGCGTTCCCCATCATGATCGCCGTCATCTCACGAAACCCGGCCCTCTACCCCATGCTTGAGGACGATCTACGCGACGCCACGCTTGACGTGGTGATTGCCTCCATCCCCACCTTCGAGAAGAAGAAGGCCCGGGAGAACAAGGCCATTGACGCACTGCGCCGACTCGGCCAGGTCGATGAGCGGTACGCGGCGGCGGTTGACCCCATCGGTCTGATCCTCCAGGACATCTTCGGGCTACCCGCTCAGGAGGGTGAAGGTGGCTCGACCCAGTGAGTTTGAAGCACTCCAGTGGCCCCAGTTTCTCGAACGGATGTCAAAGGAGTGGAAGCCTGGCGAGCACGTCGCCACCATCGTTCCTACCGGCGGCGGAAAGACTACTTTCGTAGGCGGGTTGGTCTCCACCCGTAAATACGTCCTGGCCCTCGACGTCAAGGGAGGGGATCAGACACTCAAGAAACTCGGCTGGGACCGCATAACCAAGTGGCCCCTCTCGCGTAAGGACCGCCAGGACATCGCGGACGGCAAGGCGTTTCGCCGTCTCGTCGGGGCCACCGGGATGCGCGACGCCGACCGGCTGAAGCGATACGACCTCTGCAAGCGGGTGCTTCACGACATGCTCATCGAGGGAGGTTGGACCGTCGTAGCCACTGACCTCAAGATCCTCACCCACCCTAAATTCGGGGGACTATGGGATGAGATAGAAGAGCTCACCCTGCTCGCCCGCGAACGGGCGGTCTCGGTGATAACCGACATGCAACGCGTTTCAGGACAGCCCCGAGAGTCCACCGACCAAGCCACCTGGCTGGCGATTGGCTACACCCGCGACGTGGACGCCGTGAACCGACTGGGGGAGATGATGGGCCGTTCCCGCGCCGAGATGCGTGGGGCCATCGACGCCCTCGGAGACCTCCCCTACGGATTCCTGGTGGTGAACCGCGACCCCCGGTCCAGCATCATCTTGACGCGCCCGCACAAGTTGTAAGGAGACACCATGACCACTTCCATCGCGTACCTCTGCGCCCGACACCCGCTGCTCGGGGGAGAATACTACCGAGCCTTTCGCCCGGCACTCCTGGCCGCCCACAAATGGGGTTGGGAGACCGCCGCATGCACCCAGATGGGAACGGTGGAGGACAACGACGGCGGTAAGTTGTCATTCATCACACCTAATAATACGGTCGTCACCCCCGAGATAATCGTGGTGCGCCCGATCCGCGAGTGGCGACAGCACTGGACCGATCAGGCCCACGCCAACGGCCAGCTCGTCATAGCGGACCTGGACGATGACGTGTGGATGCACGACGATTTCGAGGGTCTCAAGGTCACGGCCCCCGACAACTACGACGAATGGTTTTGGAACGTGGATGCCGTCATTGCCTCGACCCGGCACATGGCCAAGAGGATCAGGGAGATGGGCCACAAGTCCCCGGTCGTTGTCGCACCCAACTGTTACGATCCCTACGGACTCAACTCGACCCCCCGGCCCGGCAACATGATCGGCACGCGGCTGTGGATGAGCGGGCGAATGGAGGCCGACCTTGTTCTCTACGACCAATTGATTCAACCGCTCCTCGAGGACCTGGATCTTCGTTTCCTGCACGTCGGGGCCGACGAGGAGCAGGGGAGATTCATCCACCGCGGCTGGGACGACAACCGGCTGGTTGAGCGACGCTCGGTGGTGATACCCCTCCTCGCTGAAGCACTCCAGGGGATGAGCGTCGGGACTATTTGCATGGCCGACCATCCCTACAACGACGCCAAGACCGAGACCCACGCGATCGAGCTGGCGTCGGGGGGAATCCCCCTCGTGGCGGCATCCAACCACCCGCTCTACAAGAACGTGCCCGGACGGGTGGACCCTAACCCCTACGCGGTGCGGAGTCGGGTGGCGTCTCTCCTGGATTCTGAGCACTGGATGAAGGAGTCCGACCGGGCAAGGAAGTGGGCGCGGGGGGTCTCGGCAAAATCAGAAAATTCCCACATGGAGTCCTTGCTAAAAGTTGTCAATCTGCTATTGTCGCGTTAAGCCCGCTGCTTTGGTTGTGTCTTAGCGGGCTAGCCGGGCAGCGGGCCTAGACAAGAAAGGCCCCGCATGAACAAACGACAGTTCGACCTAGGCGTTGCAATTTTCGTTGGCTGCTACGCGGCCATGACGGGCTTTCGCCTCTGGGCCACCAAGGAATTGGCGGTAGGCAATCCCCAGGGACCCATGTTCAAGCTCGCAGAAGTGACCAAGGCCGTTACCGGTTAATCGAAAGATAAGGAAAAGAGATATGGCAACCACGACCACGGCGACAGTCGCCACACCACAGCAAGCTCAGACCACGGTCGAGCCCACCGGTGGTCCCTTCATCCGACACTCCGAACCGGGCAAGGCGCGGATCTACGACCTGACCAATCAGTCCTTCGGTCAGCTCATCAACCAGCCCCTCGTGGCGATTCCCGGCTACGCCTCGAAGTTCCGACTTCGCGTGGTCGCCTCGGGTGGTGTCAACGGCACCTCGACATCGGTGGCCGCCGCCGCCGACGCGCCCGAGTCCGCCGTGCAGCTCATCACCCTCTGGGACGCCCTGGGTACCCCGATCATCTCGGGTCCTGGATTTGAGACCTTGCGTCTCATCCCCATGTTCTCGGGAGGGTTCGGGTTGCAGGGTTCCGCCGACACACACTCCCTCCCGAGTTTCTCGGCAGTCGCCACCGGAACCACCTCGGCCGGTACCGGAAACTTCACGTTCAACACGGCCATCCCCCTCGAGTTCGCCAAGGGTTACGGCGTGCTCGGCATGGCTGACGGTGACGTGCTCCCGAAGTTGCAGATCCAGTTGGCCGGTTCGGCCTCGGTCTACACGACCGCGCCGCCCACTGTACCGACGATGGAAGTTCGACTGAACGCTGACTACTACTGGCTGCCACAGGGTCAGGACATCGCTCCCCCGGGTCTCGGCACGACGCGCCAGTGGTTCCTCCAGCAGGGAAACCCTCAGCCGGCGTCCTCGACCACGGCGACCGTCACCATCCCGCGCCAGGGCGGTTGGCTCGACACGATCATCTTTGTGTTACGCGACTCGACCGGCGCCCGCGTGGACGCGTGGCCGTCGATCTTCCGTTTCAACCTGGACGGCATTGGCGAGATCTCCACGAACATCGATGAGATCTACGACGACATGGCGATGGCCTTCGGCGTCGGCCTGGCCACACCGTTCCCCGCTCGCCCCACCGGCGTCATCGCACTCTCACGCAAGACGTCACTGGGCCAGCAGGTCCTGGGTCTGCTCGACACCTACGAGGTGGCGCTGTCCACCTCACCGGGCACGTCGATGACCGTGGAAGGTGCGCCGTGGGGTACGGGCGGCACGGGTCCCTACACCCTTAACGCGGTCCTCGGTCAAGTCATCCCCTCGGGTGCTCTCATCCAGGGCCTTCAGGACTTCCAGTAATGGCGGGTCTCAACCTCAACCTTGGCGGCGGGCTCAAGCTCGGCAGCTCGTTGAGCTCGCCCGCTGCGACCGTCTCCTCAAGTCCCTACGGCGCCGGATCATCCCCCAACAGCGCCGCGACGGCGGGACTCCAGTCCTGGCACATCGCCACCGCCGTTCCCCTGATTGCAGTCACCTGGCTGGCGTTCCTGCGCTGGTCGCTCCCGAAATAAGAAAGGCACAACCATGAAGCGTCACCCCTTCGCAACCGGTTTCCTCACCGGCATCCTGACAGTGTGGGTCTACCACCACTTCGTCCCCGGCAAGGGAATCGGTCAGCCCGGCTCCGTCACTGGGGGCTGAGATGATCGCCGTTAGCGGCGCTCTCATCTTCATCGGATACCAGTTGACCGTCTATGGATGGTCTCAGGTTCGCGGTCAGAACGCCGGATTCTTCGATATCCTCTGGCCCGGAAGGTATCAGGGGAATACCCCCGACGCCGGGGCCATAGCGAGTTTCGGCCCCAACGGGAATCTCAACAACACCGCCCAGGGCGGCACCATCGGCGCTACGCCTTCGAACACCCCTGGACCCTCCACCCCTCCTGGACCCGGAAAGGGATTCAAGACGCCGATCACGGGTGCTCACTGATGGGAGCCGTGATGCTGGCGTGGATGACCGAGATAGGTCTCATCACCTGGCGAGACCTCACTGGCAAGAAGCCCAACCACACCGTCGCCGGGTTCCCTATCCCCGCGGATTACGTAGCCACATTCCTGGTGTTCGGCGTTCTCGGTCTGGTCCCCAAGGACAACCAGGGGGCCTCGAGGGCCGCGGCGCTAGCCGCGTGGGCCTACGTCATCGCCACCTACATGAACGCCCTTCCAGCGGCGGCCAATCCCTCGGGAACACCCAAGGGGACTTCACAATCTACCCCCACAACCACGACTCCTTCGGCTACAATCGGGGGATAGGAGGCATCATGAGAGTTTCTGGATTTTGGTCAGCAGTTGGGTTAGTCCTCGTCGGTCTCATCGTGGCCGACCTGGTGACGCACCCCACCGGAACGACAGCCGGTTTCAACGGAATCACCGGTCTCAGCAAGAACACGGGCAACCAGCTCCTCGGCGTGGCGGCCTAAGTGTCGGTCGCGGTTCGAATCACGTCTCGCGGGATGCCCCGTCGAGCGATCCCGGCCGCCTTCACTCTGGCATCGACGGCCACGCGAGCGACGGGTGGTTTATATCACCGCGTCACCGCGTCATACGGCACCGTGGGAGTACACACTCCTGGACCGCCCAACGTCATGGCCGTTCCGCCTGGCCCCACCAACGGTCACACCGCCGCTATCCCCACGATGTTCCCCACCTGGTCCGTCGTCAAGGCGTCCCTTCCTCGAGTTCTCCCATCCAAGATCCCCCACGGGGTAGCGGGACTCGGATGGACGCTGGCAGTCCCTAACCCTCCCCAGGATGCCGTCGTGAAGCCCGCTCTTCGGGTACGCCAGGGCGGCGGTCGCGGTCGAGTTACCACCAGCCCCAAGCCGACTTTCAAGTGGGTGCGCCAAGGTGGCTGAGGAGACCCCCACCTCAGAGCCCAAGGGTAAGGGCAAGAAGAAGGGCAAGAAGCTCTCCAAGGGACAGCGCGCTGCTGTGTTCGCCCTGGCGGGCGTCGGCCTATACCTGGCCTATCGCTGGTATCAGAATCGCAACTCATCCGCTGCCACCTCCTCGACTGCCACCCCGACATCCTCGACCGGCACGACCGCCGGCGTCGGCGGTGGGTATGGGAGCGGGGGAGGATATGGCGGAGGTTTCGGGGGAGCCTCAACCCCCCCGACGGATCCGAACGCTCCTAATGCGCCGGCCGCTCCCGCCACCACTCCTGTCGGCACGGGAGCCATCATCTCCCCCTCGTCATCAAATATCCCTGGCACGACTCAAGTATTGAGTTCAGCCACCACACCCATTGGGACCAAGGCGATCACCATCGCGGGCCAGTCGTTCCAGACCATCGCTGGTTTCAAGGACAACTCGACCGGCAATACCTACCTCGGCGTGCAGAATCCGGCCCAGGCGACGCAGCTCCAGCGCCTCGGGGTGACATTGGTCCACAACCCCAACGACCCCAACGGCAAAGGTCTCTTCGCGGTCGTTCCACCGGGTCGCACTACGCCGGTTACCACCCAGACCGCTCAGGGAACGACACCCTACGACTACCTCCCCTCGCAGAAAGTCGGGGCTCCCATCGCCACCGGATCTTCGGGCCAGGGAGCGGGAGTTCCGACCATAGACGTCAAGGCCGCCCCCGTCACCAAAAAGGGTGGCGGAGGTACGCTGGTCCACGGGCTCTAGGGGGTTTCCATGTCATTCGATCCAGACCGCGAGCGCATACTGAGAGGACCTTCCATCGAGGGGGTTAACTCCTGGTGGGGGAATACCCTCAACTCTACGCCGGTCCCCAACACCGATTCTCTGACGGGCAACGTGTCAATCATCACCATGCACTCGCCCTCGGGCGGCATGACGTATGAGCAACTCGAGCCCTACGAGGGTAACTGGCACCAGAGCACCTCGGGCAAGGCCATTCCGTATCAGGAGAGATATTCGTGATAACTCGCCCCATGAACCCCATGCCGGTGCACTTCCAGAACGGTCACTCCGACGCGCCGCTGACGCCACTGCCCTACATGACCACGAACGGTCCTCACGGGGGATACCCCCACCCCATCATCCGGCGCAAGTCCTTCGCGTTCAACCCCGGCAAGTTGCCTCCCGTGAACACGATCCGCGGCATGCCGAGACTGTACGGATAACCCATGGCCGGGGAGATGACCAACGTCAGCTCGAAGAACAACCGCGCCCTCCAGGGCCTCGGTTTCGCCTCGGGCGTCTACATCGCCTATGACACGATGTCCACGCTCAACTCGTCTCCCTGGACCCACCAAACCTTCGGTGGAGACCCAGGCAAGGCAGAATCAGCACAGCACTACGTTCGCTTGGCCATCGTCCGATCGACGGCGCTGGCCCTTATGACTTCTGTCCTAATGGGTAGCCTTACGCCTCTCATCGGGTGCTCGATCGCCAACGTGGACCTCTTCTACGTCTACCACCAGGCCAAGCTCAAGGCGACCGCTGAGGGGCACTGATGAGCACAACCAGCCCGCTAGCGACCTCGCGTCCCCACACCTCGGGGGCCTACCTCGCCGCTTCGGCCCTTCACAACGCCGGATTTAGGGGTTGGCCGCTGGTGATTATGACGGCCATTTCCGGTCACGAATCAAACTGGAATCCCACGGCCCTCAACAACAACCCCTCGACGGGGGACTATTCCGTGGGGCTGTGGCAGATCAACTACTTCGGGAACCTTCTCCAGTCTCGCACCGCGTCCTATGGTTCTCCACAGGTTCTCCAGTCCGACCCCCAGGCCCAGGCCAACGCGGCCTACCAGATTGCCGGCGGTAACTCTCTAGCGGGTCTGTCTGCGTGGCACCTCAGCGCCTCGCCCTCGAGCGGCACCGTCCCCTCTCCCACGGTGGCCGGGGACTCCATAGCACCATACCTGGCGACCGCCATGGCGGCCGTGAGCCAAGTCGGCACCTACGGCCCGGCCCCGGCGTCACAGATCGCCCAAGCGGGAACTTGGCCGGGATCCTCACCGGTCGGTAGCGCCCTTACCCCAGGAGGGAACACCGGGAGCACCAGCGCGGCGACCCAGGCGGGTAATTCAATCCTCAACGCGGCCACCACTTCATCGGGTTGCGACGCCAAAGTGGGAGGGAACCCGGCACTTCCACACATGCTTTTCACCATCCCTCACACCTCTTCGGGTATCACGTTCTGTCAGGCCAAGGCCCTCATGGGTGGTCTAGCAATCTTCGCCGGGGGAGTGGTGATAGTCATCGGGATGGCCTCTCTGATCGTGGGATCCCTCGGTGGACGCTCAAAGGGTGCTGCGGCGATCGCGCCAGTCATCCTGGTGTCTAGGGCTGGGGGTAGGGGAGTGCGGGCAATCCGACCGCGGCGCTCGAGCTCACCAGCGACGGCGCAGGAGACGAAAGAGACTAGCGAGGAGGCCTCCTAATGCCAGGACCCTCGGTACAGCTGTACCAGACCGCATACGGCGTGGTGGACTCGATCGGGAAGATAACCCTTTCTATGCAGGGACCTCCCCTAAATAGAGTGTGGCAAGGAACCCTCTCGATCATTGGCTCTGTCCTGGGAGTTCAATTCACCGTGTCGATTGGAAACCAAGCTTCTAGTATATTCTTCGCGCCCGGTCCTGCCGGTCCATATCAACTTCTCCATGGACAGACAATATCCCTCACCGCGACTGGACTTATTTCGGGGACTTCGTACACAGCAGTATTCGTCGGGGTAGATGACCCCTCGGAAGGAGCGACCCCCTACGTCGGCCCCATCATTGCGGCCAGCGGTTCATCGGGGGCTCCCTAACGTCTCTTACCCGGTTCCGGGCCATCCAACAATAGTCCCCAGTGCCGTCCAGGGTTCTAGTTACACAGTTTCCATGCCCGCGGGTGGACCTCCCGTGGTAGTTCTTGGCATCACCGACTCTTCGGGACACGCGGCCGCCTCTGTCCCCTCGAGCTCGGTGGGGACGTGGACACTAATCCAGAACGGAACCTATGCATCTTTGTGGATCGGTACGAAACTATCTTCAACGGCTTTCACGATTACCGTCACCTGTACGAATGGGTCCAACCAGGGATGTGCAGCTGTCCCTGTTTTTCTCGCCACGGGATCTGTTACATCCTCGTTCATAGAGAATGTAAGCAGCTCGGCATGGAACTCGTCTAACAATAGTTTGACGGCGACTGTGACTAGTCTCTTGATATTCGTGGCTGCGGGTAATTTCTCTTCGGGGACCTCGTACACCGTTGGTCCCTACAACAACGGATCCGGTAACGAGCAGTTTGTGGCCCCTCTATTCACTGGAGTAGACACCAAATGGGACGGTCTGCTCTCCGTGGTCCCTGTACCGGCCGGTACCTACACCCCAGCTCTTCTTATCAGCGCAATTTTAAACCTCACCGACATAGCAGCCCTCCTCACCTAACTTAACCACAATCCCCTCAGAGGCCTCTAGAATCGCTTCTAACGTCACGAAAGGCTCAGATGGTAT
>VFSW01004923.1_pt1 | contig 19886 bp, 21 predicted proteins | sample 5358111 | NCBI WGS metagenome assembly VFSW01 (sample SAMN11554181, study PRJNA540505) | mine drainage metagenome | isolation source: sediment from site ElyBrook_90M | place: USA: Ely Copper Mine, Vershire, VT | collected 2017 | reverse complement strand
TCGTTGTCGCCGAACTTGATCTCGTCGGTGACCACGGTATCGTTCTCGTTGATGATGGGGATGACGCGAAGACCCAGCAGGGTGGTCAGCGTGGCGCGCGCGTTGAGATAACGCTCGCGATCGACCAGATCGGCATGGGTGAGCAGTACTTGCGCGGCATGCAGTTTATGCACACGGAAACAGCTTTCATATGCCTGCACCAGTCCCATTTGTCCGACAGCGGCAGCGGCTTGCAACTCGTGTATAAGCGTCGGGCGCGCCGCCCAGCCCAGACGCTGCATGCCTTCCGCGATCGCACCGGATGACACCAGTATCACTTCAAGGCCGCTGGCATTGAGTGCCGCGATCTGGCGCGCCCAGTTGCCCAGCGCGTTCAAGTCCAGGCCCTCGCCCTGATTGGTCACCAGACTGCTGCCGACTTTGACGACGATACGTTTGCAAGAAGTTAAAACCGTTTTCATTTGTTGAATGCTTTCTCAAAAATTCAAACTTCTAAGTCCGGCGATGCGACGAAGCGGTTTAGGCAGGCAATTCGCAAGGCGAATGCTCGCAAATTTGGATTTTATAGTGTGCTGGCATCGCTTTCTTGCGCGCTCGCCGCTGCGACTTCCCGCTCTTGTTCACGCATGATCAAGAGATGCTCCATGATGGCGTAGGTCAATTCCTTGCAGCCTTCGCCGTTGATCGCGGAGATGGCGAAGTGCCGGTCGTAGTCGTCGAATTCCTTGAGGAATGCGGCGACTTTTTCATCGCGGTCTTCCAGCAGGTCGAGCTTGTTCAAGACCAGCCAGCGCGGTTTGTCGTACAGCGACTCGTCGTATTTCTTCAGCTCGTTCAGGATCGCGCGCGCCTCTTTGACCGGGTCCGTGCCTTCATACATCGGAGCCAGATCGACCAAGTGCAGCAACACGCGGGTGCGCGCAAGATGGCGCAAAAATTGATGGCCCAGGCCCGCACCTTCCGCCGCACCCTCGATCAGGCCGGGAATATCGGCGATGACGAAACTCTTTTCGTGCGACACGCGCACCACGCCCAGATTGGGATGCAGGGTGGTGAAGGGATAGTCCGCGACCTTGGGTTTGGCCGCTGAGACGGCGCGGATGAACGTGGATTTTCCCGCGTTGGGCATGCCAAGCAGACCCACGTCGGCGAGCACTTTCAGTTCCAGTTGCAGTTCACGGGTCTCGCCTTCTGTGCCCGCCGTGCATTGGCGCGGCGCGCGATTGGTGCTGGATTTGAAATGGATGTTGCCCAAGCCGCCGATGCCGCCTTGCGCGAGCAAGGTCTTTTCACCGTCTATCATCAGGTCCGCGACGACTTCGCCGCTGTTCAGGTCGGTGATGACCGTGCCCACCGGCATGTGCAGGATGACATCGTCCGCGCCTTTGCCGTAGCAGTCCGAGCCGCGACCCGACTCACCGTTTTTGGCGCGATGCGTTTTCTGGAAACGAAAGTCCACCAGCGTGTTGATGTTGCTGTCCGCCATCGCCCACACGCTGCCGCCGCGTCCGCCGTCACCACCATCGGGACCGCCCTTGTCGATGTATTTTTCGCGGCGAAAACTGGCGATGCCATTACCGCCCTTGCCCGCGAAGACTTCGATTCTGGATTCGTCTATGAACTTCATTTTTCATTTACCATAAATGAAAACAGCCCTACCTTCACGATAGGGCTGTTTTATACCAACGGAGCAGCTTACGCAGCGACGATGGAAACTGTTCTGCGTTGTTGCGCGCCCTTGATTGCGAACACAACCTTGCCGGTGATCTTGGCAAACAGCGTGTGGTCTTTGCCCATGCCGACGTTGTCGCCAGCATGGAACTCGGTACCGCGTTGGCGGATGATGATGCTGCCCGCGTTAATCAATTCGCCGCCGTAACTCTTAACACCCAGTCGTTTCGAGTGCGAGTCGCGGCCGTTACTGGTACTACCCCCGCCTTTTTTCGATGCCATTTTTTATGCTCCTTTGCTGTTACGCAGAAATGCCGTCGATGCGGATCTCTGTGTAGTTTTGACGATGACCCTGATTCTTCTGGTAGTGCTTACGACGGCGCATCTTGAAGATGCGAACCTTGTCGCCGCGACCGTGTGAAACGATGGTTGCCGCAACCGTCGCACCCGGCAACAGAGGCTTGCCCACAGACAGCTTGTCGCCGTTCGATACCATCAGGACTTTGTCCAGAACGATAGCAGAGCCAACGTCGCCAGCGAGAATTTCTACTTTTAATGTTTCACCGGTAGTAACGCGATATTGCTTACCACCCGTTTTAATGACTGCGTACATGACAACCTCTATTAAGTGCGGTTTTTGCGAAGGCGCGGATTATACATAAATAAACGCCCCCGTCAAAACCATTTTTATAAATGCGCGACCTTGACCTTTAACGCCTCATCGAATCAAAGAATTCGTTGTTGTTTTTGGTTGCTTTGATCTTGTCCAACAAGAACTCCATCGCTTCCAGCTCATCCATAGGATAGAGCAGCTTGCGCAGCAGCCAGATGCGTTGCAGCACGTCGGGTTTGATGAGCAGCTCTTCTTTACGCGTACCGGAACGGTTCACGTTGATGGCGGGATAGACGCGCTTCTCGGCCATGCGCCGGTCCAGATGGATTTCCATGTTGCCCGTGCCTTTGAATTCCTCGTAGATCACATCGTCCATGCGCGAGCCGGTATCCACCAGCGCGGTGGCGATGATGGTCAGCGAGCCGCCTTCCTCGATGTTGCGGGCCGCGCCGAAGAAACGTTTGGGGCGGTGCAGCGCGTTGGCATCCACGCCACCGGTCAATACCTTGCCGGATGAAGGGATGACGGTGTTGTAGGCGCGCGCCAAACGTGTGATGGAGTCGAGCAGGATGACGACATCCTTCTTGTGCTCCACCAGACGTTTGGCCTTTTCCAGCACCATCTCGGCGACTTGCACATGACGCGTGGCGGGCTCGTCGAAGGTGGAGGCGACCACTTCTCCGCGTACCGTGCGCGTCATCTCGGTCACTTCTTCAGGGCGTTCGTCAATCAGCAACACGATCAGTGTGGCATCGGGATTGTTTGTCGAGATGGAATGGGCGATGTGTTGCAGCATCACCGTCTTGCCGGACTTGGGCGAGGCGACCAGCAAGCCGCGCTGGCCTTTGCCGATCGGCGCGACGATGTCGATGATGCGTCCGGTGACGTTCTCTTCGGCGCGTATGTCGCGCTCCAGCTTCAGCGGTGAGGTCGGGAACAGCGGGGTCAGGTTCTCGAACAGGATTTTGTTCTTTGCGTTCTCGGGCGGCTCGTCGTTGACCTTGTCCACTTTGACCAGCGCGACATAACGCTCGCCATCCTTGGGTGTGCGTATCTCACCCTCTATCGAATCACCGGTATGCAGGTTGAAGCGGCGTATCTGGCTGGGACTGACGTAGATGTCGTCCGGGCCGGCCAGATAGGACGTGTCAGGCGAACGCAGGAAGCCGAACCCGTCCGGCAGGATCTCCAGCGTGCCGTCGCCGAAGATGGCCTCGCCTTTTTTCGCCTGGCTCTTCAGCAATGCGAAGATCAGGTCCTGCTTGCGCATGCGATTGGCGTTTTCGATTTGATTGGCCGCAGCCATTTCAACCAGTTCGGTTACGTGTTTGAGTTTTATGTCGGATAGATGCATAGCGATGCGTGAGGTAGTCGAGGCGAGAAGGAAGGGGTTGAATCAGATGGTGCGAGGCACCCGCGCGGCCGTTTTCTTTAAGGTTTTTCAGCAGTGCGGGCGCGACACTAAACGTATTAGATGTGGCTGTCAATAAAAGCGGTCAATTGGGATTTGGACAATGCGCCCACTTTGGTGGCTTCGATATTGCCATTCTTGAACAGCATCAGGGTGGGAATTCCGCGTATGCCGTATTTTGCGGGGGTCTGCTGATTTTCATCAACGTTGACCTTGGCGACTTTCAAACGACCGTCATATTCCTTCGATATCTCTTCAAGGATAGGCGCGATCATGCGGCATGGGCCGCACCATTCAGCCCAGTAATCGACCAGCACGGGCAACGGCGATTGCAGCACGGCTGCGTCAAAAGTGGCATCGGAAACGTAATGGATATGTTCGCTCATGGTGAAATCTCGCTTGTTTTAGAGTTAGGGGGGATTGCAGGAATACTGAGAGAATTTTTTGCTGGGCGCATCCTAACCAAAAACCGGCTGACTGGGAAGTGTAAAAAATTGCCTGTAAAAAATGTCAGCCGCTCGGGCTGTTAATCTCTGGCGCAGACAAAAACTGGCTCTGCGTGGGTGCGTTCGGTAGAATGCCGTTCTTTGGCAAGCTGGGGGATAAAGATGGTCGCAAAATCACAAAAAACCCCGGGCTTCGAGGCGGCGATGACCGAATTGGAGACCCTGGTCGCCGATATGGAAGCGGGTAAGTTGTCTCTGGAAGACGCGTTGGGCGCGTATAAACGCGGGGCGGAGTTGCTGGCATTCTGCCGTGCCCGTCTGGATGATGCGCAGCAGCAAGTGCGCGTGTTGGAAGAAGGCGTGCTGAAAGACTTCGAGGCGGGACAAAGTTAATGAGCGTTGATTTTCAGAGCTGGACCAACACACACATCGCTCATTTTGAAACCGTGTTGGCGGGCTTGCTGCCGCCTGCCGAAGTCGCGCCTCAACGGCTGCATCAGGCGATGCGCTACGCGGTGTTGCAAGGCGGCAAGCGGGTGCGCCCTTTGCTGACCTTTGCCGCAGCCGAGTTGGTCGGTGCAGAACTGCCCCGCGCGCAATACGCTGCGGCATCCGTCGAACTCATCCACGCCTATTCATTGGTGCACGACGATATGCCGTGCATGGACGACGATGTATTGCGCCGTGGCAAGCCGACTTGCCACGTCCAATATGACGAGGCGACTGCCCTGCTGGTCGGCGACAGTTTGCAGACGCTGGCTTTTCAGTTGTTGGCGGAACATCGCTTGAGTGATGATGCGTCGCGGCAATTGGCAATGATCAAACTGCTGGCGGCTGCTTCCGGCTCGCGCGGCATGGCGGGCGGCCAGGCGATCGACTTGGCGAGTGTGGGCAAGTCATTGTCGGTGCCCGAGCTGGAGTTCATGCATATCCATAAGACCGGGGCGTTGATACGCGCCGCCATTCTGTTGGGCGCGCATTGCGGGAACGCGACTGACGCGCAACTTTCCAGACTGAACCATTTTGGCAAATGCGTGGGGCTGGCTTTTCAGGTGGTGGACGATGTGCTGGATGCCGAAGCCGATACCGCCACGCTGGGTAAGACCGCAGGCAAGGATGCCGACCACGACAAACCGACCTATGTGACCCTGCTGGGTGTGCAGGCCGCACGCGGGATGGCGCGGCAGTTGCATCAGGACGCGCTGGAGAGTCTGGCCGAGTTCGGCGGGGCTGCGCGGCGTTTGCGCGAACTGGCGGATTTCATCGTGTTGCGAAAATACTGACATGTATACCTTGCTGAACACTATCAACAGTCCCGAAGAATTGCGCCTCTTGTCGCGCGAGCAGCTGCCGCAGTTGGCCGACGAGTTGCGCGAATTTCTGGTCGAGTCGGTGAGCAAGACCGGAGGGCATCTGTCTTCCAATCTGGGCACGGTCGAGCTGACCATCGCGCTGCACTATGTGTTCGACACCCCGCAAGATAAATTGGTGTGGGATGTCGGTCATCAGACTTATGTACACAAGATTTTGACGGGTCGCCGCACCCGGATGAGCAGCTTGCGTATGGCGGGCGGCCTCGCCGGTTTCCCCAAGCGCGAGGAAAGTCCTTACGACACTTTTGGTACCGGACATTCCAGCACGTCTATCAGTGCCGCACTGGGCATGGCCGTGGCGGCGCAGTTGGCGGGCAGCGAACGGCGTGCCGTGGCCATCATAGGCGACGGCGCGATGACCGGCGGCATGGCATTCGAGGCGTTGAACAATGCGGGTGCGATGGATGCGAACCTGCTGGTCATCCTCAACGACAACGATATGTCGATCTCGCGCCCGGTGGGTGCACTAAACAATTATCTGGCCAAGCTGATGTCGGGACGTTTCTACGCGGCGATGCGGCGCGGCAGCGAGAAGATGTTGAAGGGTATGCCGCCCATGCTGGAATTCGCCAAACGCGCCGAAGAGCATGTCAAAGGCATGGTGATACCCGGCACCCTGTTCGAGGAATTCGGCTTCAACTATATCGGCCCCATCGACGGCCATGATGTGGACGTGTTGCTCGATACACTGGGCAATATCCGCAAGCTGACTGGCCCGCAGTTCCTGCACATCGTCACGCAAAAGGGCCGGGGCTACGACAAGGCCGAGGCCGATTGCCTGCTGTATCACGGCGTGAGCAAATTTGACCGCACCAACGGTATCGTTTCCAAACCCGCAAGCCAGCCTTCTTATACGCAGGTCTTCGGCCAGTGGCTGTGCGATATGGCAGAACAAGACCAGCGTGTCGTGGGCATCACGCCCGCGATGTGCGAAGGCTCGGGGATGCCGGCGTTCGCCGAACGTTTCCCGGCACGTTATTTCGATGTGGGTATCGCGGAACAGCACGCGCTGACGTTTGCGGCGGGTTTGGCATGCGACGGCTACAAGCCGGTGGTGGCGATCTATTCGACTTTCTTGCAGCGCGCCTACGATCAACTCATCCACGACATCGCGATACAGAATCTGCCGGTGTTGTTGGCAATCGATCGCGGCGGGCTGGTGGGTGCGGACGGTGCCACACACGCCGGCAGTTTCGATCTGAGTTTTTTGCGTTGCATCCCGAACCTGACGGTGATGACCCCTGCCGATGAGAACGAATGCCGGCGGATGCTCTACACCGCGATGCAGATGGATACGCCCACGGCGGTGCGCTATCCGCGCGGTACCGGGCCGGGCGTGGCGGTGCAAAAAGAGATGAGCGCGTTGACTGTGGGTAAAGCCGAGCTGCGTCGCAGCGGCAAGCGCGTCGCCATCCTGGCCTTCGGTTCCATGCTCGCGCCCGGCCTGCAAGCAGCCGAATCTTTGGATGCCACGGTGGTGAACATGCGTTTCGTCAAACCGCTGGATGCGGAGATGGTCGCGCGGATCGCGCGCGACCACGAGCTGCTGGTCAGCGTGGAAGAGAATGTGCTGCAAGGCGGCGCGGGCAGTGCCGTCGCGGAATGCCTCAACCAACTTGGCTTGACCGTGCCGCTGTTGCAACTCGGCCTGCCGGACAGCTTCATCGAACAGGGCGACCCCGCGCAAATGCTGGCGGATTGTGGCCTGGACGCGGGCGGGATCGTTGCCTCGGTGCAGCGCAAACTAAGCTCAAAAAATTAACCGAGTGATTTAGTCTGGATTGGATATAATTTGCCGGTCACCGAAAACTTAACAGAAAGTTCGCTATGAATCGTCCCGAAAAAAATCCGATCGCCGATGTGCAAAGCTCCGCCGATGTGCGTCACATCGCCATTAATCGCGTAGGTATCAAAGGTATACGCCATCCGGTCAAAGTGAAAGATAAGAGCGTGGGGGTGCAGCACACCATTGCCACCTTCAACATGTACGTGCACTTGCCGCATAACTTCAAAGGCACGCACATGTCGCGTTTTGTCGAGATTTTGAACCAGCATGAGCGCGAGATATCAGTGGAGTCGTTTGAAAGTATATTGAGCGAAATGGTCGCCCGTCTGGAAGCCCAATCCGGCTACATCGAAATGAGTTTTCCTTATTTTGTGAACAAGACCGCGCCGGTTTCCGGCGTGCAGAGCCTGCTCGATTACGATGTCACGCTGATCGGTGAGATCGTCGATGGCCGTGCGCGCATGACGTTGAAAGTTCTGGTTCCCGTGACCAGCTTGTGTCCTTGCTCGAAGAAAATATCCGAACGCGGTGCGCATAACCAACGCTCCCACGTCACGCTCACGTTGCGCACCAACCGTTTTGTCTGGATCGAGGACGTGGTGCGCATCGCCGAAGAACAAGCCTCCTGCGAGTTGTATGGTTTGCTGAAACGCCCCGATGAGAAATACGTCACCGAACGCGCCTACGACAATCCCAAGTTCGTCGAGGACATGGTCCGCGATGTCGCCGCTGTGTTGAACGCGGACGAACGCATCGATGCCTACATCGTGGAGTCGGAGAACTTCGAGTCCATCCATAACCATTCAGCCTACGCGCTGATCGAGCGGGACAAAACCAGGGATTGAAAATCAGGAGTCAGGAAAACCGCCGCGCTGATCTTAACTGAATCCTGAATCCTGATTCCCGCCTTTACGACATGAAACCCATCGCCATCTTCCGCCACGCAGCCACCGAAGGACCGGGCTATCTGGCCGAGTTCTTGGATGCGCGCAACATTCCCTGGACGCTGATCGCCATCGACGCGGGCGATACCGTTCCTTCCGGTGCATCGGCTTATTCAGGCTTGGTGTTCATGGGAGGGACTATGAGTGTGAACGATGATTTGCCGTGGATCGAGCCTGTACTGGTTTTGATACGCGAGGCGGTGGCGATGGATATCCCGGTGTTGGGACATTGTCTGGGCGGGCAGCTGATTTCCAAGGCGCTCGGCGGAGCCGTGTCGCGCAATCCGACCAAGGAGATCGGCTGGGGCGAAGTGGCGATTGCGGACAATGCCGTCGCGCGCGACTGGTTCGGCGATGCGCGGAGTTTCTGTGCCTTTCACTGGCACGGCGAGACCTTCAGCCTGCCGCAAGGCGCGACTGCTGTGCTGTCCGGTCCCGGTTGCACCAACCAGGGCTATGTCCTCGGCAGGCATCTGGCCTTGCAATGCCATATCGAGATGACAGCGGCGATGATAGAGGCGTGGTGTGCGGTCGGCGCGGATGAGATCGCGGCGGCAAGCGGCCCTTATGTGCAAACGGTGCATGAGATGCGTGCGCAAGCCGGACAGCACTTGCACGGATTGCATCAAATCGCAGCGCGTCTGTATACCAAATGGCTGGCGGGTGCGTTAAACTCGCCGGGGCCGTAAGGGTGCGGTGTTTATACCGCCGGTTTATGGCCTTGTTTCTGCAACCAAGGGAATCGTTCCCCCTATTTCACTTCCAAGGAGAGCTTCATGAAGAAATTGATCGCGTTGGCATGTTTGGGTTTCGCTGTCGTTGTTTCCGCGCCGGCTTTTGCGGGTGCACAACAGGACAAGATGAAGGGGTGCAACAAGGAGGCCAAGGGCATGAAAGGTGACGAGCGCAAGGCGTTCATGAGCAAATGCCTGAAGAAGGATTATGTATTGAAGGGCGAAGCCGCCGCCGCGCCTGCTGCCAAATCAGAAGCCAAAGCTACAGCCAGTGCCGCTGCGCCGGCCAAACAGCAAGACAAGATGAAATCTTGCAATGCGGATGCCAAGAGCAAAGCATTGAAAGGTGCGGAGCGCAAGGCGTTCATGAGTTCTTGCCTGAAGGGTTGAGTGGCCGGACAGGATTGAGGAAACGCGCCGCACGGCGCGTTTTTTGTTTGCCGAGGCACTGTCCGTGCGCGTAATCCGGCAGTGTATAATCCGCGCTCTTTCACGCGACCCGGTCGCGTTTTATCTGGCAAAACCGATGATCAAAAAATTCCTCAAACGCGTGTTCCGCAAGTCCGAAAAAGTCAAAACGGTAGGCAACGCCAAAATCATCCCGTTCGCCTTGCATGGGATCGCCAGTACACAGATCAGTTATGGCGCAAAGAAGGTGACCGATGGCTTGCAGGCGGCGGGTTATCAGGCTTATGTGGTGGGCGGTGCGGTGCGCGACCTGCTGCTGGATAAAACCCCCAAAGATTTTGACGTGGCGACCGATGCCACGCCCGAGCAGGTGCGCCGGGTGTTTCGTCGTTCGCGCATCATCGGTCGCCGTTTTCGTCTGGTGCATGTGATGTTCGGCGAGGAAGTGGTCGAAGTATCGACCTTCCGCCGCATGATAGAAGCCGAAGATGCGCAGACCGACGAGCACGGGCGTTTGCTGCGTGACAACGAGTTCGGCGATCAGGAGCAGGATGCCGCGCGCCGCGATTTCACCGCCAACGCGCTGTTCTACGATCCCAGCACACAAGAGATATGCGATTTTCACCAGGGCTACGCGGATACCCGTAATGGCGTGTTGCGCATGATAGGCGACCCGGTGGTTCGCTATCGGGAAGACCCGGTGCGTATGCTGCGCGCGGTGCGCCTGTCCGCCAAATTGGGCATCAAGCTGGATACCGCGACCGCCGCACCCATCGCCGGCATGAAGGACTTGCTGGATAACGTGCCGGAAGCGCGCCTGCTCGACGAAGTCTTGAAGATGCTGTTGTCCGGCCACTCGGTCGAGTGCATCCAGCAGTTGCGCAAGATGGATCTGCATCACGGTCTGCTGCCCCTGCTGGATGTGATCTGGGAGCAGCCTATGGGCGAAAAATTCATCATGCTGGCATTGCGCAATACCGATGACAGGTTGCGTCAGGACAAAACCGTGTCTCCAGCCTTCTTGTTCGCCGCGCTGTTGTGGCCCGAGGTGCGCAGCGCGTGGGAGATTCGCGTGAAGAACGGCGAGCGTCCCATCGGTGCGATGCACGAGGCGATGGATGAAGTGCTCGCCAAACAGAAAGCGCGCATGGCGATCCCGCACCGCCATGACGCGGTGATGAAAGAGATATGGCTTTTGCAGCAACGCTTCGGACAATGCTCGGGGCAACGCCCGTTCCGCTTGCTGGAACATCCGCGTTTTCGCGCCGGATACGATTTTCTGTTGTTGCGTTGTGCCAGCGGTGAAGTGGACGATGAGTTGGGTTTGTGGTGGGACGAGTTTCAGGATGCCGGCAGCGAGCGACGCGAGGAGATGTTGCAACCGGAGAAATCCGGCGATAAAAAGCGTCGCCGCCGCAAGCCGCGCAGCAAACCGGCGGCAGGCGCGAGTGCGGCGGCCGAGTGATGTCGCATATCGCGTTCGTCGCATTGGGGAGCAATCTCGACAACCCGCGTCGTCAGGTGTTGCGTGGGTTTGCGGCACTGGCCGGATTACCCGAAACACGTTTGCTGGCACGCTCTTCCTTGTATGCCAGTGCACCGGTGGGCTATGTTGACCAACCGGATTTCGTCAACGCGGTGGTGCAGCTCTCCACCTCGTTGACGCCGCAGGCCTTGTTGCAAGCCCTGTTGGGCATCGAGCATCAACATGGCCGTGAGCGCACTTTCCAGAATGCCCCGCGTACGCTCGATCTGGATATGTTGCTGTATGACGATCTGGTGCTGCACGAGCACGGGCTGACCATCCCGCATCCGCAGATGCATTTGCGCGCCTTCGTGTTGCAGCCGTTGCTGGAGATACAGCCCGATTGCGTCATCCCGGTGGTGGGCAGTGCCGCATCCGCCCTGTCAGCCTGCCGGGAATCGCCGTTGCAACGGATACGCGAGGATGAAGATGTGGTTTGAGAAGTATCGTTACGTGGTGGTCGAAGGCCCGATAGGCGTGGGCAAGACCAGTCTCGCGCGCCGCCTGGCACACCATCTCAACGCCAGCTCGTTGTTGGAGAAGCCGGAGGAGAATCCCTTTCTCGCCAAGTTTTATCAGGACCCCGCACGCCACGCGCTGGCGACCCAGCTGTTCTTTCTGTTCCAGCGCGGCAACGAAGTGCGCGATCTCACGCAGATGGACATGTTCCAGCAAACCACCGTCTCGGATTACCTGTTTGACAAGGACATGCTGTTCGCGCAACTGAACCTGTCCGAGGCGGAGTTCGCCTTGTACCGGCAGATCTATCAAGGCTTGGCCGTGCAAGCACCCGCACCTGATTTGGTAATCTATCTGCAAGCCTCGGCGGATACGCTGATCAGCCGGGTGCAGAAGCGCGCTTTGCGTTACGAGCAAAATATTTCGGATGATTATCTGGTGAGATTGGCGCAAAGTTACAGCGACTTTTTTTATCACTACGATGCCGCACCTGTGCTGGTGGTCAATAGCGACAATCTGAATCTGGTCGGGAACGATGACGATTTCGCCCTGTTGCTGCAGCGCATCCAAGGTATGCGCGGCTCGCGCGAGTTTTTTAGTTTGGGAGGATGAGATGCGTACCACCTTGACCGCGCTGCAAACCTTGCGCAAGCAGGACGAAAAAATCGCCATGCTGACGTGCTATGACGCGAGCTTCGCCGCGCTCCTCGAGGCACAGGGTGTCGACGTGCTGCTGGTGGGCGACTCGCTGGGCATGGTGTTGCAGGGACATGAGACCACCTTGCCGGTGACGCTCAATGATATGGTCTATCACACCGCCTGTGTGGCGCGCGGCGCAAAGCTGGCCTTTGTCATCGCCGACATGCCGTTCGGCACGTTTCAGATCAATCCGCAGGAAACATTCGCCCATGCCGCACGACTGATGGCCGCCGGTGCGCAGATGGTCAAGCTGGAGGGGGGGGCTGAGATGGCCAAGACCGTGCAGTTTCTTACCTCGCGCGGCATCCCGGTGTGTGGTCACATTGGGCTGACCCCGCAATCGGTACACCAGCTGGGCGGCTATCGCGTGCAGGGCAAGAACGCCGAAGCCGCACAGCGACTGATCGCTGACGCGCTGGCCTTGCAGCAGGCAGGTGCCGGCATGATCGTGCTGGAAGCTGTCCCCGCCGCGCTGGCCGCCGACATCACCGAACAGTTGACTATTCCCACCATCGGCATCGGCGCGGGCGCGGGTTGCGCAGGTCAGGTACTGGTACTGCACGATATGCTGGGTATCTATCCCGGCAAGAAGGCACGTTTTGTGAAGGACTTTATGAGTGGTGCGGATTCGATCCAGGATGCCGTCAAACACTACGTCAGTGAAGTCAAGAACGGCAATTTCCCGGCGGCAGAACACAGCTTCTGAGCTGACTGTTGGGCCAGTCTAGGCGGTGTCGAACGACCAGCCTCATCTCATGTCCGCGTGGGTCATCTGCACTTGATTTTGACCGTCGTATAGCGCGTTCTAGGCATGACCGTTCGACAAGACAATCCACTGCTCAAACTGACAGCCTGTTCGCCAGCCAAGCCGCGACCTGCATCGTACCAGAGGGAGCGGGTGGTTCTACGCGTTGATGCCCGAAAAGCACGGCTAATTCACGGCGGATGTCGCCTTGTTCAAGTCGTTCGCGCGACACCTCTCGGCATGCGCCGTGTCGTTGTAGCCACTCGACCAATGCCGCCGACTCCGGCCAGTCCGCGCGGCTCACGTACAACACCGGCACGCCACCACAGGCGGCTTCGACGAAGCTGCCGTAACCCGGCTTGCACAACAGTGTGTCGCAGCTGGCGAGCAGGTCGCTGAAGCTCAGCGGCAGTGATTCCAGCACGATGGCATCGGGATGCTGTATCTGCCAACTGTCTTGTACCAGAAACCGCACGCCGTCGATGCGCGGCCAGCGTTCCATAGGTAGGCGCGTCGCGATGCCGCCCATGCTCACCAGTACCAGCTTCTCCGCATTCGATAATCTCAAGTGGCGGTTTAGCACATCGCGTCGGTGGTTACCCAAGTCGGCGATGGGTGCGACCGGGATGAGATTGGGTAGCGACTCCATCGCCATGCCCGGCGTGGCGCGCAGGAAGGCATCCGCGTTGGCGTAACAGGCTTTGATCTGCGCGGCGATAAAGTCTTCACCGCAGTAATGGCGATAGATGTCATACCAGTTCAACGAACACAGCGCGGCATTCGGAAGCCTTGCCCGCTGTGCTCCCGCCAGTGGCAAATAGCCTACGTTGGAAAATACCAAATCGGTTTGCAATTCGCGCAATAACGCCGCTTCTGCATTCACCCGCGCATCCCAATCGGCATGAAATGCTTGGTACGCGGCGCGGCTCGTCGCAACACGCACGTCCAGCGCGGAAGACATCACCATGCCGATATCTCCCTCGCTTTGCAGATGGGTGAAAGGCGCGTGCAGGCGTGTGCGCAGATGTGATAGCGGCACGGCAGAGCGCACCGTGATACGCAACTTCGGCAGCAGACGATGCAATGCATTGAGTATTGGCGCGGTCTGCGCGACATGGCCGAAACCGTGGCCGGAGATGGATACGACGAGGTGGGGCACCGTGCTTACCGGGTGGGAATCCGAGGCAGTCGATGACGTGTTTTGTCCAACACTTCGGGTAACTCTGTCTTGCGACCGATGAGGAATCGTCCAAGTTCATCCAAGAGTTGACTAGTGAACGCCTCGGGTTCGAGTGTGAAAGAATTCGTCCCGAAATCCACAAAGTTGTTGCAGCGCAGGTCGATCACACCCGCGTCGTAATTCGCCTGGAACTGCATGCGTATCTGGAAATCTGGCTCGACCGCTATGATGAAGAATTCTTGTTGGGGGAAATCACGCAGCAATGTATCCAAATCGGTGACCGGCCGCAGTCCGATCAGATCCAGTTCTTTTTTAAGATTAGTGAGTTGATGCCATCTTCTTTTGAGTGTGATAGGCGCGGTGTTAGTCAGCCTGATGCGCAACGTTACATGATCAAGAAGTGCATTTTCGGACAGGCTTTGTTTGCGAAAGTCGACGAACCCCTCCGACCATTGCAGTGCGTCATAGGCCAGTTGGATGTCCAAACCGTATGTGCGCGGTATCGCAGGTTGGATTTTATTCAGATGACTGGAGAATTGAGTCAGGTATTTTGCAATCTGTTGCAGTGCCGTGTGTACGGCGGTCAATCTGGCTTGGCGAGTTGCCTCCTCTGACTCCACAGCCCTGATTTTTTGCGTGGCTTCGCCCGCTAATTCAGTCAAAAAATCAGATTCGCCAGAATTGTTTTTTTCTGTCGAGAAGGAATGGTTGTGTTGCATAGAATGATGGATGCCAAGTTGTTTTCTGACAGGCTGATGATACCGTTGATCAAAGCTGCCAACAACGATAGAGATGCTCGCTGCGTTCTGGAAAACGCCCTGCTACACCAGATGCTTCAACTGATACAACTTCTCCAGTGCGTCCTTCGGACTCAGTTCGTCCGGTTGCAATTCACGCAGAAATTTCAATGTCGGATGTTCTTCAGGTTCTGATAGCTCCGGTTTTTTGTCAAATAAATCCCCTTGCGGGTTTTGTGCGGCACTGTTCTGTTCCAGTTTGCGCAGTTGTTTTTTCGCCGCCTTGATGACCTCGCTAGGCACGCCCGCGAGCGCGGCGACTTGCAGGCCGTAGCTCTGGCTGGCCGCGCCCTCGTTGACCGAGTGCAGGAACACGATGCTGTGCTGGTGCTCGATGGCGGCGAGATGGACGTTGGCGAGTTGCGCGAATTCTTCGGACAGTCGCGTCAGTTCGAAATAGTGCGTGGCGAACAGGGTGTAGCTGCGGTTCTTGTCCAGCAGGTGACGGGCGATGGCGTAGGCCAAGGCGAGACCGTCAAACGTTGAAGTGCCGCGTCCGATCTCATCCACCAGCACCAGACTTTTTTCGGTGGCGTTATGCAGGATGTTGGCGGCCTCGGTCATCTCGACCATGAAAGTGGAGCGTCCGCTGGCAAGGTCGTCCGATGCGCCGATGCGTGTGAATATCTGGTCGATCTCGCCCAGTACCGCCGCTTGTGCGGGGACGAAACTGCCGATATGCGCGAGCAAGGCGATGATGGCGACCTGGCGCATGTAGGTGGATTTTCCGCCCATGTTCGGGCCGGTGATGAGCAGCGTACGGCGCGCATCGTTGAGCGTGGTGTCGTTCGGCGTAAACGTATCCACTTGTGCTTCCACTACAGGATGCCGCCCCTGGATGATGCTGATCTGCGCATCGTCGGCGAATCGCGGCGCGCTGAAATTCAACGTGACGGCGCGCTCGGCGAACGTGGCGAGCACATCCAGTTCGGCGATGGCGGCGGCGATGCGTTGCAGTGGCGGAATGAACGGCGCGAGTTGGTCGAGCAATTGTTCGTAGAGGAATTTTTCGCGCGCCAGTGCGCGATCGTTGGCGGAGAGGGCTTTGTCTTCGAACGCTTTGAGTTCCGGCGTGATGTAGCGCTCGGCATTTTTCAATGTCTGGCGGCGGCGGTAATCGTCCGGCACGTTGACGGATTGGGCAGCGCTTACTTCGATGTAGAAACCATGCACGCGGTTGTATTCCACTTTTAAGGTGGTGATGCCGGTACGGGCGCGTTCGCGCGCTTCCAGTTCCAGCAGGAAATCGCCGCAGTGGGTCTGGATACCGCGCAACTCATCCAGATCGGCATCGAAGCCGTCCGCGATGACGCCGCCTTCGCGTAGGACACTGGAAGGTTCGTGCTTGAGCGAAGTTTGCAGGATGGTGACGAGTTGCGCGTCGGCTTGCAGTGCATCGGCCAATTGCTTGAGTAGCATGGCATCACACTGAGCCAGCGTGCCGTGCAACTGCGGCAAGGTCAGCAGCGTGTCGCGCAACCCGGACAGATCGCGCGGACGGGCAGAACGCAAGGCGATGCGCGCGGTGATGCGTTCCACATCGACGCTGGGTTTGAGCTGGTCGTGGACGACGCGATGCGTTTTGTTCAGTTGTTCGACAGCTTGCAGCCTGGCATTCAGTACCGCGCGGTCGCGCAGTGGGTGATGCAGCCAGTTGGCGAGTAGGCGGCTGCCCATGTTGGTCGCGCAGGTGTCTAGCAGTGAGAGCAACGTGGGTTCTGGCTCGCCGCGCAGGGTCTGAGTGATCTCCAGATTGCGTCGCGTCGCGGCATCCATGCGTACATAGTGATCCGCGCTGTACACCTGCATGCTGCGAATGTGGCTGATGGCCTGACCCTGGGTGAGTTTGGCGTAGCCGAGCAACGCGCCCGCCGCTTCCAATCCCACCGTCAACTCATCGCAACCGAATCCGGCGAGGTCTAGCGTAGCGAACTGCTGGCACAGGGCGCGGCGAGAGGTGTCCAGTTCGAAATACCAATCGGGCAGTGACTTAAAAGCTGTATGGATGTTGGCTTGCGGCGCGGAATTTTCGGCGTGCAGGATTTCCGAGGGTTGCAGTCGTTCCAGTTCGGCGGGCAGATTCGCGGCGGTTGTCTCGCACACGAAAAATTGCCCGGAAGCCAGATTCAGCCAAGCCAACCCGAGTTTGTTGTGACGTTGATGTAAAGACAACAGCAGGTTGTCGCGCTTCTCTTCCAGCAGGGCGGAATCGGTAACTGTGCCGGGCGTGACGATGCGCACCACTTTGCGTTCGACCGGGCCTTTGCTGGTGGCCGGGTCGCCGATCTGTTCGCAGATGGCGATGGATTCGCCCATCTTGACCAGACGCGCGAGGTATTGCTCCGCCGCGTGATACGGCACGCCCGCCATCTTGATCGGGTTGCCGTTGGACGCGCCGCGCTGAGTCAGTGTGATGTCGAGCAGCTTGGCGACGCGCACCGCATCGTCCATGAACAACTCGTAAAAATCGCCCATGCGATAGAACAGCAGCTTGTCGGTATGCTCGGCTTTGATGCGCAGGTACTGCTGCATCATTGGCGTGTGATTCCCACCTACATGCTTCTCAATACCGTTGTTGGCTGCGTCGGCAGACATCGTGGTTTACTAGCCCTTCAGTCCGGCAGTCAGATGCGGCGTGATGATCTTCAGCAGATGCGTGTGGATGTCTGGATTGCCCGTGCAGATATGGCCGGACTTGAGATGGTTCTGGTTGCCCGCCAGATCGCTGACCATGCCGCCCGCTTCGGTGATGAGCAAACAACCCGCCGCGATGTCCCAAGGTTTCAAACCGGTCTCGAAAAAACCGTCGTAGCGACCCGCCGCCATCCAGGCCAGATCCAGCGCGGCAGAGCCGGGGCGGCGCAGGCCGGAGGATTGCTGCATCACATCGCGCAAGATGGCGAGGTAGGCATCTAGGTGCTGGAAGTTGCTGTACGGGAAGCCCGTGCCGATCAGCGCGTCTGCCATGTGCAGGCGTTTGGTGACACGGATGCGTTTGTCGTTGAGGAACGCACCGCGTCCGCGTGTGGCGGTGAACAGTTCGTTGCGCACCGGATCGTAGATCACCGCTTGGGTCAAAATGCCTTTGTGTTGCAGGGCGATGGATACCGCGAATTGCGGGAAGCCGTGCAGGAAATTGGTCGTGCCGTCTAGCGGGTCGATGATCCAGACGTACTCGGATTCACCGTGTGTACCGCTCTCTTCTGCTAAAATCGCATGGTCTGGATAGGCTTCCAGCAGGGTCTGCATGATGACCTGCTCGGCGGCTCTATCGACTTCAGTCACGAAGTCCGCGTGGGATTTTTTGGTCACGGTGAGGTGATCAATCTTGTCTGTGGAGCGATAGATCAGATTGCCGGCGCGGCGCGCGGCCTTCACCGCGATGTTGAGCATGGGATGCATAATCAGTACGACCTTTTTAATGAGCTGGAGAAATTCGGCGCGTATTTTAGTTGGTATTACGGTTTGAATACACAAAATCATTTAAGCAATGTCAGGGTCGTGCTGAGTCACACCACCCATCCAGGCAATATCGGCGCAGCGGCGCGCGCCATGAAGACCATGGGCTTGCGGCATCTATACCTCATCAATCCGCGCCATTTTCCCGATGCGCAAGCCAGTGCGATGGCGGCCGGGGCGGATGATGTCTTGCAGAACGCGGTGATATGCGGCTCTATCGATGAAGCATTGCAGGGCGTGGTGTACACCGTGGGCATGACGGCACGGCTGCGCGACATTTCGCTTGAAGTGAAGACGCCGCGTGCAGCGATGCCATTGGTCTTGCAGGAGGCGACTGCGCACCCGGTGGCGTTGTTGTTCGGTACGGAGATGTCGGGGCTGACCAACGACGAGACTGGACGCTCGCAACTGTTGGTGAACATCCCTGCCGACCCGGAGTTTTCCTCGCTGAATCTGGCAGCGGCGGTGCAGGTGATGGCGTATGAGTTGAGCGTGGCAGCACACAGCTTCGCGCCTCAAGAGCCGACCATGCGACCCGCGCAGCACGAGCAAGTGGAGGGTTATTTTGCGCATCTGGAAAAGACCCTGTTCGAGATCGGTTTCTTCACCACGCAAAATCCGACGCGCATGATGCAACGATTGCGCCGCCTGTATGCGAGAGCGCGGCTGGAAGCGGACGAGGTGAACATCCTGCGCGGTATCTTGAGCGTCACGACCGAGTACAATGCGCGCCTCAAAATGCGTTACATCGAAGAGCAAGAGCATGTTCAAAAACATTAGGGAAGATGTCGCCAGTGTGTTCGCGCGGGATCCGGCGGCGCGCAGCACCTTCGAGGTGTTGACCTGCTATCCGGGTTTGCACGCGCGCATCTTGCATCGCATGGCGAACACCCTGTGGCATGCTAATCTAAAATGGCTGGGGCGGTTCGTGTCGCATATCGCGCGCGGCTTGACCGGCATCGAGATCCATCCCGGCGCGACCATAGGCCGGCGATTTTTCATCGATCACGGTATGGGGGTGGTCATCGGTGAGACCGCCGAGATCGGCGACGATGTGACGCTGTATCACGGTGTAACGCTGGGCGGTACATCATGGAAAGAGGGTAAACGTCACCCCACCTTGGAGAATGGCGTGGTGGTGGGGGCAGGTGCCAAGATCCTCGGTCCGATTACGATAGGCGCTGGTGCCAAGATCGGCTCGAATGCGGTGGTGGTGAAGGATGTGCCAGCTGGCGCAACCGCCGCCGGTATTCCGGCACGTATCCTGGACGAGGAGAAAAAAGCCGCGCCTGGATTCAATGCCTACGGCATCGGCAATGACCAAAACGACCCGGTCAATAAAGCGTTGCATGGTCTGCTTGGACATAGCGTGACGGTCGACCAGCGCATTGACTTTATTTTGCAGCAACTCGAAAAAATGGGGGTGCCGGTGGATGAGGAGCGCGCCACGGCGGAGAAATTCGATCCCAATCACCTGAATAAAATAGTTGATTAAAAGAATCAAGTATTTTATGATGATCGTGTCTCGGGTGGAGAATTGTTAACTTATTTTTCGTGGAGGAAGTGCGATGCGATTAACGACAAAAGGGCGGTTTGCTGTAACGGCGATGGTTGATTTGGCTATGCGTGGCGGGCG
>VFSW01004922.1_pt1 | contig 19887 bp, 17 predicted proteins | sample 5358111 | NCBI WGS metagenome assembly VFSW01 (sample SAMN11554181, study PRJNA540505) | mine drainage metagenome | isolation source: sediment from site ElyBrook_90M | place: USA: Ely Copper Mine, Vershire, VT | collected 2017 | reverse complement strand
TTAATTGAAAACGCGCATGGGTTTCGGGGGGGGTGGGGGGGTTGGTGAAGTCCGGCGAAGCCGCGGCCATCAGCTCCGGCAACGAATGGACGCCGTCGCCGCTTTCCACACCATCGACCAGAAGAATATGCTTCAGGCAGGGAAGCGAAGCGCGTAATGGCGCAATGTTCTTTCTGTAAAGCCGCCGGGTGGTGACCAGAGCCTTCGCCTCGCCTTTGCCCAGCCGCTGCCGCAGCGGATCGGGCCCGAATGCGGAAAACAGCGTACAAAAGACGCTGACGTTCTTCAAAGTCCCGAGCGCCGCGATGTAGAGTTCCGGGATCCGGCCGGAATCGACGAAAACCGCGTCCCCTTTTCCAAGTCCCAGTCCGCGGAGCACGTTCGCGAAGCGGTTGGTCTTTTCCCGGAGGTCGCCCCACGTGAAATCGACAATCTCGTCTTCTTTGCCGATCCAGCGAATGGCGACCCGGTCGCGAAGCGCTCCAGCCGCCTGCCGGTCAACCGCCTCATGCGCGATGTTGAGTCCTCCACCGGGCAAACCGGCGAGTTCCCCCCGGATTTTCTCCCAGGAGAACCCGGAACACTCCCCCGCGTATTCGCCGAAATTTGGGGAAGGCTGCCGACGGTCGGAATCCTTGCCGATTGGTTGCCAGGCCATAATCCGCTCGCATCTCCAAATCGATGGAATTGCTATGCGCCCAAATGGGGCATAAGGCCAAACAGCAAGCAATCCGTTGGCCACTGGCCCGGCTCACTCGACCTTCTGCATTTTCAAAAACAACTCCCGAACCTGAAGGCCCGCCGCGAAGCGTTAAAATGCAGCCTGTCTCACGCGGTTAGTTGTCTTTTGGCGCCAGTTTGACGCCCATGATGGAACCGAGCACCTGCCGGAAACTGAGCGCCTCGGGTGTGGTCGAATCGGCAATGCGATCGAGGAAGAAAAACCGGGTCGTTGAGGCTGCCTGCCTCCTCGCCTTCCGTTGCATTTCAGGATCGGAGCTCAAATCGACCCGTGTGACGGTCCAGAGTTCGTTGAAGCCGCTGGCTCTTGCTTTTGCATGGCTCTTCTCCGCCTCTCCCAGACGGTTCCAGATGTTCGATACGTCCGTCCCGCCTTTTAGTTCGATGGCCACCAGTTTTCGCTCCTCGCCCTGTAGCTTCGACGTGATACTGACATCGGGATCGGACCCGACCCGGATCGTGACAGCGAGATTCGAGTCGTTCTGAAGCGTCAACTTGCGCCCTTTCAGTCTGGGATTGTAGGCGGCGACCAGACTCTTGATGAGATTGAAAAAACTGTCCGTAGCGTCCTGTCCGACTTTTACGTTTCCGCTGCCCCGAAACTGCGCCCCCAGCGTGAGTACCTGGAGATCGCTGACGACCGTCAGGGAAACGGGATTGACAAATTCCAACAGCATTTCCCCGGTTTTTGCGAGACTGCGGCAGAATGCCGGAATGAGCGGTTCCAGGCGATTTGGGATTGTGCCCTCATTCTCCAGGGTCTGAAACCGCTTGAACGGCCCCTGATCGTAGAACGCCTTGCAGGAAAATCCATAAAGAAGGCGGTAGTAGCCGAGCAAATAAGGGTTGCGGCGGAACAGATAAGGGGAAGGAAAGCAGACTTCGCCACGCAGGCCGAATGACGCAAGACCCTTCAAATGCCGGGAATCCACGCCGTCGGAAAGTTCGGAGTTCAGAGTCTCCAGGTCGAACGATGGATCACTGACGGTCTTCTTCAAGGCCTCCGCCAGGTAGCGCTCTCTGACTGCTTGCAGACGTGCGTGGAAGTCGATTTGCCCGCCTGGTTTCAGGACTGGGAACGCCTCCTGCGCGGTTACCGTTTCCGGCGCCTTCGATTTTCTCCCAGTGGAGGCGCTTTGCTGCGATTTCGGCATAATCCGGCTTTAATTCAATACCAACGAACCGACGCTTCAGCCTCAAGCATACTTCCCCGACTGTACCCGAACCGAAAAATGGATCGAGTACCAGATCGCCGGGTTGCGTGCCGGCGAGAATCGGCGCTTCCACGAGACGTGGTGGAAATGTTGCAAAGTGGGCGTCCGCGAAAGGCTCTGTGTTGATACTCCAGACCGTGCGGCGATTTCTGGTGCCTTTCCTTGACATAGCCGGTTCAAGAATCGCCGCATGGTCGTAGAAGTAGTCTTCCGATTTGGAGAAGAGAAAGAGGTATTCGTGCGCCCTGGTCGGGCGATCTTTGACGGACTCAGGCTGGCAATTCGGCTTGTGCCAGATGATGTCGGACCGCAGAAACCAGCCATCGGCCTGAAGAGCGAACGCGATGCGCCACGGAACGCCAATCAGATCTTTGGGTTTCAGACCCTCTGGCGTCGCGGCTCTGTAGTCCATTCCGCGCGCTGGATTTTTTTTGTCGGCATCTCTCCAGGTCCGGTTGCCACTGGTATACGAATCGCCGATGTTCAGCCAGAGCGTACCGTCATCTCGCAACACTCTTTTCACATTCTGAAAAATTTCCCTGAGGCTCTGGATGTACTCGTCAAGCGTCGGTTCAGCGCCGACTTGACCTGGAATGCCGTAATCGCGGAGGCCCCAGTACGGGGGACTGGTGACACAGCATCGAAAAGTGCGAGGGGGGAACAGCCCGAGCGAATGCCAGGCGTCGCCCACTACGATACCGGAGCCCTCCCCTTCATACTGGAAGCTCGGGTGAGGCAGGATTCCCGGCAGTCCGTTCGATTTGTGTCCATTCGGGCTCATCTTAATCCACGGATTACGGCTTTCCCGCGACCCTGGCGGTCCTCTCCCCGGCTCACTCGACCTTCTGCATTTTCAAAAACAACTCCCGAACCAGAAGGCCCGCCGCCGGGTCGGCCCTGGCCAGGCCCGCAACGATCGCGTCGCGCGCACCCAGCAGGCTTACGAGTTCCCCCTTCAGCTTCGCATCGGCCGTCCCGTCCGCGAAGCTCCGGATGTCGGTGAACTCCTTCGACGCCATACCGAGGGCGACCGTAAAATTGCTCTGTGTCGTCTCGATATAAACCAGTGCCGCGCGATTGCGGAAGCTGTTCATCGCCTCCGCTCTCCTGGAGACATCCAGCTGCTGCCTGAGGCTGTCGATCTCCCCCTGGGCCGACACCAGCCTGGAGTACTCCGGCACGAATCCAAGCAACAACCCCGCCAGCAGCAGCACCGCCCCTGCTATGATTCTGTTCTTCATAAACGCACCCCTCAAACCGCCCGCGAAATCTCCGCCACCGCGTCCGTCAATTCCCGCGCCTCCGCTTCGCTCAGCTTCGCCCCGGCCTTCGTCACGTAAAAGACGTCAATCGCCTTCTTCGCCTCCGTATCCACCAGAACCACTTCGATATTCCCGCCCCGCCGCGAAATCAGCGCGGCCAGATCGTACAGCAGCCCCGGCCGGTCCTGCGTGACCAGCTCGATCAGCGTAGCGGCCGGCGACGCCTCATTGTCGAAACTCGCCCGCGCCGCCGCCAGTGCGTGCGCATCGGGCTTCACCCGCGGCCGCCGGGCCAGGAGCTGCTCCACGCTCATCTCCCCCCGGATCGCCTTGATCGTCGTGCGCGTCACCTGGCTCACTTCTTCCGGATTCAGATCGAGCGTGCGCGCCGGATCCGCAAACGTGAACGTATCGATCGCCTTCCCATGCGCGTTCGAAAACGCCTCGGCCTTCAGAATATTGAACCCGAAGCTCGAAAGCGCCGCCGCAATGGACGCGAACAGAAATGGCCGGTCGTCCGCCACCACGCTGAGCACCCATGCGGCCGACCGTGTCAGCGAAACCGCCACGCCCTTCTGCCGGCCTTCGCGCTCCAGCCGCAGATGCCCCGCGATCTCCTCCTGATCGTGCGTCCGCAGATAGCGCGGCGGCAGACCTTCCAGAAACACCCGCAGATCCGGATTCGCCTGCGTGTCCGGCAAAGACGTCCGCGCCGTTAGTTCGCGCGTCAACTCCGCATACGTCTCGGTATAAAGCCGCCAAAGCAACTGGCGCCGCCACGGCGTCATCGCCGAGGGGTTCACCGCGCTGATATCGCCATACGTCATCAGCGCCAGCAGCTTCAGCCTCTCCACCGTGCCCGTCTTCGCGGCCATATCCCGCACCGTCGCCGGATCGGACAGATCGCGGCTGTTCATCGTGGCCGACATTTCCAGATGCGCGCCGATCAGGAACTCCACCACGCCCCATGCCCGGTCCGAGATGCCGGCGCGCCGCAGCGCCCGTTGCGCAACGCTGCACGAAACCGCCACATGGCTCTCGTCCGGCGTTCCCTTCCCCACGTCGTGAAACAGCAGCGCCGTAATCAGCAGATCCAGTTCGGGGGTCTCGGCGGCCAGTTCGCCGAAGCTGTCTTCTTTGGCGGCCGGCAGACCGAGCACCGTCTCGATCGTCACCAGCGTGTGCTCGTCCACCGTATAACGATGGTAGAAATCGCGAATCACCAGCGCTTCCATCTCCAGCAGCTCCGGGAAGATGGCTTCGAGCGCGTGCGTTTCATGCATGACGCGCAATGCGTTCGCGGCGAAAGGAAGCCGCAGAATCCCGCGGAAAGCAGTCCAGATCGCCTGCCGCGTCTCCACCCATCGGGCGAAGGCCGGCATGGCCCGCTCCATGCGTTCTTCCGTGTCGGCGGACAGCGGCAAACCGTGCCGCCCCACAAACTCGAACAGCCGCATCGCCAGCTCCGGATCGTTCTCCAGACCCTGCGGGGAGCGCAGGAACACCGCGCCGTGAAGCACGGAAAAGTCCGAGTTCGAAAGCCTCGCGGTGCGGTCCCGAAACCGTGAAAACAGCACGCTGCGTTTGGCCTCGAACCGGTCGAGCCGCCGGTTCGCCAGCCGCGCAATCCCTCTTGCCGCGCGATAGTACTCGCGCATCAGCGCTTCCGGCGATGCCGCGCCGCTCAGCGCCGCAATTTCGTCCTGCCTCTCGAAGCCCAGCTTGTTGTCGTCGCGGCCGGCGAGGTAATGCAGGAAACAGCGGATCTCGAACAGCACCGGAACGCCCTGCGGAAGATCCGGATCCCCCGCCCCCAGTTTGGAAAGCCACCGCAGCACCTGCAGGTCCCGCAGCCCGCCCGGCGCGTCTTTGACGTTCGGTTCCAGATGGTAGATGGTGTTCTGAAAGCGCGCATGGCGCTCGTGCGTCAACTGCGCGATATTGCGGCCCAGATCCGGGCGCGGGTCGCGAATCTGCCGGAACAACGCCTCGCTGCCCGCCAGCAGGCGCCGGTCGAGCAGACTCACCGCCAGTTCCGCGTTCCCCGCATCGATCTGGTTGCACTCAAGCGGAGTATGGACGGACTGGCTGATCCGCAGCCCCTGGTCCCACAAATCGCGCAGGAACATGGCCAGCGGCTCTTTGATCGCCGCCTGCGTTTTTTCATCCGGCGTCAGGATGAGCAGATCGATATCGGAGTACGGGAACAGTTCATTGCGGCCATACCCGCCCACCGCGAGCAGCGCCACCTCGGCCGGCATCCACTGCCAGCGCTGCCGTACCAGTTCGTCCACCCGCGCGGTGCGGCTCGCGATGGCGGCGGCCGCATCCCGAGTTCTGAAGAACCGCTCCCGGATTTCCTGTTCCGTCACAGTATCCACTGTAACCGTGGAGGGTCGCGCGATGCCATGCGCCGTTGGATCTTTGTTCCGGCAAGAGGTTCCGGCAAGGGAGACGTGACTACCGCAGATCCAGCTTCTCTTCCACGTGCCGGAGCCGGGCATCCAGAACGCCTTCGATCCGTTCCATGCCCGCCTGCAACTTCGCGCTTTCAGACTGAATGAGGGAAGTCATGTTCTGCAGCACCAAACCGAGATTCTGCTGCATCGCATCGATCCGGCCATTGGTGTCGGACAGCCGGCTGTTGATGTCGCCCACCCTGGAGTTGCTGAACAGCACCCCGAGCGCGACAATCACCGCTGTTCCCAGCAGGGTCGCGAACGTTTGATCCATAACCATCAGCCTCAGTTTCGCACGTTTTGGACTGTCACCTGATTGCCCGCCCGGCGCCTTCGGGAACCCAGCCGATGCCAGACAAACGGAATCGGACATGCCAGTCCGATCGTCCAGTGCAGAACCGAGACGATCGAGCGCGCCGTCTCATTTCCGGTGTAATAGAGCAGATAGCCGCTCAGCGTCAGCCACGCAAGGATACCCGTCAACACTCCGCCGGACCAGCGCCGCCGCGAGGCGGGCCATTTCTTCGTGACATGCGCGCCCCATAGAAGGCCGAACATCCAGACAGAAGCAAATGCGAACGCGCCATGCACCCTGAGCCACCACGGTTCGTGAACCAGAAGCCATATTGCGCCGGACACCCAGACGCCGGCGCCGATCGCGTACAAGGCGCGCCTCCCCGCGGACCGTGAGCCGCTCATTTTGTTCCTCCATCCAGATGGCGCCACCCTTCGCGCGGATCGTGGATGTGGAATGTCGCGCCAAAATGCCGCGCCGGCTCCGCGCCGTTCAGCCCCTCGGCCATCGCCACCTTCGTCAGGGCATCGGCCACGACGCAACGTTCGGCCACGACGCAGACGAAACGATTCGCCGGCGCGGGTAGTCTGGTAGCCCCGTGGACATGCGGGCCACAGATGCGCCCGCCGTGCTGCCGCCGATTCCGGTGACCGCTGCTGCCGGCGGCGCTGCCGTTCGTCAGATAGAGAACAGGCGCCGGATCCGCCGGAAATTCGAGCCGCAGACCGACGCGCTCCGCATGACCGCCACGCACGCTAAGATCCCCACCCGCATTGACGGCCGCCTGCGTCGCGCCGCATTGGCGCAGACGATCGGCGGCGCGATCCACCGCATAACCCTTCGCAATGCCCCCGAGATCGATCCACAGCGGCCTGTGAAACCTGACTCGCCCGTCCGTCCGAAGTTCGATGTCGCGCCACGATCCCCCCGCGGGGCGCGATGCGCCCTCCGGCGGAGGCAACAAGCCCCATTCCACCAGCTCGGCCCCGATCGAGATATCGAAACAGCCCTTCGAGCGTTCCGCGATCGCGAGCGCCAGCCGCAGCACTTCGAGCGTCCGCGGATCCACCTCCACAGGCCCGCGGGACGCCTCCCGGTTGAGCCGCCCGACATCGCTCGCGCCGTCGTGAAAACTCATGAGGCGATGAACGGCCGCTACCTCTCCGAACGCGGCGTCGATCGCCCGGTTCGCATCGGAATATGGCAGACCCTCCGCCCGCACGCTCACCAGCGTGCCCAGCCAGGGCTGCGCGCGCTCAACGGCCGGGTACTTTGAGCGCGGTCTCATAGGTAGCCAGAAGACGGCTCACGCCGTCGGCGATGTGCTTGCACGAGAGGGTGGCTCCCGAGATGTTCCGAATATTCTTTTCGAGTTGCAGCCTGGAACCGGGCTGCCTGTTTACGAACTGCCGGCGCCACTCCGGCTGGCGGATCTGCGCCCCATACGCCTCCCGATACTCCAGGATCTCGATCCCCTTTACGGCGCCGCGCTCGTCGAGCCCCAGCGCAAAGGGGATGAAATCGTGCTTCCCCACCACTTCATCCACGATGAACCAGCCCCCTGTGGAAACCCGCCACAGCCTGAGTTGCCGGCTGCGAACGCTCACGCCCGAGGCGCGCTCAATGGCCTTCGCCTGTTCGTTCGTCAGCGTGCGAACGTCGGGCTGGAACGTCGCGCCGGGGAACAGGAGCGCCTGCGCCTGCTCCACGGAAAGATAAACAGTCGCCCAGGCGGGCCCGCCCGGCGCCACGAGAGCGGCGAGAGGCACCAGGAGGAATCGGGATTTCATTGTTTGCCTCCGAAGTACCAGCCGAATTTGATGCGAACGCGGTATTTTTCAAAGTCGTTGTCGAAGTCCCGGCCGCCCACGATGGCGCCCGGCACGGTCTCCGAATGGGTGGTCGCCCAGGGCAGCTGCTCGAGGAATGTGGCCGTGACAAAGAAGTGCTTGCCGCCGTAGTGGATGGCCGGGCCCAGGAAGTAGCCGCTGTTGGTCTCATTCGTGAAATGGAAGCTGTTGAATTCGCGCTCGTTCAGGAATTCCAGCCCCGCCGACCAGTTCCTCCGCCACCGGTACGACGCGCCGAAATCCGCGTTCACGTCCGTCTCTTCCGAGAAAGTCCGGGTATCCGGCGGCAGGCGCCGCCATTCGGGCGCGTAAGTGAAATTGAAGCCGAGAACAAGCCGGTCGTCACGGAAATTCTTCTGCAATATGAGTCTGCTTTCCGACTCCACGAATCCGGGTCCGACGGTCGGCTCCTCGTAAATCGCGACGCCGATGGCATGGGTGTACGGGCTGAGCAACCGGTAAATCGCTTCCCCGGAAACGCCAATGAAGCGCGAGCGGCCATAGTTGTCGTTCGCTCCGGGCACATCGTACGAGAACGGTTCCGGGGGCGTTGTTGCGCCGAAGGGACCGTTATGAAATGCCGCGGTCGAGTCGTAATTGGCGTACAGGGAGAGCTGAAGCCTGTCGCTCACGCCATATTCCAGTTCGGTGCGATTCTCCTGCAGCCGGAAGTTGCCCTGGGCTTTGGTGAAACGCGTGGTTGACCATTGTTCGACCTCCGATTTGCCCTTCGGCAACAGGTCGGTCGTATAGGTAAAGCCAAAGACCGGCTCGTCCGCCAGAGCTGTTGCCGGAATCAGCACGGCGAGAAGAGCGCCTGCCGATAATCCGGCCCGCACGATGCGCCAGGGCGCACGTTTTCTGTCTGTAAGCAGAGACACTTCCACCTTTCGTCTGTACACATGCCTGTTTCGCGCCGGGCGGCCGCCCGCGCGTAATTTGCAACTGAGTTGCAAAGACAAACACAGATTTACCAGATAATCGGTTGGAGTGTCAAGCAGATTTTGCAAATGATTTGCAAACCGCGCGGCAGCAGGAACCGGAGCGGCAAGGGGCAGCGCGGCGCTGATGGATCTTCAGGCGATCCACCGCCATATTTTTCAGGACGCGTACGAATGGGCCGGAGACTTCCGGACGGTGACTGTCTCGAAATCCGGCGACCCCTTCGCCTTCCCGCCGCAGCCTTCGCATGGAGAACGCCGGACTGGAGCGCCATAAGACACCACTCGCGGCCTTTCGTTTTTCGTATTTTGCAAATCAGTTGCAAAACATGGGGCTAGCGCGGTCCCGCGGCTTTCCCGGCCGCAATCCGCGCGGCCGGCCGGTTGCTGAACACGATAGCGCTGTTCCAGCGGGCTTCGAAGACCGGTGGCGGAGCAGGGCCACGCGTCAGCCCGGCCAGACGAGCCATCGCGCAGATCGCGAAAGCCTTCTCGAAAGTAGCCCGAGTATTGTGCGTCACGCTGTCCAGCGCCAGAGCCAGAGCGGCCCGCTTCTTCATAAACTCCGGGTTGGCCGTCGGGTCGCCTCGAACGGTCTTGCCGAACCGGATCGTATCCGCGAGCGGCGGGCCCACTTTGGCGATGGCCGAAGCCCAGTGCGTGATGTCGTACCAGTCAGCCGAGAAAGGCGCCAGAATCCCGGCCGGGTTTGCGTCCATCGCCGCCCAGTCCGGGTCGCTGCCCAAAACCCCGATGCGCTTCCGGTCCGTCGGGTCCTGCGGATCGAGCAGACTGGCCAGAACCTCGCGGCCGATTTTCTGCACGTCCCCGGCATTTCGCGCCGTCAGCGCCTGTATATCCGTGAAGAAGAACCGCAGCACGTCCTCGTTGCCGTACGTGCACGAGGCCGCGAAGCGGGCCTGGCCGACCGGTCCGGCCACCGCCGGCAGCGCGGTCTTGACCGCCGCCGGCATCGCGCCCAGTGCTTCGCCCGCGTTCAATTGCTTGAGCGCCTGCCGGTACCCCATGGAATCCCTGTAGAGCAGGAAATCCTGCGTCGCGCCGAAGCTCGCCTCCGCCCCCATTCCAGCCAGCAGAGCTTTGTAAGTTGCAGTCGCCACGAAGCCCTCATGGAGAGCGGCGCGGAGCCGGTCGGCATCCGCTGCGAGCGGCGTGGATGCGGTCGCGATCTGTTTTGCCGTCGCCGAGTCCGTAATCGTGACCGATCCGTCCTCCGGATTTTTCACCACCCGCATGGTTCTGACAAAGTCCGCGATGGAGCGGTAATTGTAGAGCCCCAGGAAGTTGACCGTGAACGCGGACCCCGTCTCCACGGTATCGACGATCGCGTTCCGGATCTTGCGTGCGTTTGGCAGTCTGGAGATGCCCGTCCAGTCGCCGCTTAGAGCGTCGTCGATTGCCTTGCCGGTGGCGTTGTCGGCCGCTGAAATGTCCACTTCGTAAACCACCGCGGCCTCATCGGACGTCGCCGCCGAACAAGCCGTGTTGAGAGAAATGGCGAGGCTGCGGTCCAGGCTGTCGTTCAGCACTTGTTGAATGTCCGCCGCATCTCCGGGTGCGAGACCGCTGAGGCTGACACCGGGAGCCACCGCGGCGAAGAACGCATCGATCAGGTCCGTGTTACCGGCATTCGCGGCCAGTCCGGCGCCTGCCGTAAAGGAGGCCTCGTACGTTGTCCCCTGTTTCTTGTAGACGCCGATCCGAAGCAGGTTCGCCGCCACGCGGCGGAAGCGAACGTTGAACTCCGCGGTCAGCGCGATATCTCCCTTCACCCCGACCGTGAGCGCGGGGTTCACCGCAACCCCGGCGTTGAAAGGCAACGCCGCATCGGCGAGGCTCAATTGATTCACCGACACCGGCAGCGACCACGAGCCTCCGATCTTGACGGTCCCGGACACATCGTTCGTGTAAATCGCGTCCTGCGGAATCGAGAGCACGTCCCCGGACGAGGCCAGAATGCGGAAGGCGCTCAGCGTCCGCGAGATCGCCTGCCCCAGCGTCCCGGTACCCGGAATGCGGGCGTACGTGGCGAAAACGGGCGCCGTCGATGCCTCGAAACTGACCCCGAAGCCATCCGGCAGCGGCGCGGCCACGCTCGCGTCCAGCAAAGTGTCGAGTTCGAACGCCACCCAGCACTCATTGGCGGCGATCTCGATGGCGTCGTAGTCGTCGTCCCCGAACAGCGGCGAATCGGCGGCGCGCGAAACGGACAGCTTCGAGTTCACGCTCGATTTAATGTCAACCGTATTCCCCTTGAGCGGAATGGATGGTTTCTCGAAGACGGCGGCAAACGCAGCGTCCTGAAACGCGGGGTCGGACACCGGTTTGCCCAGGTCCGCGATGAAATCGGAAGCGGCTGTCTGAAGCCCCGTCAACCGGTTTTCGCCCGCCAGAGCGGTATTGGAAACATCGATCGTGGCCGATCCCGTCAGATCGCCGATCGTGATTTGCGGCATGGTGGAACTCCTTCCCGCGGCAACTGCTGCCGCCTGGCGCACGGGATGGAATTCGGGCTAAATGGCCGAATCGCCCCGGTCGCCGTTGCGGATGCGAATCGTCTCCATCACATCGTACACAAAAATCTTGCCGTCGCCGATCTTGCCCGAACGCGCCGCATTCGTCACGCACTCCACCACTTCCTCCAGACGCGCGTCGGGGACCACCAGTTCGAACTTCACCTTGGGCAACAGATCGACGTTGTACTCCTGGCCCCGGTAGACCTCTTTGTGGCCCTTCTGCCTGCCATGACCCCGCACCTCGCTGATCGTCATCCCGTCGATACCGATATTCTTCAGCGCCTCTTTGACTTCTTCCATCTTGAAAGGCTGCACCACCGCTTCGATCTTTTTCATCTCGCCTCTTTAATTTTTACGCTTCGAGGAAGTAGCCTTCTTCACCGTGCTGGCTGAGATCGAGACCCAGTTCCTCGGCGTCGTGGTCGACCCGCACGCCGACGAGGGCGTCGCAAACTTTGAGGATAACCAATGTGCCCACCGTCGCGAGCACGATCGCAATCAGCACGCCGGCCGCCTGGTTCAGAATCTGCCCCGGATTGCCGTCCACCAGACCCAGCGGAATCACTTTACCATTGATTTGCGTATCGTTGATGGCGCTCGTGGCGAACACACCCGTCAGAAGCGCGCCCAGCGTGCCGCCCGCGCCATGCACGCCGAATGCGTCGAGCGTATCGTCGTACCCGAACATATGTTTGACCGCGGTCACCATCAGGAAGCAGACCACGCCCGCCAGCAAACCGATCGCGAGCGCGGGCATCGGCTTCACGAAACCCGATGCGGGCGTAATCGCCACCAGGCCGGCAACCGCCCCGGAAATCCCGCCCAGCATACTCGGTTTGCCCGATTTCATCCATTCCGCGCCCATCCAGGCCAGCGCCGCCGCGGCGGCGGCGAAGTGGGTCGCGACAAACGCGCTCGTGGCCAGCCCGCCGGCCGCCGCCGCGCTGCCCGCGTTGAACCCGAACCAGCCCACCCACAGCAGGCAGGCGCCAATCACGCTCAGCACCATGCTGTGCGGCTTCATCGCCTCCGACGGGTACCCGATGCGCTTCCCCAGATACAGCGCGCACACCAGAGCCGAGACGCCGGACGTGATGTGAACCACCGTTCCGCCCGCGAAATCGAACGTCCGGATACTCCCGCCCAGGTAAGCATTGAGCAGCCCGCCCTTGCCCCACACCATGTGCGCCATGGGGAAGTACACAATCAGCGTCCAGAGCACCGTAAACAGGGCCATGGCGCTGAATTTGATCCGCTCCGCGTAGCCGCCCGAAATCAGCGCCGGCGTGATGATCGCGAACATGAGCTGATAGATCATCCACGTCGATTGCGGGATTGTGCCCGCATAGTCGGGGTTGGGCGCCGTCCCGACGCCGTTCAGAAACGCATACCTCAGGCCTCCGATGAACGGGAGTCCCTCGCTGAACACCAGACTGTAACCCACGAGCGCCCACAGCACCGTGACAATGCCCATCATGATGAAGCTGTGCATCATGGTGGAGAGCACGTTCTTGCGGCGGACCAGCCCTCCATAAAACAGGGCAAGCCCCGGACCGGTCATCAGCAGCACCAGCGCGGCGCTCGCCAGCATCCAGGCGTTATCGCCGGCGGACTGTGCGTTCTTTACGGAGGCTTCGAGCGCGGTCAGGCGCGCGTTCAGGTCGGGCGCCGCTTCGATCAGCGCAATTATGGATGTCATCGGTCTCTCTCAAACGTGGAGAAGCAACCTGGTATGATACCAACCTATACACGCACGCCGACCCTCCACAGCGCATAGGCGACCGCCTGCCGGAAATCCTGCCACCATTCCCGCGGCACGCTGGTTTCGCCAGGCGCGCGCGGAGACCCGTAAGCCTCGAAGCCCTTCTGCTGCAGGATCCGCTTCACGCGGAAAACGTGATAGCCGTCGCTCACGATAATGCAGGAACGCAGCCCCATGCGGCGCAGGATTTCGGACGCGGCGCTGAGCGAATGGGCGGTCGATTCCCCCTCCACTTCCACGATGATGGCTTCGGGCGGAATGCCGCGGTCGATCAGATACGAGCGCCCCACGCCGCCTTCGGTGAAGTTGGGATCGCCGCCCGGGCCGCCCGTAGTCATGATGTAAGGCGCAAGGCGCCTCTGGTAAAGGCTGGCCGCGTGATCGAGCCTAAGTTTGAACACCGGCGACGGATGCCCGCGGTATTCCGCCGCGCCCATCACCACGATCACATCGGCCGGACGTGCTTCGTCCCGCCTGCTTTGGCGGCCGATCCGCACGGAGAGAGCGACCAGATAGCCCAGGAGGAACACCGCCAGGACCAGGGCCATGAGACCGGCTGCGCGCTTGGGGTGCGTTATTCTTATCTCAACATTGTAAACAAAGGGGCCACGAATCGAGTCTGTCACCAGTGCGGCCAATCCACTCGTCAAAGACGTCCGGCGCGCCATCGCGCGCGGAGGGCCTACCGACGAGGGCTTCTGCGTGGCCGAAGGCTTCCATCTGCTGGAAGAAGCGCTGCGCAGCCAGTGCGAGGTCGCGGTGCTGCTGCTGGCCGAATCGGTGGAGACCGCCTTGCGGGGAACCCGTACCGTCGTGCTGCCAGACCGCTTGTTCCAGACGCTGTCCACCACGGTGACCAGCCAGGGCGCGATTGCGCTGGTGCGGCCGCCGGCATGGACCGTCGACGATGTCTTTCGGGGCACGAGCCTGGTGGTGGTGCTCGACGGGTTGCAGGACCCGGGCAACGCCGGAGCCATTGCACGAGCAGCGGAAGCCTTCGGGGCCACCGGCCTGATGTTCCTGAAAGGCGCCGTCAGTCCATTGCATCCGAAGACCCTGCGAGCCTCGGCAGGTTCGTTGTTCCGCATCCCGTTTGTGACCGGGGCCATTTTCCCGCAACGGGTCCGGCCATACGCGGCGATGCCTTTCACCGGCTCGGAGCGCCTGGCGGGCGACGTGGATTTCACGCGGCCATGCGCCATTGTCATTGGTGGCGAAGGCCGCGGCGTGAGCCCGGAATTGCTGGCAATCTCAGAACCCATCGCCATACCGACGCTGGCGGTTGAATCGCTGAACGCCGCGGTGGCGGCGGCCATCCTGCTGTACGAGGCCCGGAAGCAGCGAACATGACTCTCTTCGATCAGGGCAAAGGGCCGCTGGCGGACCGGATGCGTCCCGAGACGCTCGAAGAGTACGCCGGACAGGAACATATCCTGGGTCCCGGCAAGCCGTTGCGCTCGCAGATCGAGCAGGATCGATTGACCTCGATCGTGCTCTGGGGGCCTCCCGGCGTGGGCAAAACCACGCTCGCCCGCATTATTGCGCGGATGACGAAGAGCGAGTTCCTGCCCTTCAGCGCCGTGCTGGCCGGGATCAAGGAGATCAAGGGTGTGATGGCCGATGCCGAGCGCCTGCGCCAACTCGGCCGTCGCACGATTCTGTTCATCGACGAAATTCACCGGTTCAACAAAGCGCAACAAGACGCGTTCCTGCCCTACGTCGAGCGCGGCGACATCGTTCTGATCGGGGCCACCACCGAGAACCCTTCGTTCGAGGTGAACGCGGCGCTGCTCTCGCGCTCGAAGGTCTACATGCTGCGGGCGCTTTCGACCGAAGAGATCGTGGTGCTGCTGCGCCGGGCGTTGCCTGAGGTTGGGGCGCAGGCCACGGACGAAGTGCTGGAACTCATCGCGACGGCCGCCAATGGCGACGCGCGCGCGGCGTACAACACGCTGGAGGTCGCGGCCAGTTCGGGGGCGGTCACCGAGCAATCGGTCACGGACGCGCTGGGCCGCAAGGTCCTGCTTTACGACAAGACCGGCGAGGAGCATTACAACCTGATTTCGGCGCTGCACAAGTCCGTGCGGTCGAGCGATCCGGACGCGGCGCTCTACTGGCTGGCGCGGATGCTGGAATCGGGCGAAGACCGCATGTACATCGCCCGCAGGGTGGTGCGGATGGCGATCGAAGACATCGGCCTCGCCGACCCCCGGGCGCTCGAGCAGTGCATGGCAATGCAGCAATGCGTGCAGTTCCTCGGGATGCCGGAAGGGGATCTGGCGATCGCGCAGGCGGTGCTTTACCTGGCCATCGCGCCCAAATCCGACGCCGCGTACAAGGCGCTGGGCGAAGTGACGCGCGAGGTGCAGTCGGGGCGCGCGGAACCGGTTCCGATGCATCTGCGCAACGCCTCGACGCGCGCCATGAAGTCCTGGGGTTACGGGGCCGGTTACCAGCACGCGCACGAGTTCGAGGACGCGGTCAACCAGATGGAGTGCCTGCCCGAATCGCTCGCCGGACGCCGCTGGTACCACCCGACCGGCCGCGGGATGGAGAAGCGGATACAGGAGCGGCTGGAAGAGATCAGGAATCTGCGAACAAAACGATGACATGGGGTGGGGCCGGCGAGGCGTAAAGGTCCTCCACCAGGGCGGCGCGGTTGTTCAATACAGCCCTCTGGTTGATGGAGCCTTTGTCGGTGACCTCGTGGGCGTCGAGCGACAGCGGTTCGGTGAGAATGACTGCGCGCTCGATCCGGTTGGAGCCGCCGGTACTCTCCTTCGCCAGGCTGTGGAGCACACCGGAGAAGAACGCGTCCGGCGCTCCGGGTTCGGGGATCACGATGATGGAGATGTAATCGCGGTCGTGGCCGGCGACGACGACATCCTTCGCCCAGGGGGCGGCGCTGTGCAGGAACTTCGCGCGCAGCGGTCCCGTGCTGACCCAGGTGCCTGAGGAGAGTTTGAAATCTTCCGCGAGGCGCCCGTCGAAGGTGAACCCGAGGTTGGGGTTCGCTTCATCGACGAAACGCAGCGCATCGCCGAGCTTGTAGAAGCCCTCTTCATCGAAGGCGGCGCGCGTGAGATCCGGTTGCCGCCAGTAGCCGGGCGTGATGTTCGGACCGCTGACACGCGCCTCCAGTTTGTCGCCCGCGGGCACGAGTTTCAGGACCATTCCGGGCGCGGGAATGCCCACCATGCCGGCGCGCTCGACCTCTTTTCTGGGCGCGAGCGCGAAGGGCGCGGTCTCGGTGGAACCGAGGCCGGTCAACATGAGGACGCGCTCGCCCGTGGTCTGGATCGAGAGGGCGTCGAGTTCGTCCCAGACCGGTTGCGAGAGGCTGGCGCCCGCGTACCACATCAGTTTCAAGCGGCTGAAGAAGCGCTCGCGGAGTTGCTTGTCGGAGCGCAGGTACGGAACCAGACACTCGAAACCGCGAGGCACGTTGAGGAAGAAAGTGGTGGCGATTTCGCGCAGGTTGCGCACCGATTCCTCGAACGCGCCGGGCACGGGGCGGCCATCGTCGATGTAGAGCGTGCCTCCGTTGTAGAGGATCAGGCCCACATCGTGATTACCGCCGAAGGTGTGATTCCACGGCGTCCAGTCGACCAGTACCGGCGGCTCTTCGGTGAGGAAAGGCAGGCAATCGGCGATCATCTGCTGGTTGCTGCACCACATCTTCTGAGTGTTGATGACGCCTTTGGGCATGCCGGTGGAACCGGAGGTGAAGAGGAATTTGACGATGGTGTCGCCATCGACTTCCGCTGGCGGACCTGACGCGGGTGTCGCGGTCAGATCGCGGAAAAGGGTCGCGCCGCGCGGCCCGTCTTCGGTGACCACGAGTTCGGCGCCGGGCGGCATGACCGCGTCCAGCGCGCGCTGGAATTTCCTGCCATTGGCGGCGAAGATCAGGCCTGGCGTCACCAGATCGAGGATGTAACGCAGCTTGGCGTAATCGGACGAGAGCAGCGAATAGCCCGTTGAAATGGGCGCGAAGGGAACGCCTGCATACATGGCCCCGAGGCTGAGCAGCGCGTGTTCGATGTCGTTGCCGGAGAGGATGGCGATGGGGCGCTCCGGCGAGAGGCCGCGGTCGATCAGCGCCTGGCCGATGTTGCGGGCGAGCGACTGCGCTTCGGCGTAGCTCACCTTGCGCCAATCGCCGCCATTGACGCGCTTCGCGAAGAGCGTGCGGTCCGGCGCGTGGATCGCCCAGTGGTCCAGGCGGTCGGTCAGCCTGACGGGGTAATCGCCCAGGGGCTGAGTGGCCTGGATGTAACGGACTCCGGCCGGCGTCTTCTCCAGACGCACTTCGGACGGGCCGAGATGAACGCTACGCGTCATTGAAAGTTCCGCCTTCCCCGGCCAGGCGCTTGAGCAATGGCGCGGGCTCCCAGAGTTCGCCGTACCTGCGGTGAAATTCCTCGACTTTGGCGTAGACCTTTTTCAGGCCCACGGTGTCGGCATACCACATGGGTCCGCCGCGATAGGCCGGGAAGCCGTAGCCGGAGAAGTAAATGGCGTCGATATCGGAAGCGCGCGAGGCGTGGCCCTCTTCAAGGATGCGCGCGCCTTCGTTGATCATGACGTAGATGCAGCGCTCGATGATTTCTTCGTCGGTAATGGCCCGGCGTTCGATGCCTGCGTCCTTGGCGGTTTGTTCGATCAGGGCTTCGACTTCGGGATCGGGCGTGGCCTTGCGGTTCTCGTCGTAGAGATACCAGCCGCGTCCGGTCTTCTGGCCGTAGCGGCCCATCTCGAAGAGCTTTCGCAGCATGAGGGGCTGGCGGATGCCCGGTTTGACGAGGTGCGCGTACTCCTGCTGGACGCGCCAGTTGAGATCGATGCCGCCCATGTCGTCAACCGCGAAGATGCCCATGGCCATGCCGAAGTTGGTGAGGGCGCGATCCACCTGTGCGGGCGTTGCGCCCTCTTCGACCAGGAACTGGGCTTCGCGCATGTACGGGAACATCATGCGGTTGCCGACGAAGCCCATCGAGTTGCCGACGAGCACGCCCACCTTGCGGAGAGTCTTCGCAAGCGCCATGGCGGTGGCGATCACTTCGTTGCTGGTGGCTTTGCCGCGCACGATTTCGACCAGGCGCATGACGTGCGCCGGGCTGAAGAAGTGCGTCCCGATCACCATCCGCGGGCGGGAGGTGACGGCGGCGATCCGGTCGATATCGAGCGTGGACGTGTTGGTGGCGAGCACGCAATCGGGTTTGGCGACCTTATCGATTTCAGAGAAAAGCTGCTGCTTGACCGCCATGCTTTCGAACGCGGCTTCGATCACGATGTCGGCCTCGTCGAAGCCGGCGTAGTCGAGTTGCGGATGGATGAGGGCCATCCGCTGATCCATGACGGATTGCGGGAAACGGCCTTTGGCGACGGAGTTCCGGTAGTTTTTGCGAACCGTGGCGAGGCCGCGATCGAGCGCTTCCTGCGTCGTGTCTTTGATGCGGACGTCGATTCCGGCGTTGGCGAGCGCCATCGCGATGCCTCCGCCCATGGTGCCCGCCCCGATAATGGCCGCTTTGCGCAGAGGATATGGCGCGGTGTCTTTCGGGACGTCAGGAACCTTCGCGACCGCGCGTTCGGCGATGAAGGCGTGGATGAGGGCGGCGGCCTGTTCGGTGGTCAGGGATTTGGCCGAAAGTTCGCGTTCCTTTTTGCAGCCTTCTTCGAAAGAAAGCGCGGTGGCGGCTTCGAGCGCTTCGAGGGCCATGGCGGGCGCGGTCTGGTTGCGGCGGGTCTTGCGCGCGAGTTCGCGGGCGGCGGCAATTCCGGCGGGGTCCGCTTCCACTTTGCGCTCGCGCGTTTTCGGGAGCGGCCGGGTTGCGGAAATCTCCTGCGCGAAGGCGACGGCGGCGGGGATCAGGCCGCCTTCGACGATCTTGTCCAGAAGGCCGATTTCAAGGGCCGCGGGCGCCTTGATAATCTGGCCCGAGACCAGCATCTCGGCCGCTTTGGCGACGCCGACGAGCCGGGGCAGGCGCTGCGTGCCCTCGGCGCCGGGGACGATGCCGAGATTGGCTTCGGGCAGCCCGACCTGTGCGTCCGGAGTGGCAACGCGGTAGTGCGCGGCCATGGCGAGTTCGAGACCTCCGCCGAGCGCCGCGCCGTGGATGGCGATGACGACCGGTTTGGGCGAATCTTCAATGGCGGCGAGCAGACGGTGGAGGCTGGGCCCGCCTCCTTTACCCGCCGCGATGGATTTGGCGAATTCATTGATATCCGCGCCGGCGACGAAGGTGCGGCCTCCACCGGCGATGACGATCGCCTGGACCGCGGGATCGGCTTTGGCGGCGGCAAGAGAGGCTTCGAGGCCTTCGGGGACGCCGGGACTGAGGGCGTTCACGGGCGGATTATCGATCGTGATGACGGCGACCGGGCCGTGATTCGAGAGAGATACGAGTGGAGTCATGATTTGTTCCGGCGCAGGCGGGCGCTCACTTCTTCCGAAGAAGGCCGCTCGGGGCAATCCTTATAACCGGCAAGTCTGCGATAGATTTCGGCATTGGCGAGGAAGCCCGAAGGCAGATTGGCGGCGTCGAAACTGGCCGCGATTTCTTCCATCTCACCCACCCAGCGCCATGCTTTCCAGGCGCGCGCGGCGATGTGCTCCGATTTCCGGGCCACGCCGGGCTGGGAGCGGTCCCATTCGTTGAGCAGCGTCTCGTCAACACCCTCATAGCGGGCGAGCGAACGGATTGCGCCAAGCAGGGCGGTCTCGCCTTTGCTCCAGGCGGCGTAACAGACCTTGAGTGCGGATGCGGCTCCGACCGCGCCTGGCATGACGATGGCTTCGGTCTGGCTGCCTTCGAAC
>VFSW01004921.1_pt1 | contig 19888 bp, 13 predicted proteins | sample 5358111 | NCBI WGS metagenome assembly VFSW01 (sample SAMN11554181, study PRJNA540505) | mine drainage metagenome | isolation source: sediment from site ElyBrook_90M | place: USA: Ely Copper Mine, Vershire, VT | collected 2017 | reverse complement strand
GAGGTGGTGGACACCACTAATCAACCTCTCTGACCCAACAATCAAAAGCCCTGGGCCGAAACTGGCCTAGGGCTTTTGATTGCTGACAGGGAAGATTGGAAATCAAAATTTCAACTCATGTAGCTTACTGATTTACTAAAGCGAGATAATTTGATACTTTCGCAAATTGGTTCAAATCTAACGTCTCTGCACGAGCTTGAGGCACAACTCCAGCACTCTGAAGTGCCTTCGAAATCTGCAGACTCTCATACCCGGCTGCCTTTAAATTATTACTCAGAGTCTTCCGCTTCTGAGCAAAACATTTCCGTAAAAACCTAAAAAACTCATCTTCCTCAACTCCTAATTTTTCCATTTGCGGTGCCATCTTCCATCTGAAAACAGTCGAATGCACCTGTGGCGGCGGCGTAAATGCGCTCGGTGGCAGCGAGAAAAGCCTCTCTACTGGCCCATAAAGCTGCACCGTTGCCGAGAGCAATCCATACTCGCTGCCACCCGGTGAAGCCGTGATCCTATCAGCTACTTCGCGCTGAACCATCAGCACGGCGCGCTCAATCGCCCGATGATGTTTCCCCAGATGCAGCAAAATATCCGAGGTAATGTAATACGGCAAATTGCCAACCACCAGCAACGGCCCACCCGCCTCTTCCGCCGCCGCAGTCAAATCAAAATCCAGAATGCTCTTCTCCACAACCTCTACCGTCGCACCTTCGTCCGCCGCCGCAATCTCGAGCGCAAAATCCACTTTCAGTGCCGCCGCCAACTCACGATCCAGTTCAATCGCAACGACTCTTCCAGCCGGCCCGGCCGACTTTACTCTAGCCACCAACGCATGTGTAATCGCTCCGCGCCCGGGTCCAATCTCCACAACCGTCCGACCCGCCAAATCGCCCACTGCTGTTGCAATGCGTTCAATTGCGTGCGCATCGTGCAGAAAGTTCTGGCCTAATTTGGACTTGACTGGCATTTCTCTGAGCATAGTTGAAAGCACCCAAACCGCGCGAATGCGATAAACTTTCTCTGTAAGAGTTTTGTGCGCAATCACTTACGCGCCTCTCTCGCGGAGCTCCTCATGCACATCGTCTTTGCTGCATCAGAATGTGTACCCTACGCAAAAACCGGCGGGCTCGCTGATGTCGTCGGCGCCTTGCCTCCAGAGCTCGTCAAGCTCGGCCACCAGGTCACCGTCTACCTGCCACTTTACGCGCAGGTACGCAAGCATCTTCCCAGCGAACTCATTCGCGTCATTCGCTCCCTCACTATCCCCTTCGATTCCTACAATCGCTTTGCCGCTATTGTTGATGGTGGCAAGCGCGCGGGCGTGCAATATTATTTCGTCGATTGCCCTGAACTCTTTGACCGTCCAGAACTCTACGGCCCCAAGGGAGGCGAGTATCCTGACAACGCCGAGCGCTTTGCCCTCTTCTGCCGTGCCATCATTGAAGCGACCAAGCAACTCGGCGTACCGAGTATCTTTCACGTTCACGATTGGCAAGCCGCGCTCATCCCCGTCTACCTGCGCACACTTTATTACTACGACCCGCTATTCCAATCCACCAGCTGCGTGCTCACCATTCACAACGCCGGCTACCAGGGCTGGTTTCCACCGTCCACTACGCAACGGCTGCTCTTTCCCTGGGATCTCTTCACCATGGATAAACTTGAGCACTTTGACACTTTTAACTTCCTCAAAGGCGGTCTCGTCTACTCCGACATTCTCACTACTGTCAGCCGGAAATACGCCATTGAAATTCAAACCCCGGAGTTCGGCAACAATCTTGAAAATGTCCTCACTCGCCGTTCGGCCGATCTGCGCGGAATCCTTAATGGCGTCGACTACTCTGAGTGGAATCCTGCCACTGATAAAAATCTCATCGCAAATTTCACGCCGTCTGATCTCACCGGCAAAGACGCTTGCCGCAATGATCTGCTCAAAGCCTTCGGTCTCAAACCCGTTGCCAACAGCACTCCGGTCCTGGGCATCGTATCGCGCCTGGCCACGCAAAAAGGTTTTGACCTCGTCGCGCAGATAGCTGCGGCCCTCGATGATAGAGATCTTGCAATTGTCGTTCTCGGTTCCGGTGAAGGTGTCTACGAGCGATTCTTCCGCAACTGGGCCGCCGCGCGTCCGGATCGCGTAGCCGTTCACATTGGCTACAGCGACAAAATCGCCCACCTGATTGAAGCCGGGGCTGACATTTTCCTCATGCCTTCGCGCTACGAACCCTGCGGCCTCAATCAAATCTACTCGCTGAAATACGGAACCGTTCCCGTCGTCCGCGCCACCGGCGGACTCGACGACACCATCGAAGAGTGGAATCCTGAAAAACTCACAGGCACCGGCTTCAAATTCGAAGGCTACCTCGCCTCGTCTTTCCTCGCCGCCGTCGACCGCGCGCTAACTGCATACGCCAAGCCAGCAGCCTGGCATCGGCTCATGCTCAACGGCATGGCGAAAGAGTACAGTTGGACAATTGCGGCCAAGGAATACGTTGCCGTATACGAGGAAGCCGCCAGCCGTCGCGTTTAATTCTCAAGCCGTTCTATACCGCCTGCGCACCAGCCACAGAACCGGCAGACCCAACACAATCAGCACCGTGCCAAGTATCGATGCCTTCCAATTGCTCACATAGCTGAAGACCAGAATCACGCTTGATGCCAATATAAACAACGCCGGCAGCACCGGATAACCCCACATCCGGTACGGCCGCACAGTATTCGGTTGATTCTTGCGATAGAAGAAAATCGCCGTCGCCGTCAGCAGATAGAAAAGCCACTCGGCAAAAATCGCCAAATCAAAAAACTGCTGAAACTGATTCAGAAAAATCAGCAACACCGTCGAAAGCAGCGCCTGAATCACCAGCGAAGTCGATGGCGATTCAAACTTCGGATGAATCTTTCCGAACCGCGAAAAGAAAAGCTTATCCCGCGCCGCCGCAAAGGGAACTCGCGCGCCGCTCATGATCGTCCCGTTCAGCGTCACAAAAATACTCAGCGCCATCAACGCCGCAACAAAGGCAGCGCCCCGCGCTCCCGCAACAACTGCCATCGCGGCCACGGCCGGCTGCTTGTTCGCCGCAATCAGCGCCGCCGGCAGCACATACTGAATCGCCGCATTTGTCGCCATATAAAGAATGCCCACTATAAATAATCCGCCAATCAATGCAATCGGCAGATTCCGCTCCGGCCGCTTCACCTCGCCCGAGACCATCGTCAAATCATTCCATCCGTCGTAGGCCCACAGCGTCGCAATCAGCGCCGCCATGAATCCAGTCAGTGGTGTCATCGTCACTACGCCCGCAGGCAGCTTTGTCGCAAAATTTTCCCAGCTCCCGCTCAGCGAAGTAAAGCAAAAGTAGACCACTCCCAAAATCAGCACAACTTTTAGTAGCGTAAAGACCAGCTGAAATCTTCCCGCCCATTCAATGCCCAAATAATTAAGTCCAGTAATCAGCCACGTCACAAAGATGGCAAAAATCTGCGACCAGTGCATCGGCGTTCCGGCCACACTCCCATCGAGCCAGCGAAATGCCGGAAAAATCCCCAGCGTTCGCGTCAACCCAATTGTCACCGCCGCAATCGACGCTGGCTTAGCCACGGCAAACCACGTCCACATATAGAGAAACGCAGTAGTATCGCCATACGCGCCGCGCAGGTAAACATACTCACCGCCCGTCGAAGGGAACATCGCGCTGAGCTCGGCATATGTCATCGCGCCGAAGAGTGAGAGCAACCCGCCCACAATCCACGCCAGGTAAACCAGCGATGACGAGCCTGTATCCTGCATCATCTCCCTGGGCACAAGGAAAATTCCGCTGCCGATAATGGTTCCCACCACAATGGCAATTGCATGGCGCGCGCCTAGCACGCGCGGCAGCTCGGTCAGTGGATGTGTCTGAGTCTTTTCCGTATGGCTCATGTTTTTTATGAGCCTATCATGGCGTGGTGAAAAACTGCACTCTACTGTTTCTTCTGATGATTTAATACGAGGATTGATCAAGTTGGAATAGTAGCTATTTGCTTCAAGTCGTTTTCTCAGCCGGATGAAAATACTCCCATACCGTATGAGCAATCTTTGTCGGCAATACAGCCGTCAATGATTCTGCACTGGCTTGCTTCACTTCTTTCAAGCTCCCAAAGTGCGTCAGCAATCGTGCACGGCTCTGAGTACCAATCCCCGGAATCTCCAGCAACTCCGACTCGCGATCCCGCATCGCCCTGCGTTGCCGATGATAACCAACCGCAAACCGATGGCTCTCATCACGAATCATCTGCACCAAATGCAGCACCGGCGATCTGCGTTCCAGCACCACCGGCTCCTGCTCATTGCCGTAAACGTAAATCACCTCTTCACGTTTCGCGATTGAAGCTAAAGGCGGCAACGCAATTCCATGCGCACCAAGATCAAGCGCCTCGAGCGCCTGTGCCGCAGAGTGCAATTGTCCCAAACCGCCATCAATCAGAATTAAAGAAGGGAAGCTCTTCTTTTCATCGCGCAAGCGTTTATAACGCCGCTCCACCACCTCGCGCATCGAGGCAAAATCATCCACGCCCGTAACCGTCTTCACCTTGAACTTGCGATAAGCCTGCTTGTTCATCTTGCCTTTTTCCCAAACCACCAGCGAGGCCACGGTCTCCGCGCCTTGAATATGCGAAATGTCAAAACACTCAATCCGCTCCGGCAGATCAGGCAGCATCAGCGCATCAGCCAGTGCCTGTTGAATCGCTTTCTGACTCGGCTCCAGCACGCGGAATCTTTGCGTGTGCGATTGCCTTGCATTCTGGCTTGCCAAATCAACCAGTGAACGCTTCTCCCCGCGTAGCGGTGCTGCAATTTCCACGCGATGTTTCGTACGCTCGGCAAGCAATGTTGAGAGCGACTCACGCTCCTCGAAGTCCGTTGGTGAAAGAATCGAACGCGGAACATAGCGCTGATCGATATACATCTGACTCAGAAATGTCGAAAAAAACGGCGCTGGATTAAAGCCCTTTTCCGACGCCGCCTTCACTTCTGTTTCAATACTGTTCTCTGCACTAACCGATTCATAAAGTTCAGGCAACTCATCCCAGAAAAATTCTCTGCGGTCCACAATCTTTCCATCGCGCATATGGAAGAGATTCACCGCGAGCATTCCATCTTCAAAGTGATAGCCAAAAACATCTGCGTCATCATCATCGGTCGTCGCAATTCGCTGCTTCTCATGCAACTGCCTCAGTGTCGAAATCTGGTCCCGCAATCGCGCCGCCAATTCAAAGAGCTCTTCTTCCGCAGCTTTCTGCATGCGCTCCAATAACTGCTGTTCCAGCTCATCGGCGCGGCCTTCAAGCACCAACTGCGCGTCACGCACCGCCTGTGAGTATGCGTCCTTGGTCGTCAACCCCTCTACGCACGGTCCCAGGCAGCGATGAATGTAGTACTCCAGGCACGCACGCGGATGATAACGCTCCAGATCCACCTTGCAACTCGGCAGCAGAAAAGTTCGGTGAATCAAATCCACCACACGATATGCCAGGCTCCCCGGAAAATACGGCCCATAGTAAGCCGCACCATCCTTGAAAATCTTTCGCGTCACAAAGATCTTCGGATGCCGGTCCGCCAGCGTGAGCTTGACGTATGGGTAAGACTTGTCGTCCTTCAACATTACATTGAAGCGCGGCCGCTTCTGCTTAATCAGCACGCTCTCCAGCGCCAGCGCCTCAATCTCGTTGCCCACTAAAATGTATTCGAGGTCAACAGCCTCGCGCATCAGCGATCCGGTCTTCGCATCGGCCTGCGAGGACTCCAGCAAATACGAACGGACTCTAGCGCGCAGGTTCTTCGCCTTGCCGACATAGATCACCACCCCCGAAGCATTTTTGTAGAGATAAACGCCAGGGTTAGCGGGAAGCGCGCGAATTTTCTCGTAGAGATCCATAAGGATAGGGAACTATCTATAGGGTATAGGGAAGAGGGAGTCGTTGGCGAACGGCTTCTTCAGTCAATCTATTTGCTGGATGCCAATTGCTTCACATGCTCGGCGCGCACTTCATTCGCAGTGAAGAGTCGCAAAAACGGCACGCCGCCAGCCGCTGCTTCAACTGCAGGACGACCATTTGCCTCTTCGCGCTCCACAATGCAAACCGCGGCCACAACAATCATTCCCGCTTCTTTTGCCGCTTCAATTGCTTGAATCGTTGAAGCGCCTGAAGTGCACACATCGTCCACAATCACCACGTGCGCACCCTCGCGATGAAATCCCTCAAGCCGTCTTCCGGTTCCATGCGCTTTCTCAGCCTTGCGAATCAGAAAACCATGAATCAATTCTGCCCCGGGATACTGTTGCGCTTGCCATGCGCTTGCAGTGGCCACATTCGAAACAATCGGATCTGCGCCCATCGTCAGACCGCCAACTGCATCAGCTTCAATCTCATTTTCAGCAAGCAGTTCGAGAATCGCGTGGCCAACAAGCCGTCCGCCTTCAGCGTGCAGAGTTGTCGTGCGGCAATCAATGTAGTAATCGCTTGTCCCGCCTGCTGAAAGTTTGAACTCACCCAGCTTGAAACTTGTTCGCGCCAACAGGCTCAGCAATTGTTCCTTGTAGCTTGCCATTAGAGTTTCACCCGCATATCTCTGCCGGTCATCTCTTTCGGCAATGGCAATCCGAGCATGCTCAGAATCGTCGGTGAAATATCGCGCAGCGAGCCATCCGAGCGCAGTCCAAAGCTCTTACCCTCTTCGCTGACCACGATGAAGGGAACTGGATTCGTTGTGTGCGCTGTGTGCGGCATTCCGCTGATGGGATCAACCATCGTCTCGCAATTGCCGTGATCCGCGGTCACAATCCAGATTGCGTTACGCTGCTTGATCGCTTTGTAAAGCCGCGTCAACTGAATGTCTACTGCTTCAACGGCCTTGATCGCGGCTTCCAAAACTCCTGTGTGCCCAACCATATCCGGATTCGCAAAATTTGAGATCACCACATCAAAACTTGGATCAAGAATCGCGCGCTCAATCTTGTCGCCGACTTGCACCGAACTCATCTCGGGTTGCAGATCATACGTCGCAACTTTGGGGGACTGAACCAATTCGCGCTCCTCGCCGTCGAAGGGTTTTTCTTCACCACCATTAAAGAAGAACGTCACGTGCGGATACTTTTCCGTCTCTGCTGTGCGCAGATTTTTCTTCTGGGCTTCAGCCAGCATGTTGCCGAGAATGTGCTGCATTGCCTGCGGTGGGCTCACCACCGGCAACGTATATTTTTCGTCGTACTGCGTCATGCAGGTGTAATGCAGATTCTTAGGCAACTGACTGCGCGGAATCATCTCATCGAGCGCTTCCCACGCATCCAAATCACGTCCGCCTGACGCATTGATTCCGCTCTCGCGAGTCAGCACACGTGTTACCTGGCGAGCGCGATCTGCGCGGAAGTTGAAATTGATCACCGCGTCCTGACTCTTGATCACGCCAACTGGCTTTCCATCAGCGCCAACCATCACCACGGGAATTACAAACTCATCCGTGACATCTTTCTCGTATGTGGCCCGTATCGCCGCTTGCGCATCGGTAGCTGTTCCGCCTTCAGCCTTGCCCGTCACCATTGCGTCAAAGGCCTTCTTCTGACGCTCCCAGCGCTTGTCGCGGTCCATCGCGTAATAGCGTCCGCTAATCGAAGCTATCTTGCCAATTCCATACTCGCGCATCTTCTGCTCAAGCTTGGCAACGTACTCCACGCCCGAGTGTGGCGGAGTGTCGCGTCCATCCAGATACACATGAACAAAGACACGCGACAAACCAAACTCCTTCGCTGCGCGCAACAACGCATACAGATGCTGCTCATGCGAGTGCACGCCGCCATCGGAAACCAGTCCCAGAAGGTGTAGCGCGCGATCACCCTGCGTTGCATGCGTAAAAGCCGCAACAATTTCCTTGTTTTTCTTCAGCGTGTCTTCGGCCACCATCACGTCAATGCGCGTAATGTCCATCTGCACAATGCGACCCGCGCCAATGTTCAAGTGCCCAACTTCGCTGTTGCCCATCTGTCCATCGGGCAATCCAACGTAGTGTTCGCTTGCCTGAATCAGCGTATGCGGAAACTCATTCCACAGCGAATCAAAAGTTGGCTTGCGTGCCAATGCAACGGCATTATTTTCCGTTTCCGGGCGGTATCCAAATCCATCAAGGATGGTCAATATGACAGGACGTTTGCTTTGTGACACTGAATTTTACCTCGATTTCTCTCAAAAACTATTCATTAACAGGATACTGCTTCCGAAGACAATGCGTCTCACGGTGCGCACCATTTGAGATTCCAAACATTCAGACAGAAAGAGGAAGAGCCGGTCAGCTCTTCCTCTTTGTTTACATTCACTCAATCGCCCAACTTACTCTTCTTCGTTGAAATTGATGCTCTCAAGTCCCAGGTAAACCGCGCCCTGGCCAAGCTCTTCTTCAATGCGCAGCAACTGGTTGTACTTGGCCACGCGATCTGTGCGGCTCAGCGAACCGGTCTTGATCTGTCCCACGCCAGTCGCCACTGCGAGGTCGGCGATGAATGTATCTTCCGTCTCGCCCGAACGATGCGACATCACCGAAGTGTAGCCATAACGACGGCCCAGCTCAATCGCTTCAAGAGTCTCAGTCACTGTGCCAATCTGGTTGACCTTGATCAGAATAGAATTCGCAACGCCCTCTTCAATCCCGCGTTGGAGGCGCTTTGTGTTCGTCACAAACAAATCGTCGCCAACCAACTGGATCTTGCTGCCCAGCTTGTCGGTCAACTCACGCCAGCCCTCCCAATCATCCTCGGCCAATCCATCTTCGAGTGAAATAATCGGATATTGCCGCGCCCAGTTATCCCAGAAGTGAACCATCTCACTGCTTGTCAACTCACGCTTGTCGCTCTTCTTGAAGACATACTTGCCCGTCTCCTTGTTGTAGAACTCGCTCGATGCCGGATCCAGCGCAATCGCAATCTGCTCACCGGGCTTGTATCCCGCCGCCTCAATCGCTTCAAGAATCACTTCAACGGCTTCCGTATTCGACTTCAGCGAAGGGGCAAAGCCGCCCTCGTCGCCAACGGCTGTGTTGTAGCCCTTCTTCTTCAACACGCCCTTGAGCGTGTGGAAGACCTCAACTGACCAGCGCAACGCATCTGAAAATCTCTCTGCGCCCACCGGCATAATCATGAACTCCTGAAAGTCCACGTTGTTATCAGCATGTGCGCCGCCATTGATGATGTTCATCATCGGCGTCGGTAGAATGCAGGCGTTGATGCCGCCCAAATAGCGGTAGAGAGGAATTTCGAGTGTAGAGGCAACTGCGCGCGTTGCGGCCATAGAAACCGCAAGAATCGCATTCGCGCCCAGTCGCGATTTGTTCGGCGTGCCATCGAGAGCAATCATTGTCTGGTCGAGCAGACGTTGATTCGCGGCATCAAAGCCCTCAAGTTCCGGTCCAATGATCGTCTCAACATTTTCTACCGCCTGCAGAACTCCTTTGCCCAGGTAGTGACCCTTGTCGCCATCACGCAGTTCAACTGCCTCATGCTCACCGGTCGATGCGCCAGAGGGAACAATCGCGCGGCCACGTGCGCCGCTCTCAAGAATCACGTCAGCTTCAACAGTCGGGTTTCCGCGCGAATCCAGTACCTCGCGCGCTTGAATCGCAACAATCTCTGTCATTTCAGTCCTCGCTATGCGGTGCAGTAATCTGTCATTCAGTTTCGGACGGCGATCTACAGCCAGATGCTCTCCTGCGGCGCTCTGAATTGTTGTCAGAATTTCCGCCACGTGCACCTCTCCTCACTCCGTCCAGTATTGGCAAAACGCTTCCACACTGAGTTTAACAAAGTACCCGTGCCAAGCCGCTGTGGGCGTCATCACAATCGGATGAGTCTTCCACGTGCAGGAGTATATGTAAACACAAACTATTTCAAAGATTTGAAATCGATGCGAAGGCAAGACGAATTCATCTCTACCTCTGTGCGCGCATATTCACTCTTCATCAAGTTGCAAACAAACCCATCCGGGGAGTTATTCAATTTGATTCGTGACGGCTAAGGAACACATCTGCATGCACTTTCGTCACATCACGCGCAATTAATTAAGAAACTCGCTAAGCTGAAATCAGCAATAAAAACGCGTGGTTTCTTCAATCGCGCGTTCAAACGGGCAGCATTCCGGCACAAAGCAACTTTTTTGTGCGGCCGCTGTCAAAGCACTAGGACGCGTTCAGGCACGCCAGCTGTTGCCGTGCCGGGCACAACACTCGTGGAGGCTGTTCACTATGTACGCTCAAATGCCCATCCGGTTGCGCAGAGCCAGCTTCGCCACCAACCGCATCTTTCTGGTAGCGCTCTTTCTTGCGGTTCTCATCCTCGCTGTCCTAACCTTCACACTTCCGCTTGCCGCGCAGGTACAAACTCAAGACCCTGCTCAAAACACCGGCATCTCTCATCCACCTGCAAATGACGCCGGAGAACCCAACGACAATACAGTTCCGATCGCCAAGCCCTCTCCATCAAAACTTGAATCTACAGCAACTCCGGCCGCTCAGCCGGAGTTGTTGCAGTCAGCGCCGCAGCCTGATCCGCAAGCTGCAACCGACACCACCACTGCGCAACCCGCGCTGCAAAACCGCGCCACTGATCCAGATGAAGGCATCGTAGGCGACACGCCGCATGCCGTGTCAAACGCAACATCATCCACAACTTCTCAGCCCGCTTCCATCAATGCGAATACGCTTCAAAATCCCACTGGCGACCCGGATGGCGACATTGTTCAGCCCCGTCACGCTGAGCCCGGCGAAATTCTTGAAGGCACCACCATTCGTGTCCGCTTAGTTAACCGCCTCTCCAGCGCAAGCAGCGCGCAGGGAACTCCCTTCAAAAGCCGCGTCTCCTCTGACGTTCTCTCCAATGGCCAGGTCCTCATCCCAACCGGCTCTGAAATTAACGGCCAGATCACCAAAGTTTCTTCGGGCGATCACCTCGGCTCCAGCGGCTACATGCGTCTGCGTCCTGAAACCATCATCCTCCCCGATGGCACCAGCTACCATATCTCCTCAATGGTCACCGGAACACCCGGCTCCAAAACCAAACTCAATGATGAAGGCACAATCAAAGCCGGCTCGCGCATGAAGCGAGACACCATCGAGTACGCTGGCGTCGTAACCGGAGGTGTAATAACAGGAGCATTCATCGGCGGGCCTGTTGGCGCTTTCACTGGCGGAGCAATAGGCGCAGGCATCGTCACCACCCACCTTCTCGTCAGCCACGCTCAGGCTGTTCTTGAGCCCGGAACCGTCCTCTTGATCACTCTCAGCAGCCCGCTCCGCATGAACCCGGTCAATGAGGCGCAACTCGCAACACAAAATTAGATTCAATCCACAGCAAATTGTGCTGACTCGCTATCACAGCCAAGCTGTAGCTGACAGGCTGCATTTGTCCTTAAAATCTCTCTAAACTAAATATCCACTCCCTGGCACCCCGCTCATTCACGCACGCTAACGCAGCTATCTCCGCTTACCCTGCCAACTCCGCTAAAATCAAAAACAATGAGCGATCTTTCCTCTCTAGTCATTCCTTCCGGCTTTCGTTTTGGCGCCACCACTGCTGGACTCAAAGCCAGCGGCCGTCCTGACTTCGCCCTCATCGTCGCAGATGAGCCCGCTTCCGCTGCCGCCATGTTCACCGCCAATCAGGTCAGCGCCGCCCCGCTCGCCATCGACAAAATCCATCTCGAAATGACCGGCGGAAAAGTTCGCGTCGTACTCATTAACGCGGGCAACGCCAACTGTGCCGCTGGCCAAGCCGGCTACAACGCCGCCAAAGAAACCTGTCTCGCTGCCGCCCGAGTCTTCGCTTGCCCCGCCGAGCAAACTTTTCCCAGCTCCACCGGCATCATCGGCGTTCCGCTCCCGGCTGAAAAACTCATCGCCAAACTCCCCGAGCTTGCCCAATCCATCGGCCCCAATCAGGAGAAATTCGCTGAGCTCGCACAGGCCATCATGACCACCGACCTCGTCGAAAAAACAGCCTTCGCCCGTGTCGAAATTCCATCAGCCGAAGACGGCTCGAAGTGCATTCATATCGCAGCTGTCTGCAAAGGCTCCGGCATGATCCACCCCCAACTCCTCCCTCACGCAACGATGCTCGTTTACATCCTCACCGACGCGGCCATCACTCCCGCCGACTTGAATAATCTCCTCCAGTGCTCAGTTAATAAAAGCTTTAACCGCATCTCCGTCGATGGCGACACCTCCACCAACGACACCGTCCTCCTCCTTGCCTCCGGAGCTTCCGGCGTTGCAATCTCGCCTTCCACCCTCGCTGCCTATGACCTCTTCGCTGACGCTCTCGACCACGTCTGCACCTCTCTCGCCCGCCAAATCGTCGCTGACGGTGAAGGCGTCACGCACGTCGTCGAACTCCAAATCTCCGGCGCATCCACTGACGCCGACGCTCTCAAGGTCGCCAAAGCAATTGCCCACTCCCCGCTCGTCAAAACCGCGTGGGCCGGCTCGGATCCCAACTGGGGCCGTCTCATGGCGGCTATTGGTTATTCAGGCGCCAATATAGACCCCAACAAAATAGATATCCACTTCGGCCTGCTCCCCATCTGCCAGAACGGAGGCCGCCATCCCGACTACGACCCCCTATCTGCCCACAACTACATCAGTCAGCCCGCGTTCACCATCAACATCCAACTTCACCAGGGCGAGGGAAGCTGCACCTTCTGGACCACCGACCTCACTCACCAATACGTCTCCATTAACGCGGATTACTCAACTTAATGCTTTTTTTGAGCTTACTACGTACCTTTGCAAGCATCCTGCGCCTCAACACCTCTCCCAGGCGCACAAATGCGATAAGATTGCGAGCGGAGCTAACCGGGGGATATATTGATTCTCAGCCGAAAGCCGAAATGAAATTGCGGTTTATGAGATCCCCTAAGTTGCCGAATTGATTGATACCTTGATTTCACTGAGCAATTGAGAGGACGCTCATGACCGGCTTATCTATCGCCCGCAAGCACAGCGGATACAAACCAGAAAATAAAGTTCGTTTTGTCACTGCAGCTTCGCTCTTCGATGGTCACGATGCATCCATCAACATCATGCGCCGCATCTTGATGGCCCATGGCGCTGAGGTGATTCACCTCGGCCACAACCGCTCGGTGGACGAGATCGTCACCGCAGCATTGCAGGAAGATGTGCAGGGAATTGCGGTCTCCAGCTATCAGGGCGGCCACATTGAATTTTTCCGTTACATGATCGACCTGCTTAAGGAGCGAGGCGGCGAATCCATCAAAGTATTTGGTGGCGGCGGCGGAGTCATCATTCCATCCGAGATCGAGGAATTGCAAGCCTATGGGGTAACGCACATCTTCAGCCCCGAGGATGGCCAACGGATGGGCCTCGACGGCATGATCCTCTCGATGATTCAGGCTTGCGACATCGATCTCGCGCAGAAGGCTCCCTCAAATTTGTCTGCATTGACGAAGGGCGAAGCAGCGGCAACGCATCGCGCGCTGGCTCAGTTCATCACCGCTCTGGAAAATGGCAAAGCTACTCCGGAGCTGAAAGCCGCTTTGCATAAGGCCGCTCAATCAGTTACTGTGCCCACCCTTGGCATCACCGGAACCGGCGGCGCGGGCAAATCGTCGCTGACCGACGAGTTAATTCGCCGCATTCGTTTTGATCAGGACGATGCCCTCAAGATTGCGATGATTTCAATTGATCCCTCGCGACGCAAAACCGGGGGCGCACTGCTGGGCGACCGCATCCGCATGAACGCAATTGGGCCGTGGAACGGCAAGGAGCGCGTCTTTATGCGTTCGCTGGCAACGCGCGAGGCAAGCTCAGAAATTTCGACCGCTTTGCCCGATGTGATTGCCGCCTGCAAAGTAGCCGGATTCGATTTGATCATTGTTGAGACCTCCGGTATCGGACAGGGCGACACCGCAATCGTGCCACTGGTTGATCTCAGCCTGTATGTTATGACGCCGGAGTTCGGCTCCGCATCGCAACTGGAAAAAATCGGCATGCTGGACTTTGCTGATTTTGTCGCCATCAACAAATTCGACCGCAAGGGAGCACAGGACGCGTTGCGTGATGTCTCCAAACAGCTGCAGCGCAACCACGAACTCTGGAATCAGCCGCTGGATGAAATGCCGGTCTATGGCACCCAGGCTTCGCGCTTCAATGACGACGGCGTTACCGCGTTGTACCTGGGCTTGTTGCCGAGATTGGCAGCACTCGGCCTGCCTGTGAAAGCCGGCAAACTTGCCGCTGCCAACGTCAAGTTTTCATCCGGCAAGAACGCCATCATTCCGCCCGAGCGCAGCCGCTACCTGGCGGAGATAGCCGACACTGTGCACGGCTATCACAAATTTGTTGCCCGGCAAGTCAAGCTCGCGCGCGAACGCCAGCAACTTGAAGCTTCCATTCGCATGTTGACCGATGCCGGCAAGAGCAACGAACTAGCGAACCTGAATGAGTTGCTCAGCGAACGCAATGCACAACTCGACCCCGGCGCTGCAAAGCTACTCGACCAATGGCCGCAATTGCAAGCCACCTATGCCGGTGATCATCACGGAGTCAAAAGTCGCGGCAAAGAGATACACACACAACTCGTCTCCACCAGCTTGTCGGGAACAAAAATCCGCAAAGTTTCTCTGCCGCGCTTTGTGGATCACGGCGAGATCCTGCGCTGGCTGATGTTGGATAACCTACCCGGTTTCTTCCCGTACACGGCCGGCGTCTTTGCCTTCAAGCGCGAGAACGAGGATCCCACCCGGATGTTTGCCGGGGAGGGCGATCCATTCCGCACCAATCGCCGCTTCAAGCTGCTCTCGGCTGGTATGCCCGCCAAACGACTTTCCACCGCCTTCGATTCGGTGACGCTCTACGGTGCTGACCCTGCGTTGCGCCCCGACATCTACGGAAAGATAGGCAACTCCGGTGTCTCGATTGCCACGCTGGACGATATGAAAGTCTTATACAGCGGCTTCGACTTATGCGATCCGGCAACCTCGGTCTCGATGACCATCAATGGTCCCGCACCCACGATTCTGGCCATGTTCATGAATGCCGCCATCGATCAGCAACTGGAGAAATTCCGCGAGGCAACCAAACGTGAGCCGACCGAGGACGAGGCCGCTGAAATCAAAACGCGCGTGCTGGAAAATGTGCGCGGCACCGTACAGGCTGACATCCTCAAAGAAGATCAGGGACAGAACACCTGCATCTTCTCCACTGAATTTTCACTGAAAGTGATGGGAGACGTTCAGGAGTATTTTGTTCAGCACAAGGTACACAATTTTTATTCGGTATCCATCTCCGGCTATCACATCGCCGAGGCCGGCGCCAATCCGATCTCGCAGTTGGCTTTCACGCTCGCCAACGGCTTTACTTATGTGGAAGCCTATCTGGAGCGCGGAATGAAGATTGACGATTTTGCGCCCAACCTTTCCTTCTTCTTTTCCAATGGCATGGATCCGGAGTACGCGGTGCTGGGCCGGGTTGCGCGGCGTATTTGGGCCGTTGCGATGCGCGAGAAATATCATGCCAATGAGCGCTCACAAAAACTCAAATATCACATTCAGACTTCCGGCCGCTCCCTGCACGCGCAGGAAATCGACTTCAACGATATCCGCACCACGCTGCAGGCGCTGATTGCCATTTACGATAACTGCAATTCGCTGCACACCAACGCCTACGACGAGGCCATCACCACGCCAACTGATGAATCAGTGCGGCGGGCACTGGCCATTCAATTGATCATTAATCGTGAATGGGGACTGGCTAAAAATGAAAATCCCAATCAGGGCAGCTTCATCATCGAGGAGTTGACTGACCTGGTGGAAGAAGCGGTGCTTCTGGAATTCAAGCGCATTGCCGATCGAGGCGGGGTGCTCGGTGCCATGGAGACGGGCTATCAGCGCAGCAAAATTCAGGATGAGTCCATGCTTTATGAGCATCGGAAACATGACGGTACTTTGCCCATCATCGGCGTCAACACCTTCCTCAAAACGGAAGCGCCCGCCGGTATGCAGCACATTGAGTTGGCACGCTCCAGCGATGAAGAAAAGCAATCGCAGTTGACGCGGCTCAAGGATTTTCAAGCGCGTCACGCGGCTGAGTGTCCGGCAATGCTGGCGGCGCTGCAGCAAGCGGCTATTCATGAAGAGAATGTTTTTGCAAAACTGATGGAGACGGTGCGGGTCTGCTCTCTGGGGCAGATTACCGATGCGCTCTTCACGGTGGGCGGGCAGTATAGGCGCAATATGTAGAAGGGGATTGTCACAGTTTCACAGGGGCTGTGTATTTGAGGATTTTCTTGGATTGTGGTGCGGTAAGTTTAATTACTTGAATGGGTTAGGCGGGTTGTCACAGTTTCACAGTCGATTTTTAAAAAATTCAGGTGCTTATTTGAAGATTTTTTGCGGTGCAAGTTATTGAAGAATTGATACTAAAGGTGTTTTTGTGGGTGCGGATGTTTACTAATTGGTTAGCCATCATGGAAAAGTACAGGGACAAAGGGACTGAGGGACTGAGGGATGCTGTGCTGGGCATGGAGTATTCCTTTACAACTCTATTGTGACTCAAATGGGAGTAATGATCTGCAAGCCTATGCGTATACATCTGATAAGTCATATTGTTGTAGAGTAATTGCCTGATGCACTTGAATTGGACCTTTATTATGGACATAAGTGTGCGGGGACGCCCACACAATAGCGGGTCAGCAGACCGACGCTACCTTCCATCCATTACCACGTCAAACGGCCGTGGTACTGGACCTTTTCGAGCGAGGATCGAGTGAACGAGATGAAGAAGCACTGCGGAGTGGGCTCTCAACCGGCGAGCGAAGAGCGGGGTTCGGTCAGGGGATGGCGTGCGATGCCGAGGATGGGTTTGCTCGCTGTGCTTTGTGCGTGGAGTTTGGCGGGGTGTGGCGGCAATTCCCCAAAAAGCATCGCACCTCCGTACGACCCGCCCCCGCCGACCACCGCTCCTCCGACCGCGACCCAGAGCGGAACGGTAACGATCACGCCGTCGTACATTGCTTTGGCGCCGGGGCAGAGCTATCCGTTCAAGGCGGCGGTGATTGGCGGCGGCACATTGCAGTGGCTGGTGAACGGTGTCGCAGGCGGCAGCTCTGCAACGGGCACGGTGGACGCCCTGGGCAATTACACGGCACCGGCGACCATGGGTCTGAGCGAAAATGTAACGGTGACGGCGGAGCTGGCCAGCTCGCCATCGCAGAACTACGCAACCTCGGTGGTAGCGCTGATCCAGCCCGCGCATATTGCTTGCCCAGATGCGACAGGAAATCCACAGGTGGCGCAGTACGCGATTTACCTTCCAGCGCCTGGCCAGATCTCCATCCAGTTTGGCAAGACGACGGAGTATGGACAGAGTACATGGCAGGCGCGCACACCGTCTCCCTACGGTGGATACGTGCCGATTTATGTGGCCGGAATGCTGGCGCAGACGCTGTACCACATGCAGGCGCAGGTGACGCTGGACAACGGGGCGAGCTACACCGACAGCGACCACACGTGCACAACCGGGCAGACGCCGACACTCGCCGCGCTACAGGTGACGCCAATCGCGGGCGGAAATCCGCAGCCCGGAATCCAGTTGTGGAATACATTTTTGCCGGGAAATCTCTCCAGCGCATTCGCGACCGATCTGAATGGCAATGTGATCTGGACCTACACCTTCAAGCACCTCTCGGCTGAGGATCGGCTACAGAGCATTCAACTGCTTCCCAACGGGAACATGCTGACGATGGCTTCGCCCGCCACAGGCAACAATACCTCCTCGGGAGGGACGGTGGGCTCGGATGACGTGCGTGAGATTGACCTGGCGGGAAATATCGTTCGCGACCTGTCCATGACTACGCTGGACCAGGAGATGGCCGCCTCCAACCTGCGGGATGCGAGTGGCAACACCTATTCTTTGCAATATTTTCACCATGATGTGCTGGCGTTACCCAACGGCCACTGGCTTTTGCTAACCTCCATGGTCAAAAACTGCGCGGATATTCCGGGGTGTACGGGAACGGACTCCATCATCGGCGATGTATTGGTCGATGTGGACCAGAACCTGATACCCGACTGGGTTTGGAATACCTTTGACCACCTGGATGTGAATCGCCGGCCCATGAACTTTCCGGACTGGACGCATTCCAATGCAATGCTCTATTCGAGCGATGACCATAACCTGCTGCTCTCGATTCGCCATCAGAACTGGATTCTGAAGATCGATTACCTGGATGGCACTGGCTCGGGAAAGATTCTGTGGACGCTGGGCTATCAAGGGGACTTCACCCTGCAGGGGGCAACGGCACCGACCGACTGGTTCTACGCGCAGCATGGGATGAATTATTTCTCGTTCAACACGACAGGGGACTTTAAGTTGGGCATGATGGACAACGGAAACGACCGGGTCTTTCCAACCGGACAGGTCCAGTGCCCTCCCGGCGCGGCTGTAAACCCGAGTTGCTACTCGACGATGACGGTTCTGGAGTTGAATGAGAACAACAGGACGGCGACGATGCTGACTCATTACGCGCCTGGACCGCAGTATTACAGCTACTTTGGAGGCCAAGCGCAACTGCTGGAGAATGGAGATACACAGGTGGACTTTTGCGCCACGACGAAAGGAGCGATAGTGCAGGAGTTGAATCCGCAAGCCACTCAGGTGGAATGGGAAGGCTCGACGCCAAATTCCGAGCAGTATCGTGTGCTGCGATTGCCTAGCCTCTATCCCGGAGTGCAGTGGTAGGCCGCTGGGGCGGGATTGTCCATCGCCACTTCGTCCACAATTCCCCTCCGCTCTCTCTCATTCATACAAGATGCTTCATCCCAGTTGCATGAAGCAAGATGTGGTTTACACAGCGCTCACAAACTTGGCAGGAACATTCAGAGAGAGAGAGACGATAAGCGTTTTCTTGCCAGGGAAATTCCATTCAAGATAGAGACACTTAAAGAGAGATAACTGGCAGAACTGCAATGGCAATATGCAGATGGTCACCGGTATGGACCACGGTACAAGGCAGATAGGTATTTTGGCGAATGGATAATGACGATTGAAGAAGATAGAGCCAATGTTGATATTTAAAAGCTAGAATCCCTCTCTTCGCCTGGAAAATGCGAGGATTGCACTCGTTACAAACCCTAGTTCTCGATCCCGAATCTATGACCGCAGTTTTTTAATTCAGTAATTCGCCGTGATTCGGACGATCTGGATTCGGAAGAAGAAGCGAGAAGGTTGGTATCTCAATGTCAAAGCGCTCTCCACTTTCCGTCTCCATCTGGTAAGCGCCGCCCATCATCCCCGAGGGTGTGTCGAGAGGCGCGCCGCTGGTATATTCAAAGCTTTCGCCGGGCTTGAGGATGGGTTGCTCGCCGACGACACCTGGTCCCTTGACCTCAGTCAATTCGCCACGGGCATTTGAGATCATCCAGTGGCGGCTGAGCAACTGCACGGTTTGCGGCCCATGATTCTCGATGCGCACACGATACGCCCAAAAATATTGCGAGTTTTCCGGCGATGATCTCTCCTCGAGGTAAGTTGGCTCAACGCTGACTGCGATTTCACGTGTGTTGGCCGTATAGGATGTCTGATTTGTCATGGAGAAAGCTTAGAACAAAGTTGCGAGGTTTGCTACCGAATTGCTTAACTTGCGCATAGGTCTCCAACCGATCGTTGCAATGTTTATCTCAAAAGTTGCGGCTCGAAAATAGTACATGATGTATCTCCTGCCACAACTTCCTTATAACCGCTTTTATGTTGACCAAAATCTTTCCAATTGGCGGTCACCGGCCAACAATTTGAAATGCAGCAGATAGATGATGATTCGCGTACTGTTTGGGGAGGTTTCGGCCGGCCCTACGGGGCGGG
>VFSW01004920.1_pt1 | contig 19894 bp, 12 predicted proteins | sample 5358111 | NCBI WGS metagenome assembly VFSW01 (sample SAMN11554181, study PRJNA540505) | mine drainage metagenome | isolation source: sediment from site ElyBrook_90M | place: USA: Ely Copper Mine, Vershire, VT | collected 2017 | reverse complement strand
GTTGTGAGATGCCCGTAATCAAACTGCATCGGGATGTCTTTCATCGCGTACTGGAAGCAGAGACCGTGAGGACAAAGAAGTTTGAAGTACGAGATATAGGGGACGTTCCAACGCGTGGAGGCAAGCTTCGCCATGTCCTCGTCGAGTTGTCGATACTTGCTCAACTCGTGTCGGTACGGCATCGAAGCATCTCCCCTCTTCAGTGAGATAGCCAGCAGGCGGGGGAGAGGTAGGTCATACTGCACGATCGGTCCGATAAGTACAACGCTTACTCCGCGCTGCTTTAGAAAATCGATGGTGTTGCCGAGCGCATCCATGTCATCCGCTTCCCAGCGGGCTGCGAGGATAAGTTGGTTGAAGGTATGTCTCTCAATATAGTCGTTGAATACGTAATTCATGATCGCGTTACAGCGACGAGTATCGAAGACTCTATGTTGAAGGGTGGGCTCGCATCCTGAGGATGTAGCCTCGAGAAAGTTGATGTTCGGAAAGGCCTTGGAGAGCCCGTACCAAAGTTGCGCGGCGTGACTATCGCCGAAGAGGAGATCGTTCTGCCTGGTCTTATCCTGGCGCATGCAATCGCTGGCATCGTAATCGCTGGGGTCATTCCCCGAGGTGATGAAACACGTTCCCATCCGATAGGTCGACGGGGCATTCGTGTAGGATGCGATTCGGATTTCCTCCGGCGAATACCTCGCAGGAAAACCACGGAAGCCAAGAACGCCCAGCGCGACGGCGACCATGACAAGACTCGCAACTGCGGCGAATCGGAATGTGGAAGCGCCTGAGAGATACAGCCTCCCCTTCCGAAAAGGAGTTTCAATGTATCTCCACGAAGCGGTTGCGACTATGAGACAGGTAATAAAAATAACTGCCTTGACGCTACGACTGGATGCTCCGGGAAACTGAATCATTCCACTTCTCTGGAAAACGAGGATGGGCCAGTGCCAGATATACAGGGAGTAGGAAATCAACCCGATGAAGACCATTGGTCGGGATGAGAGTAGCGAGCCGACGATCGAGTCTCCGCTCTGACCGGCGGCGATGATAAGTGCCGCTCCGAGACAGGGTACCAGCGCCGCAGCGCCTGGAAACGGAGTCGACACGTCAAACTTGAGTGACGCAAAGACGATGAGAAGGATGCCGATAGCGGATGCCATGTTCCGCCACAGCGTCGATGCGACATCAGGAAATATACCAAGAGAGAGCATCGTCCCCAGCAGCAATTCCCACGTCCTGCTGAAAGGAAGATAAAATGCCGCATTCGGGAACCGGTAAGCCCCCAACGCGCTGATGGCAAATGAGCCGCAGGCGACAAGCAGAATCACTGGCTTGAGTCGTCTAGGGAAAAAGCGACGCACGAAAAGCAAAAAGAGAGGGAAAGCAATGTAGAACTGCTCCTCTACAGCGAGCGACCAGGTGTGTAGCAGGGGTTGATTCGCCGATGAAGCGTCGAAGTACCCTGAATGTAGCCAGAAAAACACATTCGAGATTGAGCAAGACGCAGCTAGCAATGACTTCCCAAAGCCAACAAACTCTGATGGCAGAAGAAAGAAATATGAGGCGATCGCGGTGGCCAACATCATGTTGGCCAGAACGGGAAGGATACGGCGGATGCGCCGCTGATAGAAGGACGAGAGCGAAAATCGCGACTCCGCAATTTCTTTAAGGATCACGGAGCTTATGAGAAAGCCTGAGATGACAAAAAAGACGTCGACTCCAATGAATCCACCCCATACCTTCAACATCTTTAGGTGGAAGAAAATGACATCGAGAACCGCAACCGCGCGGAGGCCGTCGATGTCGGCGCGGTAATCCAGCGTCGGTTTCGCCTCAAGCATACGGCTATCCCTCGGTCGTAAGATCGGATGAATTGCTCTTTGCTCTTAAATCTGATTAATGACTCTTAGTTACGTGCGGACTAGCGTAGGTGCTTGGAAAGCTGCTAGGGAGTGCAATCATGAGGCAGTTGCAATTGGGAGTGCGGGAGTCAATCGTGATTGCTGAATGTTCTGTCAGAATAACACGGATCAACGGGAGAGGAGATACAAGTGCGCGCCCGACATGAGCGGAATGGCGGTAACTGCAAACGTTCCCTCAGGAGCAAAGTTCGCAGCAGCACTCGTCAGCAGTCTCTATGCGCCGCTTCGGCTTCCTTCTTGAGACCGATACAAGCCATGACGAACAGTAGCCAGAGAATCCGGAGATACCCAAAATCACTCTCTCCGATGTTGTAGACCAGGTTGCAAAGAATGACCACGATGCACCATCGCACGAAGGTTGAATTGGACGTGCACCGAAAGCTGCGGATAGCGTTTGTTCCAGCTTGTAACGTCATAAGTGTTAGCGCAATTATCCCGCACACCCCGAGTTGCAACCACATATCTAGATATCCACTTTGAGCCTGAGATAGATTCCAACCAGCGATCAGCACAACGTTTTTCGATGCTCCTTGAAGACATTGCCAGAACGCTTCATATCCATAACCCAGGAGTGGCCGCTGGATGACCGCATCCCACGCTGCTGCCCAGATGATTGTGCGCTCGCTAAGCGTGGGATCCTTGCCCACAGTGGTCAGGATCATCGAAGCCAGAAGAGAGAAGAGATAGACCAATCCGCCAACGGCAGGGATGGCCGTCAACACTAAGAAGAATGAGTCCTTAGCCGCGAGCTTTTGCAGGAGCCAGAGGCTGCCAGATAGCGTAAGCGCAATCAGGGTCAGGAGCCAACCTGTTCTCGATTGCGACATGATAATCACGACGAGGCAGAGAGCAACATAGATGGCTCGAAGTGGCCTCTGTAGTGCGCGATTAGGCTTCCAGTGGAGCGCGGTGACGAGGAACAGAGTCACTGCAGCGGCGCATTGTTGTTTGTGGGTAAAGACCCCACGCCAGCCCGCCGGCGTTGCGCCGATGCTGGGCACGAAGAGCGCCAGGGCGATGCTTGCCGGAACCGCGACTGCGCCTGTCAGCATGATGAGATCCAATTGGCCATCCGTCGTGTACGACTCTGCAAGATAAATTGCGAATAGCGTGAAACAAAGTAATGTGATTCCGCTGACCATGCTCTGACGCGGATCGACTGACCACGCACAGGACAATAATGCGAGGAGCGGAAGAGCAAGGATCAACTTCATCCGGAGAGACGCTGACAAGACTGCGGTGAATTTCTTTGCGATGAGAGTGAAGCAGATGACGGACACGACGAGTAAGCCGATTTGGTGTGTCCGCGAAACGTTCGCTGCGGAACTCGTGTCTGCAGCACCGGGGAATCCGCTGTTGGAATAGTAGAGGAGCGGCAGAAGGATGAACCACGCTCGCACCAGCTTGCTGGTGGCGATGGGCGGTTGTGCAACGGGAGGTTCAGCGAGCGCTAGCATAGCCTGCTCTCCTTTCCCGATGAGATATTAGCCTCAGATTCATCGGCTCTTATACCCCCACGTGCCCGGTAGGGGCTTGGAGCCAGCGAGTGTGCGCAACGCCGCTTCGACCGCGTCCATCGCTGGTTTCGGGTGAAGGGAGTCGTCTAGCAGTCCGGGACGGTGCGGCTTCCCATCAGCGCGATGAAACTTGGCGGGCTGCATTGAATTGAGCCAGTCCCACCGGTCGCTCGGTGTCCAGAAGATGATTCGGTCGGTTCTGCCAGCGGGCACTACTTGGGTAAGGTAATCGTAGTAACACTGGGCGACCACGCGATCCCTCTCCTGTTCGTTACCCTGTACCTTGCTGTCATCTACATCAAGTTCAGTGATGAGAACTTGTAGACCCAGAGCTCTAACTCTCTCTATGAACTCGAGAAAGGCCGGCCCTCCAAACGGCGCTGATGCGTCCAGGTGTGATTCGATCCCGATAGCCTCAACGGGGACCCCGCGTTTGAGGAGTTGTTGTAGCAGAGTGATGGTCAACTCGCGTGTTCGTTCAAAGTCCGGTTGATCCTGCTCTACGTAATAGCAATTTAGAACACGTAAAGCCTCTGGATCGGCAGCCTTCGCCGCGTGAAATGCGATGTCAAGATACTGTGGCCCGAGCAGGCTGACCCACACCCCTGGATAGAGGCCGTCAGCGGGATTGCTCCAAGAGACGACGGGCTCGGTGCCGCCATCCCACGCCGCGCTCCGCCCGCGATACCGCCCCGCCCCTGTCATGCTGTAGTCCGTGAGTTGCTGGGCTGCGTTCTGCCGCGTGAGCACGGATGGGAACCAGGCTGGATTTGCGCTGGGACTGTTCCAGCAAAGATTGTGGCCATGCGCCAGCATCCCGTGACTCTGGCAGAAGTTGACCATCCAATCAGCGTCGTCGAAGATGTAAGAGTCGGGCGTCGGATGCAGCCTGGGCCATTTTAGTTCGTTACCCGGAGTGAGCAGACTGAAGTTCTGAGTGACAAACTGCACGAACTCTTGGACCTGGAGATTTGCCTTGCTTGCTTGTAAGCCCAACTTCACATTGGATTTAGCGGCTAACGCCTTAAGCGACGGTGCGGGGCCGTCATCGGAAAGCATGCAGGCACGCAGAGGCTGCGAGAGCAATAGGCCAGACCCAAGTCCGAGTCCATCGATTAGCATCTCCCTTCGAGTCATGCATCCTCCGTGCGGCTAACGCATCGCGAAATCCTGGCAGAGTTCGGATACTCGCGCAAGAGTTGATTGCCTCAATCGAATGTTACGGCAGAACAACAGCAGCGGCAGGTTGTGTGATTTGATCTTGCCGATTCTCGTCTGAATTATGTCTGAATTTCTTGCGCATCGCATCTGTCGGCTTCTCAACGAGAATATGAACTAGATAAGCGAGCAGAATGGCGACGAGGAGACTCAGAATGCCAGCAAGCAATCTGGAAGGAATCACTTGATTGATCTCTATCAGCACCGTCGCATGCAGAAGGTATAACGCATAAGAAATGGTGCCGAGTGCCGCGAGCCAACGCGCGTTCAGTATGCGTCCAACCCAAGTTTGAGGGGTATGTACCACATAATAGAGAATAGGAGCGAGGGCGACTCCCTGGATCGAATAACGAATCGTCTGACGAAACACTGGATTTCGATACACGAGAGTGATCAACAACAAGGTAATGGAGGCGGGAAGAATAATCCGCTCGAGCCGCTCACGGGTGAATATGCGAGCGACCGACGAAGTCCTCTCCCAACTAGCAAGCGCACATCCAAACAGAATCGAATCTGCGCGACAATCCGTCGCGTCTCGCGCCCACTCCAAACCATTGGAGAAGGTGAAGACGACGAAAGTTCGCCAGACCAGGATCGCACCGCAAATCCACAGTAACGTAATCGCAATCTGACAATAGCTCATCTTGAATCTCGTGATAAATAGAAGCATCAGCAGAGGGAAAAAAAGATAGAAATGTTCCTCCACTGCAAGCGACCACAAGACTCCAAGACCGCGAATGAGGCCTCTGCCACCGTGAAAATAATAATTCTGGTAATAGAACGCCTGTGAACACACGCCAGCGAAAGTGATACCTCTCAGATGATGAACAGCAGCAAGATAAAGAAGAGTTGCTGCCATGATGGTATACATCGGTGGAAATATTCTCAGAGATCGGCGCAGATAGAAGAGCTTGAGAGATATCCATCCGGTTTTATCGCGCTCCCTGATCATCAACGTTGTGATCAGATATCCGCTCAGTAGGAAAAAGATATTAACACCGAGACGTCCCGGAACAATCTTTTCTAGACCTGCATGGGCGAAAAATACAATTAGAAACGAGACTCCACGAATCCCGTCAAGCGATGGAATCTTGCCTGTGCTCGATGCGGTCCCAACGATCGTATCTTCCACGGCATGTCCCCCTGAAGAAGAGTAATAGACTAACGGTGCAGCTTATTTGAGTTCGATGGTATTTGGAAGCGGTGTCATTTACAAGTTGATTTATGTGATTTGGAAATGCAGGTGGCTGATATCACGGTAGATGCACCGCTATCCATCGCGCTGTCAAATGTAAATACAACCAAAGCGTCCGGCTAGCCGTGCTACGATGAGGGTTCCCTGAATCAGCCACGTGTCAAAGACATGCACGCCCATCTATGAATGTCATGCACCCTGATTATCGAGCCAGTTTATGATGTCGAAGTCCGTAAGTGTGATTATTCCAGCGTTCAACGTCGCGAGCTGTATAAGCACGGCGATTCACTCCGCGCTTGCCCAGTCACTTGCACCTCTCGAGATTATTGTAGTAGACGACGCTTCGACAGATGACACTGCTTCCATCATCGCCGATATCGCCAGAGATCATAAGACCGTCCGACTGATCCAGATGCCGCTGAACCGTGGCGCTGCGGCAGCACGCAACGTTGGCCTGGAGAATTGCTCCTCGGACTGGATAGCGATCCTGGATTCCGACGATCGATACCTTCCGCAGCGTTTGGAATACCTGGTCGCTGAAGCGGAAGAAGCGGGACTCGACCTCGCCGCAGACAATTTCTATAACTACGATGCTTTCGCAGACCAGATCGTCGGCGTCGCCATACCGCCAGAATTGATCGGAACTTGTTTGCCTTTGGATCGTTACGACTTCGTTCGCAATTGCATGACGAACATGGCGGGCGCAGTAGACCTTGGCTTACTGAAGCCGATCCTGCGGCGCAGTTTTGTGGAACAGCAAGGCTTGCGCTACTGCGCGGATATTCGCCACGGAGAGGACTTTATCTTCTACTTGACCGCTCTTGTGCATCGAGCAAAGTTCGCCGTATTTCCCGGAACTCACTATGTGTATACCCAGCGACTAGGAAGTGTCAGTGGAAAGCATTCTGCGTTGACCAGAACAAGAGTCGATCTGTCAGAGGTAGAAACAGTGTGCCGAAAAATCGCCACGTCCCAACTGACGGACAACGATCCACAGCTTGCCAACCTCCTGAATCTACGAGCGGATCGCATGCGAGCCGCAAAGAAGTTTTTTGCATTCCGGACAGCTGTGACCGAAGGGCATTGGATCCAGGCTGCTCGCCGTGCGCTTGCAGACAAGGAAGTAAGAAGTTGCGCTTCACAAGCCCTCGAACACAAGTTCAAGAAGCGCTGGCGCAGTTTGCTCGACGCAAGTCGATAACCAGGTTGCATCAAGGAGATCGATATCTTGCGACTATTATCGCGACTTACAAAGAGTGGCTTGGCCAGGGACACCATGCATCTATCAATAGGCCAGGGACTGCGACTCATAATCCAAGCCACCTATTTTGTATTGATTGCACGGTCTCTAGGCCCCACAGCTTACGGAGCCTTCGCAGCGGTTGTCGCTCTGGCCGCTGTACTCGGTCCGTTTTCGGGCATGGGAACCACAAATTTGTTTATCAGGGATGTGCGTTCCGGAAAGCGTGAGGCCGTGATCTGCTGGGGTAACGGCCTTCTGATTACGGTCGTATCCGGATCACTGCTGACGGCTCTCGTTCTAGTTGTGAACTACCTCTTTCATTTGAAGACAAGCTCCTTCATTGTGCTAGTGGTCTGTATTTCAGATCTTATTTTCATGAAGATCACTGAACTTGCTGCATTCGGGTTTGCGGCAAGCAACCGGATGAAAGATACGTCAATTCAAAGCGTAGTAGTGAGCGTGCTACGCTTGCTTGCGATTGGCATCTTAGTCCTGACCCTTCATTCCGTATCTCTTTCGGAGTGGGTCTGGGCCTATCTGGTGAGCGGGATACTGGGAACCGGGTACGCCGTTTATCGGGGAACTACCTTGTGGGGACGTCCGAACCTTCAATTGACCTCACTTCGAGAGGACCTGTCCGAGGGCCTGTTCTTCAGCATCAGCACCTCAGCGACAAGTATCTACAACGATGTTGATAAGATCATGCTCGGCCGCCTGTCCGATTTTGTCTCGACAGGAATCTATAGCGCAGCCTATCGCCTCATTGACGTAAGCATGACGCCTGTCCGCTCCCTCGTTTCGGCAGCCTATCCAGTTTTCTTCAAGAAGGGCGTAGACGGAATAGTTGCTACGTATCCCTACGCGAAGTCACTCATTTTCAAGGCATCGATGTATGGTGTGGCAATTTCCGCCAGCTTATGGATATGCGCACCGATACTCCCTTTAGTCCTAGGAAGGCAATACATCCTGGCAGTACCCGCGCTTCGTCTTCTGGCGCCGATTCCCCTCCTAAGGTGCTTTCATGTCTTTCTGGCAGATTCATTGTCGGGCGCGGGGTTTCAGCGTACCCGAACAGCCATTCAGGTGGGCGTAGGGCTGGTTAATGTTGTAGCGAACCTGTTTATACTCCCTCGTTTTTCCTGGCGGGGTGCGGCTTGGACGAGCGTAGCTTGCGACGGGTTGTTGGTAGTGATCTTCTGGTCTGTCTCCGATTACTTATTCCGAAGACAGACGCCCCGGCTCGGAGAGGTGAAGCCGACTTGCCAGGTCAGTTAACTTGATTTAGTAATGCGAATATAAGGCTTTGGATTGTCTGAGGAGGAGCTTGTCGACGTCCCAGGAGTTTACGCACCTAATCCTAACCCGCTTCAATACCGCCGTTGGATTCGCGCCTTCAGCAAAGGGGCTTGATGAGGATTGGCTTGAAGCAAGACTGCTTCTGTTCGAACGCTACTGCCTCCCTTCTGTAGCTCTTCAAAGGGGCGCGACCTTCAGCTGGCTTGTCTTTTGTGATGCCGCGAGTCCGCCATGGTTCAAAGAGAAAATGTCTTCCTATGGCGCGCTAGTTTCACCGTTATATATCGACGGTCCTGCAACCGATGAGGTTATAGCACGATCCGTCGCGGCCACTGGACTAGTTTCAAGTCCATACCTTATAACTACGAGATTAGACAATGATGATGCAATCGGAAAAGATCACCTAAGACTTATTCAACTGGAATATAAGCGGCAGGATCGCGAGTTTCTTTTATTTCCGTTTGGGCTGCAGTTCTATCGAGGGCAGCTCTATAACACTTATTGGAAATCCAATCCTTTTCTTTCACTGGTGGAAAGAGTTCAGGGAGACGGCTCGTTCACAACCGTGATGTGCGTTGAACATAATCGTGTCAGAACGGCTGGCAAAGTGCGCAGTATTACCTCCGCGCCGCAATGGTTGCAGGTAATTCATGGATCTAACTTGCTGAATACGCTTCGCGGGTGGCCACGAATTTCTGGTCGCGCACCATCGGCGTTCAGCATCCCCCTGCCGCAACAAGAATCCGGCACGCTAGTAACCCAGCTTAGGTATTCAATTGCGGCTTTTGCTGCACGAGTACGAAAATTTGTGGAGAAGGTCGTCAAAGATCGGCGATGACAGCCCGCCTCACTCGCAGCCGGTTCTTGGAGCGCACGCCGCTGCGTAGATATCTTCCAATGTTCGCGTCTGACTTTCTAAAGAATATTTCTCACGAATGCGCACAGAGCCGCGCGCGCTGAAGCTGCTCCACAACGTGGCATCGCGAAGTAGTCGAACAATAGCCGCAGCAAGGGCTTGGGTATCTCGCTCCGGCACAAGCAGGCCTGTGTGCCCATCTTCCACGGCTTCCGGGATGCCTCCGTGACTGAAACTCACAACAGGAGTCCCCATCGCCTGCGCCTCGGCAAAGACCATACCGAATCCTTCGCTGTCTCCGTTGTCAGCTCGCAGGCTTGGGACGCAGAATATGGCAGCACGCGCCATATAGTCCCGCACCTCGAACGCTGGGAGTGCTCCCAGGAAGCGCACCGGGATATTGAGTTGACTCGCTTGCTCTTCCAGGCGGCTGCGTAGGGGACCGTCGCCGATAACGGTGAGAGATGTACCCGGGAGAGTTCTGCTAACTTCGGCCATGGCCTCAAGAAGAAACTGACATCCCTTTTTCTGAACAAGACGACCTACAAATAGGACACTTCCATCGCGAGGCCCGTCCGACCGGGAAAAGTCGTCGCAGTTCACCCCGGTGTAATGCACGCGCAGTTTATTCGGTGGAAAGCCCACCTCAATTGCTTTGTCGCGGATGAATTTAGATACACACAAGAAGGTGTGCGCACTCCCCCAAAGCTGGCGACGTTTGAGCAAATATAAGACGCCGGACATACTCGTTCGTAAGCTCTTGTCGCTACTTGTGACATCGTAGCCGTGAAGAGAGACGATCAGAGGAATGCGTAGGTGCTTGGCCAGCGGCAAAGCGAGTACACCATCCAGTGCAAAATGCGCATGAACGAGAAATGGACGAACCTCTTCGATCCGCGACGTGAAGTTTGGGTCGTAGCCGCTCACTTGGTAGATTAGTTTTCTAAGTAACGACGGCCGCTCCCCCGGCGATCCGAGCACAATGCTTCGCGCCGAACACGGCACGCCAGACTGTACTGGTTCAAGCCCGGCGTAGACCGGCTCAAAGCGGCGAAGCGCTTCTGCTTGTTCTCGAATGAACGTTTCGCTCGCGGGCAAGAGGGCAGATCGAAATATCACAACACGAGGACAGCTGCCAGTGTGGCGGGGTTCATGCATATTACGAGACGCGATCCGTCGATTGACTAGGTAGCGTTCTGGATTTCGCGAAGAAGAGCCTGTCACGAAGTTGCTTTCGATGCATCGGTGAAAGGATATAAGCCCCGCATAGAAGCGTGATGAGATAGGGCGTAGCGGATCCTACGATTACTGCCTCTTTCAATAGTGTTGTAAAACCCTTCCAGCCAGCACGATCCTGTACCGCTCGTCCTACGCACGTCCCTATGATGAATCGAGAATAAGCTCGTCTACTCAATAAATGTCGCCGACGTCGCCCCCACTCCAGACGCGCCCGCCAATTCAGGGTACTGGTTATGCTGGTGCGTCCAGCCGGCACGTGGTAGATGGAAAGCGCCTCATCGATGACAACCAACTTAAATGCTTCATCCTGGCTCACACGAAGAAACCAATCTATATCTTGGAAAAATGGGAGGCTACTGTCGAAAGGCACCCGTAGATAAAGTGTTTTTGAAAATAAGAATGTTGACGTCTGGAAATAACATAGATAGTCGAACATGAACTCAGAGATAGGCTCACCCTCTTTGGGCAACCGGCGCGGACGCACAACATCCGCTAAACCTGGTGCTTGGCAGATATAACGTGACGTCACAAGCATTCCATCGTTCTCGCCCGACTGGATAGGTGCCAATTGCTGCTCCAGCTTATTGGATAACCATTCGTCATCGTCATCCAGAAGCGCGATCCACCTGCCGTTCGCCGCTCGCACCCCTATGTTGCGGGCTTCGGATCCTCCTACCTTCTCTGATAATTCAAGATATCTTAGTCTGGGTTCATGGATCTGCTCGATCGCATATTTCGACGCAGGATCAAACCCGTCAATTACGACAACGATCTCAAAGTCGCCGAAGGTCTGCCTTCGCACGCTCTCGATAGCACGCATAAGAAACTGAGGGCGATTGAATGTTGGGATGACGACAGTAACCGTTGGCACCTGTTGATCCAATATGTACTCCTCTCAGATTCTGGAGTTCACAGTAATACTTACGAAGACGCGAGGATCAGCATTCAGTTGAAAGGGTTCAGCGCAAAGCCTTTGTTCGCTTAGGCAAGCCTTGAACCTCGTGCCGATACTGCAGCGACGCAACAAATGCTGTACAGCATTGATGATACGCCATACACTATGTGAAAAGTACCAATACTGTAACACTGATCACTCTCGACAGCCGTCAATCAACCAATGTGTCTCAAAATGACGACGTTTCCCATACTCCGCAATCGTCCTGCGTCTGTCATTCTCGTCTTCAAGAAAGAACCTGCGAGCAAGCAATACTGTGAAAACTACTCAGCCTAGTTCTGATCTGACCATTGGTGCGATTCTTGCGATCTTTCGGCAACGCCGACGCATCATTGTCACCACGACAGCAGCGCTTTTTCTGCTCGTGGCGCTCTATTGTGTCATAGCGACCCCTCACTACAAATCAACCGCGGTGATTGAGGTTCAGAGGAGCAGCGACGATTTGCTCGGTCTTGAAAGCCTGATGGCTTCGCAGCCGAGCGAGATGGGAGACGCACTGAACGCGAGCCTCGATCTTCAGACCGAGGTTGAAATTCTTCAGTCCGATACTCTTGCACTGAAGGTGATCAACGACCTGAATCTCGAGAAGACGAGGGACTTCGAACCTCACTGGAGCCCCATCGGCGCGATACTCGGGATTTTTTCGTCGAAAGGGGTTGCTGATCCTTCAAGCGCGTCGCTCGAAGACTCGCCGCGGAGGCGAAGTTATGTCGCGATGGTTTTCAGCAATCATCTCAAGGTGAAAACAGTTGCGGGCACGCGGTTGATCGAGATCGATTACACGGACTCTGATCCCAGGATCGCAGCGGCCGTAGTGAATGACTTAATTCATGCTCTCGTGGATTACGGCTTTACCACGCGCAACTCAGCTACGAATCAAACTTCAGAGTGGCTTGGCGGTCAAATGGCCGACCTTAAAAGACAAGCCCACGATCTCCAGGCACGCGTGGTAGCCCTGCAACGCTATGCGGGTGTTTACAGTCTGGGAGAAGACGCGCAGGGACGAGATCAGCTTTATAGTTCGACGCTGGATCAGCTACAGCAGGCGACCAATGCGCTCACCACCGCCACATCGAATCGCATTATGAAGGGTGCCCTGTACGAGACAATTCGCAATGGGGACCCAGACATGATTTCTGGATTAGCAGGTGCTGGTCCTTCAACCTCAACTTCAGCACAAAGTTCGTTCACTCTTCTCCAGAATTTGCGCACGCAGCAAGCTACCGCAGCGGCACAATTGGCGCAGGATACTTCTAAGTTCGGTACGGATTATCCAAAGCTAGCCGATGAACGCTCCAACCTCGCCAGTCTCGACAAATCAGTCGACGCGGAAATCCGTCGCATTGGAGAGCGGGCGAAGAACGATTATGAAGCCGCGCGCGGAGCCGAAGACAAGCTGTTGGGTGTCTACAACGAACGAAAGGCGCAGGCCGAGAAGTCGAATGACCGTGCAATTGAATATGGTATCGCGAAGCAGGAAGCTGATAACAGCCGTACTCTCTATGAAGATCTCTCGAAACGTTTGAGAGAGGCTGGGGTTATCGAGGGACTGCGATCTTCTAATATTTCGGTCGTAAGTCCCGCCAGGGTGTCGGCCAAGCCGTCGTCCCCAAATCCTCCTCTGTATTTGGCGGGAGCTATCGTCCTCGGTTTGTTCCTGGGTGCGTGCTGCGCGCTTTATTCCGACATGACCGACGACACGATTCAATCATTTGGCGTCGTGGAAGAATCTCTTGGGCTTAGACTTTCCGCCGTGTTGCCGTCCTTGGAAACGTCGGATGGTAAATCATTATTCCGCCTGCCCGGTATGGGTCGTTTTACAAGAAGATCGAATGGATACACAAGCCCACTCATCGTGTTGGATCAACCTACCAGCGCTTTCGCGGAAGCATTGCGGCGGCTACGAATGTCACTCTTGTCCTCACGCAGCACGCCCCTTCCGCGAGTGATTCTAGTGACGAGTTCTGTGCCCGGAGAAGGGAAAACAACCGTTGCCGGCAACCTCGCGATACTTCTGGCTCAGGCCGGCAAAAGCGTTCTCTTTGTCGATGGCGATCTGCGACAACATGATCAGAGCCGATTCCCTGATCCTTCTCAGGGATCCGTGCCCGGCCTAAGCCAGCTGCTCTCTAATCGAGAGCAGACGCAGCAGACCAACGAGGTACCGCGGTGCGGGAAGATGCAGATGATACCCGCTGGCCCCGCTACACAATATCCTACCGAACTGCTGAGCAGCGATCGATGCCGCGAGCTACTGAATCAATGGAAGGATAGTTTTGATTACGTCGTGTTGGATAGTCCTTCGCTTCTCGATGTTACGGATCCGCTAATCCTTGCACAGTGGGCCGAAATGACCTTGCTCGTAGCGCGTTACGGTTTCACCACGAAGAAGTCGCTCGATCGTGCGTACCATTTGCTCGCCTCGGGTTCTGATGCCAACGTAAATGTCATCCTCAACGGCGTCGATCGAAGTTCCGTCAGCTATGCCGATTACTTTGGTTACGCGGGTTCAACGTACGACCAAACCACATGATGGAGTCTGAGATGCTCATGTCCCGGTGGCTTACCTGCTTCTCATTATTGGTAGCGATGGTCTTGTGCCCTTATGTATTCGCCCAGGAGTCCCTATTGATTGGCCCAGGCGATCAACTTCACGTTCAGGTACTCGATACACCGGAGCTGGAACAGCATCCGCGCGTCACTGACTCCGGCGAGATACCCCTGGTCGGCGTCGGAACGTTGAAGGTAGCGGGTCTCACGCCAGCGGCTGCCGCGCAAAAAATTCAGGACTTTCTCATCAGCTCCCACTTCATGAATCATCCTGCTGTCACCGTAACGGTCGACCAATACGCAACGCAGTCGATTTCGGTGTTAGGGCAAGTGAAGTTGCCCGGCGTGTTCCCCATCTCCGCACCTCGATCCGTACTCGATGCCATCGCTCTCGCAGGAGGGCTAACAGATGTCGCCGACCGTCACGTGACGATCCAGCGAAGGGATCGGTCGATCAAGCCCGTTACGTACGATTTGTCCAACGATGCGAACCAGGCGATGAGTGACCAGGTGCAGGTCTACCCCGGGGATATTGTGCTTGTTCCCCACGCCGCGATCGCTTACGTTCTGGGTGACGTCAATCGTCCGAGTGGAATCGTGATGCAAAACAATCACTCCCAACTGACGGCCCTCGAAGCGGTGTCCTTGGCTGGTGGAACCCATCCCTCGGCCGTCCCTTCACACGCAAAATTGATTCGGCGATTACCTGACGGAGGCTATCGGGAGATACCGATAAACTTCAGCTTGATGCAGAAAGGGAAGAAGCCCGACGTGGTATTGCAACCGGACGACGTCATCTATATTCCCTTCAGCTACCTTCGAAATATCGGGTCGAATGCTTCAGGGATTCTCGCCGCGACCGCCTCAGCGTCGATCTATACCATTCCGTAGCGCCTCAAATAGCAGTCCGCATTTGTTAAGCGAACAGGGCACGCTCGCGTTCTAGGATGGGCGAGATGCGGTTCCGCGAAGCAACGATTGCGAGCAATGGCACAGCCTCTCTCGCCGGTAACGTCTCGAGCTCTCGCGGCATTCCCGCCAGACTCGGACGAATTACCGAACCGTTCGATGAAATCAAGGGAGGGCTCATAGTAAGATTTCCAACCAGTTGTCAGATTTGTAGGAGCTACTGCCGATGGTTCGTCCTCTTGCCCGCATTCTTTCTTGCTTCTTCACTGTCGTCCTCCTTCTGCCACTGCATATTTCCGCTCAACAGACGCCGCAGCAGCAAACCGGAACGCTCCCCTATATGGATACCGCGCTTCCGGTAGACCAGCGCGTCGAGGATTTGATAGGCCGCATGACGTTGCAAGAGAAGGTCGATCAGATGCGCGACCACGCCCCTGCGATCCCGCGCCTCGATGTCCCGAAGTATGACTGGTGGAATGAGGGCCTGCATGGTGTGGCGTTCGCTGGCGTGGCCACAAACTTTCCGCAGGTGATCGGCATGGCCGCGACATGGGACGCAAATCTGGTTCACCACATGGGCCAGACGATCTCCACCGAGGCCCGCGCAAAGTACAACCAGGCCATGCGCGAAGGCGATCATGAGATGTTCTTCGGTCTTACCTTCTGGGCGCCCAACATCAACATCTTTCGCGATCCCCGCTGGGGACGCGGTCAGGAGACGTATGGCGAAGATCCATTCCTCACCGGACGGATGGGCGTAGCCTTCGTGACGGGAATGCAGGGTGATGATCCGAATCATTTGAGAGTCGTCTCCACCCCGAAACACTATGCCGTGCATAGCGGACCGGAGCCTTCGCGCCACAGTGTTAACGTGGACGTCTCGCCGCACGATCTGGAGGACACCTATCTGCCAGCCTTTCGCGCCGCGGTGACGGAAGCGAACGCGCAGTCAGTAATGTGCGCCTATAACGCCATCGACGGCGTCCCGGCCTGCGCGAGCACGATGCTGCTGCGCGATCATCTGCGTGACGCGTGGCACTTCAGCGGGTATGTCGTAAGCGATTGCGCCGCTGTGGCCGATGTGAACACAGGCCATCACTATGCGCCGGACATGGCCCACGCCGCCGCAGATGCGGTGAAGGCGGGCACGGATCTTGAGTGTGGCTTTGGGAACGGGCAGGCATTTCCGGCTCTCGTAGATGCTGTACACCAGAACCTGATCACCGAAGCGGAGCTCGATACCTCGCTGCGCCGGCTCTTCCGCGCACGGTTCCAGCTGGGCATGTTCGATCCGCCATCGAGCTATGCTTACGGCCGTATCCCCTTTAGCGAAGTGAACTCGCCAGAGCACCGCGAGCTTTCGCTGCAAGCTGCGCGGGAGTCGATGGTGCTGCTCAAGAATGCAGACGGCATACTTCCGCTGAAGCCGAGCATCCGCAACATAGCCGTAGTCGGGCCAACCGCGGAACTCGTACAGTCGCTACAAGGTAACTACAACGGACCGCCACAGAAGCCGGTCTTCCAGCTTGAAGGAGTAGAAAAGCGCTTCTCTTCCGCGAGAGTCATCTATGCTCAGGGCTCGAGTCTTGTTGAAGGCCTCGCGATGCCGATCGAACACACGGCGCTGCATCCGGCCAGCGGCCACGGCGAAGGACTCAGAGGCGAATACTTCGCCTCCAAAGACCTGACCGGTAAGCCCGTGCTCACTCGCACCGACCGCACCGTCAACTTCAATTGGGACAAGTTCGCGCCTGTCGACGGTCTCAAGCGCAACAACTACTCCGTGCGCTGGAGCGGAACGTTTACACCGCCCGCACCCGGAGAGTACAAGCTGGGTGTCCACGTGAACTACTGCTATGCCTGCGAGAATGCGGAAGGCTTCCGGCTGTATCTCGACGGCAAACTTTTCCTCGACAGCGGCATCAAAAAGACCGGGGAACGGGGCGCCGTGATCGACAACTCCATCCACTTCAGCGACTCCAAACCCCATGCCATCCGCCTGGAATACTTCCACGGCACAGGGAGCGCCGGTATCGATCTTACATGGCAGGCTCCTGCCGCTGCGCTGCTCGATCAGGCAGTCGCGGCGGCCAGGCAGTCCGATGTAACGGTGGCGTTTGTAGGACTCTCACCTTCGCTCGAAGGAGAGGAGATGCCAGTCAAGCTGGATGGTTTCAGCGGCGGTGACCGCACGTCCATCAATCTGCCAGCCGTCCAGGAAGAGATGTTGAAGGCGGTTGCAGCCACGGGTAAGCCGCTCATCGTTGTGCTGCAAAACGGCAGCGCCCTGGCTGTGAACTGGGCACAAGAACATGCCAACGCGATTCTTGAGGCCTGGTACCCCGGCGAGGAAGGCGGCACCGCCATCGCCAAGACGCTGGCCGGCGACAATAATCCCGGCGGACGGCTGCCCTTGACGTTCTACGCCTCGCTGGATCAGGTTCCGCCCTTCACCGATTACGCGATGAAGGGCCGCACCTACAGATATTTTTCAGGAACGCCGCTCTACCCCTTCGGCTTCGGACTCAGCTATACCAGCTTCGCCTATCGTGACCTCAAGGTTCCATCGTCGGACGTAAAGGCCGGCGATCCCGTTCAGGTGGAAGCCGAACTGAAGAACACGGGCTCCGTGGCCGGCGATGAGGTTGTTGAACTGTACCTCACGCAGCCGAAGGGCTTTGAAACTCCCATCCACTTGCTCGCAGGGTTTACGCGCGTCCACCTCGCTCCGGGCCGGTCAACCCATGTTGCCTTCACGCTAGACCCTAGGACGCTGGGCCAGGTCGATGAGAAGGGAGTGCGCGTAGTTCTCCCGGGCGTGTACGAAGTCTCACTCGGCGACGGCCAACCAGATGAAACGATGCATTCCCAGCGTGCGAAATTCAAGGTCGTGGGCAGCGCAAAGCTTCCGGAATAGAGGAATATTGCGACGATGATTCATCGCTCATCTTCGGCCCTTGAGTTTCATGACCAGATTCGATGTCGTTCTTGTGATGATTATGTTAACGTAGCCTTACAGCCGCATCTTCCGCGAGACGTTTGGGTCCTTCACGGGCCATGGGGCCGGATGAGAGTGGCCCTGGAACTCCAGACGTGGGCCGTACGAGGGGTGGATGGGAATACAGGTTGCTCTGAATCATCGGACACAGTACCGGTACGACAAGGACGTATCTCTCGGTCCGCAGGTAATACAGTTGCGTCCCGCACCGCACTGTCGAACACCAATTCTCAGCTACTCGCTTGACATCACTCCCACGGATCACCTTCTCAACTGGCACCTGGATCCTCACTACAATCACCTGGCTCGCGTTCTTTTTCCGCATAGGACAAACGAGTTTGTGGTCGAGGTGAACCTCGTCGCGGATTTATCTCCCTACAATCCATTCGAGTTTTTTCTGGAGCCGGGAGTCGAGAACTACCCTTTCGCCTATGCGAAGGACCTGGCCAGGGATCTCGAGCCCTATCTCTCAGTGGACTCTCCGGGGCCTCTGCTCCAGGCGTTGCTTGAGAATTTCAGGGGCGAAGAGCGCGGAACGATCGATCTCTTGCTGGGCCTGAATCGACGAGTGCGAGACGAAGTTGGCTATGTAACCAGGCTGCAGCCGGGCGTCCAGACGTGCGAGCGGACACTCGAAAAGCGCTCCGGGTCGTGCCGCGACTCCGCGTGGCTTCTGGTCCAGATTCTGCGGAACCTGGGCATTGCGGCACGATTTGTCTCCGGATATCTAATTCAGATGGCAGCGGACGAAACTGCGCTGGAGGATACATCCGGCGTGCAAGAGGACTCCGCGGACCTGCATGCCTGGACCGAGGCGTTCTTACCCGGAGCGGGTTGGATTGGAATGGATCCGACGTCGGGCCTGCTGGCCGGTGAGGGTCATATCCCATTGGTCTGTACTCCAAATGCGTCGAAGGCCGCTCCCATCGGGGGCACCGTCGAGCCGGCGAACGTGGACTTCAGCTACTCCATATCCCTTCGCAGATTGAATGAGTCGCCCCGGCTGACCAAGCCCTTCACCGAAGAGGATTGGGCGAAGGTCGAACAGGTTGCGCACAGCATCGACGCGGACCTGGAAGAGCAGGACGTGCGGCTCACCATGGGCGGTGAACCGACCTTCGTCGGTATCGACGAGCCTGAGAGTCCGCAATGGAACATCGATGCGCTTGGCCCCATCAAGCGGACCCGTGGGTTGGAGCTCATTCAAAACCTCCGCGATAGGATGGCACCCTGTGCGCTGCTTCACTACGGACAAGGCAAATGGTATCCGGGCGAGCCATTGCCGCGTTGGGCGTTGAGTTGTTATTGGCGTACCGATGGCGTGCCCGTGTGGGAGAACATCGATCTGATCGCGCGCGAGGATCGCCAGTACACCTTTGGCGTGGCCGATGCTTTCACGTTTAGCGAAGCGCTCACTCAGCGGCTCCAGGTAAGCTCTGAAAACCTGCTGCCTGCATACAATTCGGACGACGAGTCCACCGACCCCGCAGGGGACATCCTGCCCCTTCGCCGCCGCCAACCCGATGGTCGTCTGAGCGGGTCGAGCCAGTTGTGGTTCCCCCGGCCGGAACGCCTTGTGCTGATGGCGGGTGACTCGCCAATGGGTTTTCGCATGTCGACCGAATCTGTTCCGTGGGTGGCGCCAGATGAGCTCGAATACGAGTACGCCGCAGAGCCCTTCGCAGATCAGGTCGAGCTGCCTTCCAATCCTCCCCGCCGCATGGACCTCTTCGCGATAGAGCCCGTCGCCGATCCACTGCCCGCCCTCTCGAGCACTGCTGAAACCGCCACCGAATTGATCCGCCCCTCGCTGTGCGTGCAGGCCCGCGATGGCCGCCTGCATGTGTTTCTGCCCTATGCCTCCAAGCTCGCTGACTATCTCGACATTGTAGCGGCCGTGGAAGATACGTGTGAGTATCTGCAGACGCCGGTGTGGATTGAGGGCTATGCACCGCCCTCCGCTCCCCGCTTGGGATTCTTCAGCGTCACACCGGAC
>VFSW01004919.1_pt1 | contig 19895 bp, 25 predicted proteins | sample 5358111 | NCBI WGS metagenome assembly VFSW01 (sample SAMN11554181, study PRJNA540505) | mine drainage metagenome | isolation source: sediment from site ElyBrook_90M | place: USA: Ely Copper Mine, Vershire, VT | collected 2017 | reverse complement strand
TTCGGGATGCTCACGCATCGGACGACGCTACACCGCACGTCACATCACGACACACCACGTCACCACACACCACGTGACGGGCACCACATCATGAAGCAAAGCCATGAAATCCCAGCCCTACCCCGCCACACCCGAAACCCTCTCCCAAGCCGAAATTGAATGGATCGCGCCGCTGCGCTACGAGCGAGGCGAACCCGTCGCCCGCAGGGTCGGGATGCACAAGCGGCTGGTGGACGCCAAGCGTATCAGCCCCGCGCAATACGAGTGGTGCGAGGCGTATATCGACGCGCTTGAGTGCCTCCAGGGCGCGTATCCTGGAAAACCGCTCCACGAGCTGCCTGAACCGCGCGGCGAGCCGATCTATTCCCGTCCGGTCAAGGCAGCCGCGTTCGTCCGTCGAGCGCATCAGGACATCACACCCCGCCAGCGCGACCTCTTGCTGAGCGCCGTGGTGATGGCGTATCGGGTCGCCGATTGCGCAATCGTGATCGGGCTGCATCCCCGCGACACCGAGACGATGGCCGGGTTCGCCCGGCGCGTCGACGCGGACGTGCGGCGCTACGTGATCGTGGCGATTGAGCGGGCGAGCGGCCTTCAACCAAAATCTGAGGAACATCAAATAAACCGTTGACACGGCTCGGGGAAACACTCTAAAAAACGCCACAGTTGGGATTGGTGCGCTTGCCCGTCCCCCTCAAGCCCCGGAAATCTCATGCATTTAGGCTCCGTGATCGTGATCGATCAGCGGCATTTTGTGCTGCTGGCTCGAAATAAATCCGGCTGCGCAATCGCGCCGATGGTTTCGCCGCGGGAAAAATCGCGCTCATTTGACGTCAAAGCCCTTGGTCAGATAGTCCGGTGCAGCGCCACGCGCATTGTCGCCGCGCTGCCGGACCAGCCGGTCGATATCACTCTCTCCGCCCAGACCCTCGCCGATTGTCAAAGTGCCGCAGCTAAAGCGGCATGGGAGCGGTCGCTGACGCGGTTCGCGCCTCTCGCGTTGTTCGACGCGGCAATGCCACGGTTCCGCAGCGGCGGGCGGCAGATTGGGGCTAAAGCGGGGGCGTAACTCCCCTGGAAACCGCCGCGCGCGTGTGCCTGCGCGTGCATTTTTCTATCAAATTTTGAGATCAAGCCATGCCGAGCGGTTATCCTAGCGGCGGACCTGCACGAGGGCCGGGAAACGGCACTCGCCGCGCTGCACCCTTCGACACGTCCCCTCAAAAACAGGCCGAGCGGGGAAAAAAAAACGCTGGCCGTGTGCGCGCCGAAACCCCTCTCGAATTGCGTGCCCGAGAAATCCACGCAGAGACGAATTGCGGAATGGCGCGCGCAAGAATGCGTGCGTGGCGCGAAAAAAATCCTGAATTGGTTGACGAAACGCCCATGAGCCGAGCCGAAGTTGGCGAAATAGCCCAGCTCGCAATCGCACCCGCGCTGCTCAATTTAATTCAACGACTGCACCGCACTCGCTCCGATCACGCGGCAGCGATGATCATCAACGTGATTCGCGAACTCGCGCATGGCAAAGACAAACAGGAAATCGGGCTCGATATTCGAAAATCTGTTGCTGAAATGAGCAATGACGAACTTCTCGCTATCGCCCTCCGAGGCGGTGAATTTAATCCTCAAGCGCCGGAAAGCGCAGACTGATTTCCGCGCGTGGTGTGAGCTTGCGTTAGAGCCTTTTGGTCAAAGCCCCGCCGCACATCACCTCCTGCTGATCAGATATCTTCAGCGCGTGGCAGAATCGGGCATTGATCGATTGATGGTGATGATGCCGCCTGGCTCGGCGAAATCGACTTATGCGAGCGTTCTGTTCCCCGCTTGGTTTATGCAATTCCACTCCGGCGCGCAAGTGATCGGCGCATCGCACACCGCAACGCTTGCCGAGGATTTCAGCCGCCGCGTTATTCGCACGGTTTCCGAGCACCGGCACACGCTTGGCTACCACCCGACTAACGAGGCGGGCGGTCTATGGTATGGCTCTAACGGCTCACGATATTTGGCGGCGGGCGTTGGCGGTGCGGTGACCGGCTCGCGCTCCGACCTCAGTTTAATTGACGATCCAGTTAAATCTCGCGAGGACGCTGATAGTCAGAGAATTCGCGATATCGCGCATGGATGGTTCCGCGCTGATCTCTCGACCCGCATGAAGCCTGGCGGTCGTATAGTGCTCATTATGACCCGGTGGCACGAGGATGATCTCGCAGGCCGGTTGCTGACAGATGAAGCGTCGCGCTGGACGGTGCTGAAATTGCCCGCGCTTGCCGAACAGGAAGACCCGCTTGGACGCGCCGTTGGCGAACCGCTATGGCCCGATTGGGAAAGCGGCTCAATGCTCGCCGACAAGCGCAGGACGCTTGGCGAGCGTGACTGGGCTGCTCTGTTTCAACAATCGCCGCGCCCGCCCGAAGGTGCGCTTTTCAAAACCGCGCTGATCGAAGCAATTCCTGCAACAATGCCCGGCAAAACGATCAGGGCTTGGGATTTGGCTGCGACGCGCGAAATCGGGACTCGCGATCCAGATTGGACGGCGGGCGTTAAGCTCACTCGCACGAACGAAGGCCGGTTGATCGTCGAGGATGTGGTGCGGCTGCGCGGATCGCCAGATGAAGTCGAAGCCACGATCGTCGCCACCGCGTCGCGTGACGGTCACTCAGTCGATATTCGGCTCCCGCAAGATCCAGGTCAGGCGGGCAAAGCGCAGGCGCTCTATTTGACGCGGAAACTAACCGGATATCGCGTTCATTCACAGCCCGTGACGGGCGACAAATCTACCCGCGCCGCGCCGCTCGCCAGTCAAGTCAATGTTGGCAACGTCTCAATCGTCACCGCGCCCTGGAATCGGGCATTTTTGGACGAATTGGGTGGCTTCCCCTCTGGTGCGCACGACGATCAGGTCGATGCAGTTTCGGACGCGTTCGCCGGGCTGATTGCTCCGCCTGAGCCTGCTCGCGTGGTGCGCATGAATGTGATGTCGCGCTAATCTCAAAGGGTTTCAATGTTCAAGACGATCTCGGCAAAACATCATCGCGACAAGGATTTGCCGGGCCGCGCTCACAATCTAACCGTTCTCAAAGCAATCCTAGACGGCACGTTTTATGACGTGCAGGGCTTTCAATTCCACGAAGAGCGTTCCGATGGTGGTGAATATATCCCGGTCGCGGATCGCGCTCCCTCGGTGCGATACTCGCTTTGCCGGATGGCTGTTGAAGATAGCGTTTCGCTCCTATTCGGTGATGGGCATTTTCCGACTGCGCAAACCGACGATGAGTCAACAAAAGAGGGTTTATCGGCGCTGGCACGCGAGACTCATCTTGACCTGATCATGACCGATGCCGCCATTCGCGGCTCGATTGGATCGGTGGCAATTCGGATGCGCATTCTCAAACAGCGCGTCTTTTTCGATGTCTTCGATACGATCTATCTCACGCCGGAATATGACCCGGAAGCGCCTGACGTTTTGATTGGCGTCACCGAACGATACAAGGTCAAAGGCTCTGATCTGGCCGAGCAAGGCTATGCGGTCAAAGACGATGATCTGGGCGCGCTTCACTGGTTTATGCGCGTGTGGGACCAAGAGTCAGAGACTTGGTATCTGCCGCAGCTTGTCACGGATGCGGCAGAGGGCAAGCCACCGAAAATAGACAATGACCGCACCGTCACCCACGGAATTGGCGTCTGTCCGTGGGTTTGGATCAAGAACCTGCCGTGCGGCAATGACATTGATGGCCGCTCGACGTTTCTGTCTGCCATCGATACGCAGATCGAGATTGAATATCAGCTATCGCTTGGTGCACGGGCGCTGAAATATAGCGCATCTCCGACGCTTTTGCTCAAAGAGCCGTCAGGGACCGGCACCGTGGCGATTGCGGCTGGCGACACAATCGTTGTTGATAAAGACGGCGACGGGAAGTGGTTAGAGATTGACGGCGGCGCGTCTGAATCGGTGCGCGAATATGTCCGCCTCATGCGCGAAGTCGCGCTGGAAAGCATTCACGGCAACAGGTCAAACGCGGACAAGGTAAGCGCCGCGCAATCGGGCCGGGCGCTGGAATTGCTGCATCAGCCACTGATCTGGCTGTCCGATAAATTGCGGGTCACTTACGGCGAATGCGGGCTTTTACCGCTGCTCAAGTTGGTGATCGCGGCATCGCAAAAATACCCGATTAAGGTCAACGGCAAGCCGGTGGCGTTCAAGGCAAATACTGACTTAACCCTATCCTGGCCTCGCTGGTTTCCATCCACGGCACAAGATCGCTCGCAGGACGCCAACACGCTGCGCACGCTGACGCAAGCTGGTCTGATGAGCGAGGAAACCGCCGTTCGCCAGATCATTCCCGTTTACGACATTGCAAGCGAGCAAGACGAATTTGCCGCAATCGCAGCCGATCAAGCGAAAGCGGATGCACGCGCCCAAGCGCAAATGGCGCAAGTCAAAGCGGTTGAGCCTGTTGAGGCGACCGCGTAACCGGCTGCTGAGGCAGCGCAACCCCAAGAGGACCGATGTCCGAAACCCTACCACCCCCCAATCCGTCACCGGCAACCCCGGTGGAAACCTTCTCCAAAGATTACGTTCGCGAACTCCGCGAGGAAAACAAAGGCTGGCGGCTTAAAGCCACCGAGCAAGAGCAGGCAGCCAAGGCCGCGAAGGAAGCCGCTGACAAAGCTGCATCGGACGCTACCGCAAAGATCGCTGAGGCGACCACGGCAGCTGAGCAGCGCGTTATTCGCGCCGAAATCAAAGCCGCTGCCGTTAAAGCAGGAATGATCGACCTCGATGGTCTGAAAATGCTTGATTTGTCCGGCGTCAAACTGGACGAAAACGGCGAGGTCATCGGCGCTGACGAATTGCTGGCCGATGCCAAAAAAGCCAAGCCCTATCTGTTTGGCGACGCCAAAACGAGCAGCACATCAAAAGCGCCGGAGCCGAAAGCGCCCGCGCCCATCAATGCGCTGGAAATGACGGACGCAGAGTTTGAGGCCGCGAAAGCAAAACTAGGCTCGCGTCGCTAATCTACCCCGCCGCATTCGCGGCACACTGCCCACCGGGTCATGACGGCCAGGGGCTTGCACACAACACGCAAGGACCCTCCCCATGCCCATCAATAACCTCCCCACTGCACTTCAGTCGATTATCCAGCAAAACTTCCTGCAACGGGAGTTTATGCAGGCGCTCCGCCCGATGATGGGCTATCGCCGCTTGGCCGAACGCCGCCCGTTTGGCGCTCGGATCGGTGAAACCATCACCATGACCCGCGCTGGCCTGCTTGGCGCGATCACCACGCCGCTTGCGCCCGCTTCCAATACTGATTTTACCTCCGGCCTGACTGCGCAGAACTGGGCAACCGAGCAATTCACGCTTGGGATCAATCAATATGCGGCCAACCAGATGGTCAATCTGGTGACTTCGCAGGTCGATATTTCCAACCTGTTCTTGCAGAACGCCCGGACTCTTGCAGAGCAGGCCGCGTTCTCGGTCGAGACCCTTGCAGCCACAGCGATTTATCAGCCGTATATGGGCGGCAATACTTTTGTCGCCACCACGCTGGGCGCGGCAGGAACGACCATTGATGTCGATAACATCAACGGCTTCCAATACGCGCTCAATAACGAAGGGCAGCCCGTCCCGGTTTCGAGCACCTACCCGATCAATGTGGTGGTGGGCACTGATACCTATTCGCTGGTCAGCGCCGTGGCGTCCGGCACCAACACCAGCACCACGCCGTATGGTGTGAGCGGCACGCTGACTTTCTCGACCAGCGTGACGGTTGCAGACGGCACCGCAGGCAATGCTGTGACTTCCTCGGTCGGCTCTCGCGTTGTGAGGCCCTACGCGAACAGCAACGGCGCAATGGCGGCGACCACGTCCGCGTTTGCGGCAACGCCGGGTGACTACGACAACAACGCCGCGCTGACCATGAAACAGGTCGAGCAGGCGATGACCAACCTGCGGATGAACAACGTGCGCCCGCTACGGTCAGGCAAATATCTGATGCTGCTTTCACCGCAGCAAATGATGGGTCTCTATTCTGATCCGGCCTTCCAATACCTCTATCGTGGCGTTCCGGGCGCAGCGCCGTTCACCGATGGCGACATCACCGAAATGCCCGGCGTGACGCTGAAGATCACCAATATCAGCCCGATCCAGACGGTTTCGGGCAATGTGGTGCAGCGCGGCCTGGTTGCGGGCGAAGGTGCGTTGGTCGAGGGCGTCTACACCGATGTTGGGTATCGCTACGCCGACATGGGCGCGGACATGGATATGATCACGATTGCCGAGGGCATCGCTCACATCACCCGCGAGCCGCTTGATGCGCTGAAGCAAGTGGTTACTCAAACCTGGTCGTATATCGGCGGCTTTGTCGCGCCGACTGACGTGACCACCAACCCAACCACTTTGCCGACCGCGACTAACGCTTACTACAAACGCGCCGTAGTGGTTGAGTCGCTCTAAGGCGATGCCGAAGGAACAAGAGGCGGTGGCGGCTGATTATGCCGCCCCGCCTGCTCCAAAGCGCAAGGTTTGGGTTTTTGAGCGAAACCACGGCGCAATCATTGGCGCGGTTCATCAATTTTATGAAGCCGGAACGCAAGTCGAGGGTGATCTCTTGGCAACGCTGCGTCGTGCGGGCGCGCCTCTGATGGAAGTCGAGGTCTAATGTGTCCGTCACACTTACGCCGGGAACGCTAACAGACCAGCAGAAAATCGATATTCGCCGGTTCTGCGGATATTTGGCCTACGGCACGGGCGGCGTGGTGTTCCCGTATCCGTGGATCATGCGGAACTATCAGGCGCTCGAATACCGCATGAACAATCTGACGGCGGATGAAATAACGACCCTCACCACCGTCTATCTGGCGACACTAACCACGCTGGAACAGGCGCTGATCACGATCAGCAACACCCTCAACGTCGATACGGCGGCGGTGTTCAAGCGCAATGCCAAAGAGCGGCAAGAGCGCACCGAACTTTTCAATTATTGGCGCACCCGACTTTGTGGATTCATGGGCATCCCGCCCGGCGATGACATGGCGGGCGGTGCGCCCCGATTGGTGGTCTGAAATGGCACGATTGACCAAATCCACACGGGCGGCAATCCCGTCCGCTCAGTTTGCTCTGCCTGATCGCCGCTTTCCAATCCAGGATCGCAACCACGCCAAAGCGGCGCTTTTGGATGTGAAAAAAGCCCACATTTCGCCGCATGAAAAGGCCGTTGTGCGCGCCGCTGCCCAGCGGGAACTTAACCGCACGAAATGAGCGGCACCGCCCTCCAGCCGCTTTATGATCTTGGCTATTCGATCAGCGCGAGCGTTCTTGGCACACCGTATGCTCAATACCGCGCCAACGGCGCAAACAATCCCACCGCGTCCGCTAACCTGATCGCGACCATCAACGCATGGCTCACGACGGACGCGAAATTGCAGGGAGCCGCGCAGCCGCAATATGGCAAGCCGGTCTGGTATGGCGCAATTGAGCGTGTTGGCGTTGATGTTGGCGATTACCTGATCGGCCAGAACGGGACGTTTTTTGTCACGTCGCTCGCTTATCCTGCCGCGCCGTCGCTGTCCTGGTGCGACCGCACGATTACGATTACCCGGCCAACGCTTGATAGCACCACGCCGGGCGCGTCTCCGATCTATTCCGGCGATACATCCCAAGCGCAGTCTCCTGTCATGGCCGGATGGCCGTGCAGCCAGATGCAGCTTTCCTCTGGCAGCACCGGGCGCAAAACCGGGATGCACTTGCCGTCTGATGCTTCCCTGCCTCTGGCGGCATTCCTGCTGCCAGCATCGGCACCGCTCGCACAATTCAATGACGTAATCACCGACGATCTCAACCGGCGCTGGTATATTCAAATGGTCGAAAGCAGCCCGCTTGGGTTTCGTTTGACCGCTCAACAGGTGGCGATGTGACATGGCTGATCAATCCGCCGTCGAGCAAGCCATCGTCAATCAGGTGTCGCTGGTCTGCTACCCTAACGGCACCACGCAACCGAGCATCATCGGCAACCTGATCAACGTCGCGCGCGGATGGCCGACTGAGGCCGGTGTTGCGGCTGCCGTCGCTGCCGGAAACGTCCTGATCGCGGTCCATGCACTCAAAGGCTACGCCAAAGACACAACGCGATATGCGCTTGATTGGCACACCACCCAATTACCGCCAACGCTGACGGCAACGCTCTCTGGTTTGGAGATCACGTTTGGCGGTTCTGTTACCGCTGGCAACACGGTGGGGGTTCTGTCAGGCGGCGAGGCTTACACCTTCGTCGCCACGGCATCCGATACCCTGAGCACAATTGCCAGCGCCCTCGCTTCAGACATTCCCGGCGCTTCCGCATCCGGCGCGGTTCTGACGCTGCCATCAGGCGGCGCTTTACCAGCCGTGATCGTCGTCAATGGCGGCACCGCATCGCTCGAAGTCGGCAGGATGCAACAGGGTTTCGCGGTTTCCGTCTGGGCTCCATCGCCCGGCGTGCGGGATTCTCTGATGAGCCTGATCTGGCCCGCGATGAAATACACCTACCGACTAACACTCTCTGACGGCACCGTGGCCACGCTGATGCAAGGGCCAGGAAGCGGGCCAGACGATGTTCCCAGCCGCGAACAGATGTTCAGGCGCGATCTTCACCTGATTTACGATTATCCAATCGTCTATTCGCAAGCGGCTCAGGCTGCGGCTGCGATTTTGCAAAACCTCATCATCAACAGCGCGTCAACGCCTCTGCAATACGCGACCGTTTAGCGGCGCGCTTAGGAGCCAAATCGAATGAGCATCGTCCAACAAGGCGCGCTGAACACCACAGCGCTCGTCGTCCCTGGGCTGTACGTGCAGATCGTTCCGCCCCAGATCGCCAGCTTGAACGGCGTTCCAACAAACATTTTGGGCGTTGTCGGCACGGCGCAATGGGGGCCGGTCAACACGCCGGTCATCATCGGCTCGATGTCCGACTATGCCGCCAATTTCGGCGCGGTGCAGAATCGCACGTTCGACATGGGCACGGCGGTTGCCATCGCGGTCCAGCAGGGTGCGGCTAATTTTCGCTGCGTTCGCGTCACCGACGGCACCGACACGGCGGCCTCCGTCGAGGACAACACCACCACGCCGGACATCACATTCACCTCGAAATATACCGGCACGCTGGGCAACGAAACGACCGTCACGCTATCGGCTGGCGGATCAACCGGCTCATGGAATGTGCGGGTTGGCATTCCCGGCCTGCCGGTGGAAAACTTCACCAACATCAGCGGGACTGGCAACGCTTTCTGGGTCAACGTCGCGACCGCCATCAATAACGGACAAGGCCCGCTGCGTGGTCCGTCCAATCTGATTACCGCAACCGCCGATGCTGGCACTGCCTCCCCTGCCGCAGCCACTTACACGCTCGCTGGCGGCACGGACGGCACAACCACAATCACCACGTCCACCCTGGTTGGCGTCGATACCTCGCCGCGCAAAGGCATGTATGCGCTCCGTGGTCAAAATGCCTCGGTCCTGAACTTGGCCGATGGCACTGACAGCACGCAGTGGTCAAGCATCCTCGCTTTCGCGCTTTCGGAGGGGCTGTATGCCGTCACCGCATTTGCCGCAGGCGCAACTGTATCGGGCGACATTACCGCCGCACAGAGCGCCGGTATCGACAGCTACGGCATGAAAATCATGCACGGCGATTGGATTTACTGGTTCGATCAGACCAACGCCGTCACGCGCTTGGTTTCGCCCGCGTCGTTTGTGGCTGGGCTGTTGTCCAACCTCTCGCCGCAGAGCTCGACACTGAACAAGCAACTGTTCGGCATCCAGGGATCGCAGTCGTTCGGCTTGCCCGGCACCAGCCAAGCGCACCACTACTCAAGCGCGGACCTTGGTGCGCTGTTCGAAGCTGGCGTGGATGTCATCGGCAACCCGGCACCGGGTGGCCCTTATTGGTCAGTGCTTGGCGGCATCAATTCGAGCCTGAACGCGGCTGAGAATGGCGACAACTACACCCGCATGACGAACTACATCGCCAGCACGCTGAACGCTGGCATGGGCGTTTATATCGGTCGGCTGATCACGCCATCGTTGCTGTTCGACGTCTCAACCACGATCACCAGCTTCCTCGCCAACCTCTTGCAGCAGGGCTTGCTCGGTGATCCGAACCAGACCCCGCAACCGTTCAGCGTGGTTAGCAATGCTAGCAACAATCCACAGTCACGCACGTCGCTCGGTTACGTCCAGGCGGACGTTCAAATCACCTACGCTGCGATCAATCGCTTCTTCATCGTGAACCTCGAAGGCGGCCAGACGGTCACGATCACCCAGCAAGCCGCGCCTCAGGGCTAACGCCACGCCCTAACCGGCGCCTGGGCAACGCCTCCCCTCTCGGAGTTCAAAATCAATGTCCGCCGTCTCACAATTCAATGTGGGCCGCGATGGAACGCTGCGTTTGCAGCTTTCCACCGGCATCGTCGTGCTCAATTATACCTCGTTCGAGGCTCAACAGCAGACCAAGCCGGTCTATTCGCGCCCGGTCAACAGCCCAACCATTCCTGCTGAACTGCCAGACCATTGGACGTGCAAGTTTACCATTGATCGCAATTCATCCGCGATTGAGGACGCGATTGCCCAGATCGAAGCGACCTACTGGGCAGGCGGATCGGCTGGCATCAACGCTGGGTCAGTCTATCAATACATCAACGAAATTGATGGCTCGGTCAGCACCTATCAGATGAATTTGTGCACGATCAAACTGACGGATGCTGGCACTTACAAGCAGGACGACATCGTGACGCAAACTTTGGATATTATCGCCAGCACGCGGGTGAAGGTCGCCTAATGAAAAGCAAAACCGTAGCGTTTGAGGGCCGTTCGTTCACCCTCCGTAAAGTCACGTTGGGCGATCAGATGCAGCTCATGGAAATGGGCGTTGATCCGAAAAACGAGGCATATTTCAGCGTGTGCTTGTTGTGCTTCTCGGTCGATGACATCGACGGCGTGCCATTGCCGCCGATCAAGGATCGCGCTGGCTTGATCCGGCTTGGTCATCAAATCAGCGATGCCACCGAAACGCTACTTGAGGCGTTCAAGGAATTGAACGGCGATGCAGCGGCGGCGGCGGAGGTCGAAGTCGCAAAAAACTAAGCAGGCATCCCGGCTTTGTTGAGGTCATGTGGCTGATCAAAAACGGGGTGCCGGAAAGTGTGGCTTGGGGATTGTCGGACGGCGAGCGCCTTGCCCGGTGCATCGCGTTTGCCCGGTTCGAGGGCAATAGCTACGACTTCAACACCGGCCAATTTACCAAGGCGCAGGCATGAAAACCCTTTCCATCCTCGAAGCGGTCGCGGAGTTCTCCGGGATGGCGGTGGAGTATATCGCCATCCAGCAGGAAGCGATGGAAGGCGCGACGAAAATCGTTGAAGCGCGTGCCAAGGCGATTGTCGGTCACTACCAGAATGACACCGGGCCATTTGATCCATGGCGCGACTTGGCCGACAGCACGATAGCCGACAAAGAGCGCAAAGGCTATGCGCCGCCCGATAATCCGCTTCTACGAACGGGCGATATGCGCGAGAGCATTACGCACGACGCCTCGCCCACGCGGGGCATAGTCGGCTCTGATGAGGATATAGCCTTGTGGCAGGAACTTGGCACCCACGGGCCTAATCCGGGGCCGGATGGCTACCATGTGCCGCCTCGGTCGTTTCTGGGCGCTGCGGCGTTTCAGAAGCAGGATCAGGTGGCTGAGTTGATCGCGGATGCGGCGGTATCGGTGTTTACGGGAACCAAGCGCCTCACTTCGTTGTGAGGATGATATAGAGGATATTTCCGCCGATCCAGAACGCCACGATGGTGAATAGAAACAACCAAAACCCCATGAGGGCCTTGGCAAACCACCACCAGCCGGATGATCGGCGCGGCGGCGTGGCATCAATAATCCGGGGCGTGTTGCGCCAAAAATCCCGTTCACTTTCAGGAACTTCCGACCAGTCATCGCGATAGCGGGCCATAGGTTTCTCCAGGAGTAAAAACCATTTTCAAAGCGTACAAGATTGGCGTTGAAATAGCCGCCACCAATTCCGTCGCGCCGGTATTAGCCTATATCAGCCGCGATCTTTTGGGAATGGGAAAACAGGCGGACTCCGTCAACGCGAAGTTTGGCGCGCTGAAGGTGGCTGCACTCGGTGCGATGGCGGCCATGGGTGGCATTGCCCTGGTCGGTGCAACGGTCAAGCTGGCGGAATACGGCAACAAACTGGCCGAGGTGCAGTCGCGCTTGCGGCAGATGGGCGTATCAGCGGCCAACGTCTCCAATCTGACCAACGCCGCCTTCACCCAGTCGATGCGGACGCCGAACGTCGATTATGCAGACTCTCTATCTGCGCTGATGAAAACCCGCACCGTTCTCGGGTCCAGCAAAGAGGCGGTGGCTGCCGCGCCTTATGTGGTGCGAACAGAGGGCGTCTTAACCAACTGGGGCATGGGCGGTCCCACCGCGCTTGCCGAACTGCTCAAATCCATCGAGTTGCGAGGCGGCACATATGGCCCGGATGGTAAGACATTCTCGGTCGCAGCGCTTCGCAAAAATCTGACGGATGCGCTGGCCGCGCAGAATATCGCGGGCAAACTGCTGACGCCAAATGTGATCATGCGGACCACTAAATTGGCCGGTCCCGCCTCGCAGTTGATGAGCGGGTGGTCTTGGTGGTCATCAATGGCGGAAGCGGCGCAGCAAATGGGGCCTGGTGCTGGCCGTGGCTTTGCGATGGCACTGAAAGAGTTCAGCGGCGGCCCGATGTCGCGGCTCTACGCATACAATCTGCAAAAATATGGCTTGGCCAAAGCGAGCGGCTTCATTCATATTCCGCACACGTTCCAGACCGCATTGAAGCCTGACGCGCTGAAAGGTTCCAGCGTGCTCTACGGCCAAGGCTTGTTTCCTTGGGTGCAAAAGGTGTTGGTGCCGACACTCGAAGCGCACGGCGTTCATGGCAAAAAAGCACTTCTCGCGGCTGTCTATCAGACGATCAGCAGTCAGACCGGATCGCGCTTGGTGGCAAACATGATCACCAACGCACTCAGCTATGTTCGCACGTCGAAGCAGATGCAGCAATCAATGGGTGTCTCGATTTACGGCACGCAGATGAGCCAATCAATGAACGCCCCGATGAAGGCTTTCCATGGCGCGTTTGAGAGTTTCCTGATGACGATTGGCCGCCCGCTGGTGCCGATTGCGGTCAAGATTTTGAACAGCCTCACACACGCGGTTATCGGCATCACAAAATGGGCGAAAATCCACCCGGCCATGGTCGCGAAGATCGTCGAGGGGGTTGCAGTTTTGGGCGCGGCGCTGATCGTGCTGGGCACGGGCGCTGTCATCGGCGCGCTGGTGGCTCTTGGCGGGATTCCGGCGCTAATCGGCGCGGGTGTGGCTGCTGTAGTTGACGCGGTGGCGATCATTGCGTTCAAGTTCCACGAAATATCGCACTGGTTCATGGGGCTCGGTCGCTATTTTGGCGAACTGAACAACTGGCTGGCGAACCTTTCGCACACAATCAACCATTTTCTGGAACATCCCCTTTCTGGTATCGGCCACGCATTCCGGGCTGCCGCAAACGATTTCGTCAACGGCAATCACGCGGCAACGCCGATGTGGCATCTGGCCACGCCTGCCGTCCCAGCTTATGGCGGTCGCGTTAGCGGCAATCCGTTGGAGCCTCACCACGTCATCATCGACAACCCTCACCACATCGCCCACGCCATCAAGCACGGCATAGCGGCATCCCTGAGCGCCAACCAGCATGGCACCACGGGCTTTAATGGCCGGGCATCGGCGCACGGCTCACCGGCGTTCACCAGCCCATGAGCGGCATTCTCTCCGCAATCCAGGCAGCCGGTCAGCTATTTGGCGGCTATGGGCTGGTCACGCTCGGCCCGGTGCAACTCCAATCCATGGAGGTGCCGGATCGAATTCCGTTGGGCGGCGCGCAGATGCTCGCGGTCCACAAACTGCCGGGCGGCCAGCGCGTGCTCGATGCCATGGGCCGCGACGATGCCGATCTGGTCTGGGCTGGCATACTTACCGGGCCGATTGCCGAAAGCCGGATGCAACTGCTCGACAGCGTGCGCCAATCAGGCACGCCGGTCCAACTGACGTTCGGGCAATCCAGCTTTACCGTCGTCGTATCCAAATTCATGGCGGATTACGAGCGATCCAACTGGATTCCATACTCCGTCGCTTGCACGGTGGTTCAGGATAATGCGGCGCAGTTCGGTAGCGCGCCAACATCGCTGCTCGGTTCGCTCAATTCGGATTTGAATAATGCGCTCGGTTTCAACGTGGCTGCCACAACATCGGCGGCAATCGGCGTTGCCCAGTCGGCAGTCAATGCTGCCGGTGCGCTCGGTTTTGGGTCATCGGCATTTTTCAAGGCGTCTTCCGATCTTGGCGCAGCGCAAGGGTTGCTCGATGCCGAACAGGCTGCGTCAACCGGCACGCTGTCGGCGGTGATTGGCGCGACGGCGACCGCAGGCAACATCTTGGGCGTCACGCAGATCAGCGAGGCGGCTTCGGCGTTTTCTGGCGTTGCCAGCGCGACCGCTGATCTGGCCGCTACCACTCAATCGGGCGCGTATCTCAACCGTGCATCCGTCAATCTTCAAAACACGAGCGCGTAATGCAGACCATCGAAGTCGCAGGCGGCAATCTCTACGCCTTGGCCGCGCAATATCTTCAGGACGCAACTCAATGGATCCGCATCGCCATCCAGAATGGTTTAACTGATCCCGAATTGAATGCGGCAACGCTGCCAGCCGGATCGACAGTGTTTCGGATAACTTCCTATGTTTCAAAATTCGCTCCGGTTACTGCGCCAAATGGCGCGGAATTAACAACGTCGAACGGAAATGCGGTATACGCGCCTGAACCTTCCTCGTTAACCGCCAATCCCATCGGCGTTTTCGTGCTCGAAATCCCCGACACTAACCCGAAGGCCACCGGGGGCGTTCCTCCTCAATGAGCAGCACACTAGCTGCGCCGGTTCCAGGAAGCACGGTTCGCGCTCCCCGGCTGCGCCTGACGGCCAACGGCGCAGTGGTGCCGAATGCGCTGGATGCGGCAGTGACTCAGACCAACGAATGGACGGCCTCGCGATGGGCGGCGCATGTCGCGCTGGTCGATAACGAGACAATGAGCGCAGCTTGGTGGTCATCTCAAGCCAATGTGCAAATCGGCATCGAGATTGCGCTGGACGGGCAAAACTTCCAGAACATTCTCACCGGCGTGATTGATGAGATCGAGATCGAGCCTGACACCGGGCTACTCACGCTCTCGGGGCGGGATCTGGTGGCGCTGCTCATCGACGCCAAAACCGCGAACGCATACCAGAACCAAACGGCCAGCGAGATCGCCACCCTATTGGCGCAGAGCGTGGGCCTCACGCCGGTCGTGACGGCTACCACCAAGCCGGTTGGGCAGTTCTATGCCTATGACCATGTGCGGCTGAGCTTGGGCGACTTGGCGCGGTCAATCACAGATTGGGACTTGCTGATCTATCTGGCGCAGCAAGAAAACTTCGACGTTTTTGTGGAAGGCACATCGCTCTATTTTCAGCCCGTGCAAAACCAAACCAAGCCGAATTATGAGATTAGCTGGTCGCGAGTGGCTGGTGTCGCGACGTCTAACGTGATGGGCTTGCAGATGCGCCGGTCCCTCACTCTCGCCAAGCAAGTCACGGTCACCGTCAAGTCGTGGCACTCGGGGCGGCGCTATCCGGTGATCGCCAAAATCTCATCTCAAGGCGTGAATGCGGCAGGAAACCAAGGCCCTCCGCAGAATTATGTGTTTTACAAACCGAACCTCACGCCCGCGCAGGCGACGCAATATGCGCAGCAAAAAATGAATGAGATCACCCGACATGAGCGCGTGATTGAGTTTTCGATGCCGGGCGAATTGACCCTAACCCCGCGCTCAGTGATTGCGCTCACTGGCACCGGAACGGCGTTCGATCAGACTTATTATCCTGACCAAATCCAGCGCACGATTACTTTTCATGGCGGCTTTACGCAATCGGTGACGGCGCGCAATTCCTCGCCGGTCAATCAGGTCACGATACCATGAGCGATGCTTTCCACAACGCGCTAAAACGAGCCGCGATGGCAATGGATCGCCAGACCGCTCAACCGCGTTTTGGGATTGTCGAAAGTTACGACCCAAACAACGGCACCGCGAAGGTCACGCTGCAACCCGATGGCGTTTTGACCGGATGGCTGCCCGTCGCGGTCATGTGGATGGGCAATGGCTGGGGCTTGATGTGTCCGCCGTCGCCCGGTGATCAGGTCGTGGTTGTGCCGCAGGGCGGCGATACTGAGGACATGGTGATCATGGGCCGCGTATTCTCAACGCAAGGCAATCCCGCCGTCTCGCCGCCCGCAACGCCATCCGGCGAATTGTGGATGGTTCACCAGTCGGGCGCATACATCAAGCTGCTGAACGCTGGCGGCATTGTCAGCAACGGCTCATGGACTCACACCGGGCAGTTTACCGCGTCGCTCGACATCATCGCGGGCTTTGGTGGCAGCGATCAAATTAGTCTGAAAAACCATATTCACTCGCAGGGCGCGGACAGCCATGGCGATGCAGAGCAAGACACCAGCGCGCCCGTGGCAGGCACATGAGCGACGCATTCCACTATTTCGGCAACGACCTGACTTTATCAGCCTCCAGCGACATCTCAACCGCTGCGCAAGGCTCTGGGCTGACCAAGCAGCGCATTTTGCGGCGGCTGCTCACACCCCAGGGCGGATATATCTGGGAATTGCCATACGGTGCCGGTCTGCCGTCTTTGATCGGCCAGCCCGTCACGCCGATGGCGGTTCAAAACGCGATCCGGGCGCAGATTTTCAATGATGCAACCGTCGCCAAAGCCCCCGAGCCGGTGACCACCGTCACCGCCACGCGAGGCGGGACATTCACTTGCACAATCCAGTATGTCGATGCCGTTAGCGGCCAGCCTCAAATCCTGACGGTGCCATAATGCTATCACTTCAAACGCTCGTAACCCTCGTGCAAAACATGGCGGCGGCGGCGCAATCCGCAGCTAGTCAGGCGCTCGACTTCACGGTTGGCTCTGTTTGGAATGCGCTTATGCAGGCCGTCGCGGGCGTGCAGCTATGGTTGCAGTATCTCGTTCTGGGTGTCTTACAGCAATCCAGCTTGACGCTTTGCACCGGCACGCAAGTTGATGCGTGGCTTGCTCAATTTCCGTTGTTTGGCGGTCGGTTGCCCGGCACCTATGCCACCGGATCAGTCACGTTCAGCCGGTTTACGACCGTCACAAGCGCGCTGATTTCGACCGGCTCTTTCGTTCGCACGGCGGACGGCACGCAAACCTTTACCGTCACAACCGACACAACGAACACATATTGGAATGCGGCGCTCAGCGGCTATCTGATCCCGGTCGGCACCACGTCCGCAACCGTTCCGGTGCAAGCACAAACCATCGGCACGGCGGGTAATGTCGGCGCGAACACGATCACGCTGGTAGTCGGGTCATTGCCGGGCATCGATACAGTGAACAATGCCGCGGCATTCACCAATGGGATCGCAGCGGAAACAGATGCGGCGGTTAAAGCCCGATTTCAAGTTTGGCAGGCCAATCTTGCGGAAGGCACTTATGGTGCCGCACAGTCGGCGGTCGAGGGCGTTGCGGCGAATCTGACATTCACCATTCAACAAAATCAGAACTCTGCTGGCGCGTTTACGCCGGGCAGTTATGTCGTTACAATTGACGATGGATCGGGCGCAACTCCATCCTCGACGGTCACCAGCGTCTCGAACGCAGTCAACGCGGTTCGCCCTATTGGCTCAACGGCCTATGTGCAAGCTGCGACCGCAATCCTAGCAAATGTGTCGCTGACGATTGCGGTGGAGTCTGGTTATTCGGTCTCGGCTGCACAAGCCGCCGTCAACGCGGCGCTGGTGGCTTATATCGGTGCGCTCGGAGTTGGCGCGAGAATGCCCTACTCAATCATCTCCAAGTTGGTCTATGACGCTTATGCCGGGGTTGTAAATGTAACGCTGATCACGCTCAATGGCGCAACTGCTGATCTAGTGCCGACGCAATCGCAAGTGGTTCGCGCCGGCTCAATTGCGGTGAACACCTAATGGCAACCGGCGATCAGGCCGATATGGTGGGGCGGCTCCAACGGCTTTTGCCGCAAGGCTGGTTTCCATCCGATTTGACCACCGCGCCGGTTTTGAATGCCGTTCTAAACGGCTTTGCGGGGGCTTTGGCGCAATCCTACTCGCTGATCACATTCGCGCTTTCGGCGGTGCTCAATACCACCGCGCAAAATATCTGGCTCGACATCAAGGCCCAAGACTATTTGGGCAGCTCGGTGCAGCGGCGAACGCAAGAAAGCGACCATTCGTTTCGTGGACGCATGACGGCGGCTATTTTCCCGCCCGGAGCAACGCGGGCGGCTCTGATCGGGCGATTGACGGCGCTCACTGGTAGCGCGCCAATGGTTTTTGAGCCGACGCAGCCGATGGATACTGGCGCCTATACGAGCGAAACGACGTCACAGATTGCAATCACGGCGGCAAATTTAATTGCGCCATGGTCGCTCGGCACGCCAACCATTGACCCGAACGGACGCGAAGCGGCGCAGATTATTGACGGCGGTTTTGGCGGTAGTCTTGCGCTTGACTTGTCAGAATCGGGCGCGGTTTTTGGCGTCGTTTTGCAAGTCTTTATCCCGTCTGGGACGCCGGAAGTGGGAAACGTGCTGATATATTTTGGCGCATCTCAAATCGCCAACGTCACTGTTTTTGATGAATGGGTAACGGTTTCGGTTCCAACTCCTACCGCATCGGGGGGGGTGCTTTACATTTACGGCGGCACAAGCGCTAGTGTTGGCGCTTTTTTTTATTTGTCGGCGGTCGCGTTTTACGCAAGTAACAAAGGCGGCTCGGCGGGATATAATACCTCGGGCGCCTATGGATCGCTGGCGTTGCCGTTTCAGGCTTTTGTCACGGTGCAGCGTCCTGTTTCGCAAGGGGCTCCGCTCTTGGCCGGGTATTCCGGCAACAAATTGTCTCCCGTCTACGCGCCGCTTGGTTATGGCGCTGGGCTGGGCTCCTATGTGGACCTCGCGCAAGCCTTTGATGGCGTGACAGATAACGACATCTATCAAACCGTAGCCGAGATTGAGCCTGCTGGCTCAATTATTTGGACGCGGATCACTTCCTAATCGGAGCACTAACTCATGGATCGCGGCATCGTTTATCCCGGCTCAATCCCGCTTGATACAGACATTCTTTCGCCGCAGCGCGATGCCATGATTGCGCTTGGGTGGCTATTACAAGCCACCATGGGCAATAACACCGGCGTTACCGGCTTATCATGCACTCCAACATCGCCCGCTTCAATGGTGGTGAATGTCGCGCAAGGTGCAATCTGGTCGCTTGAGCAGATTGATCAAAATGCTTATGGGTCATTGCCAGCCGACACGTCGCCCCTAATGAAGATTGGCATTTTGCCCGAAGCGGCGGGGACCAATTTTACGTTGACCGCGCCAACAACGTCAGGCGACTCAATCAATTATTTGATTGAAGCGACGTTTCAAGAAAGCGATATTAATCCGGTCGTTTTGCCATACGTAAACGCAGCCAACCCCTCGCAACCTTATGCCGGTCCTAACAATTCTGGCACCGCGCAAAACACGCTGCGCACGCAGATTGTGGAATTGCAATTAAAAGCTGGAGCGGCTGCCCCAACCGGCACTCAAGTCACTCCTGCGACTGATACCGGATATGTTGCGCTTTATGTCATCACCGTTGACTACGGGCAAACGACAGTCACTTCTTCCAACATTGAGCGCGCCGCAGGATCGCCGGTCGTGCCGTATCGCT
>VFSW01004918.1_pt1 | contig 19897 bp, 14 predicted proteins | sample 5358111 | NCBI WGS metagenome assembly VFSW01 (sample SAMN11554181, study PRJNA540505) | mine drainage metagenome | isolation source: sediment from site ElyBrook_90M | place: USA: Ely Copper Mine, Vershire, VT | collected 2017 | reverse complement strand
CTGGCGCTGGCCCGCGCCCGGCACACCGTCGCCAAAAATGAGGCGCGGGTGGACCGGGCGCCTTTCCTTCCCGACCTCTCCACTGGCTCGAATCCTGCGTACAGCAATGGCTTTCCCGAAAACCTGGCGGGACAGCCCCCGGCCGTATTTCAGATGACTTACTCCGAGGCGATTTTCAACAAGCCGCTCAAGGAACAATCGCACGCGCAGGAGGAGTATGCCAAGGGACTCGAAGCCGAAATCGCGCACACGCGGGACGATGTGATCGTCAGCACCGCGACGGCTTATCTCGAACTGGCCAAGGCCCGCCATTCCCTCGAACTGCTGCGGAACGAAAGCGCCAGCGCGAAGGCGATTCTCAATTACACGCGCGACCGCGCCAATGCGGGCATGGAGCTCCCCATTGAAGTCACTCGCAGCGAGCTGACCCAAGCGCGCATCGAGCAGCAGATCGCGCAATCCAACGGCAGGATTCAGATTCTCACGGACCGGCTGCATCATTTGACCGGCCTTCCCCTGGAACGATTTGAAGGAACCCTGTCGGAAGCGATGCCGGCAACCGCTGCTCCGGAAGAAGAACCGGTGAAGAATGCCATGGACCTCAACCCGATTCTCAAAGCAATGGAGTTTGAGCGCAGTGCTCGCCAGGACTTGCTCAAGGGAGCGCGCGGGGGATACTGGCCTACCGTGGACCTCGTCGGCCAATATAATGTCCTCGCCAAATTCAATAATTATCAGAACTATTTCACGTCCTTTCAGCGAAACAACGTGGGGATTGCGTTTCTGATCCGCATTCCGCTGTTCAGCTCCAAAACGTCGGCGGAGGTCGCGCTCGCCAAAAGCCAGCTGTCGGAAGTGAATCTGAACATCGAGAGTCTCCGCGACTCGACCGATTCGGCTGAAAAGCAGTACCAGATCAATGTGGCCGACCAGAAAGCGGCAGTGAATGTGGCACGGCTGGAGCTCAAGCTGGCGCAGGAAAATCTTGTTCTCGTTCAATCGAGATTTGATCAGAACCAAGCCAGCCTGAAGGAACTCGAACAGGCGCGCCTCGCGGAGGGCGACAAATGGCTGGCCTTTCTCGACACGGATTTCCTCCGCCAGCAGGCGGAACTCGCGCTATTGCAGGCCACGGGACGATTGTCACAGCTATTCAAGTAGACAAGGCCCGTCGCAACGATTCTTTCGAGACTGAACTCGTGGAAATAGTTCCTCTGGACATAACCGACCTATTCCCCAGCAATCTGGATGCTGAAAAAAAATCATGCTATTGTTGGCGGGCTTGAACAGATTGAGCTTTCCCAGATTTTGTCTCGCTTGACCGGAAAGGTTTTTCTTTAACGATGGGCATACACACTGAGGGAGCGGTCGCCGTGGACGCCGAACAATCGGTTGCGTTTGATTTCGTCTCCGATCCTGCGCGCCTGGCGCGCTGCGTTCCCGGCTGCCGGGATCCGCAGGAGATTTCACCGGGACGCTATGCGGCGGTCATCCGGAACAAAGTCGCGTTCATTACGCTCGATTTCAAAGTCATTGTGGAGATCGTGAAGACCGAGCCGCCAAATGTGATCGAAGCAAAGATCAGCGGCGATGCCGTGGGCCATTCCGGCCGGGTAACGGCAAACGCTGCGTTGCGTCTGGAAACCGCCGCCGAAGGTGGCACGCAGATTCACTACTCGACCGACGTCTCTTTGATGGGAAAACTGGGCGGGATGGGCGAATCGGTTTTTCGCGCCAAGAGCGCCGAACTCGCTCGGGAGTTCGCGGCCAACCTGAAGGCGGCCATCGAGCAGGAAGTACGGGAGCGAACCGCTTGAAGCATTTTGAACTGCTGGAACCAGCCACACTTGATGAGGCCGTCGCCCTGCTTGATCCGGAAGATGCGAGCGTACGGGCGATCGCGGGCGGCACGGCGCTGCTCCTGATGATGAAGACGCGCCTGTTCCAGCCGACGCGGCTTGTCAGCCTGCGCCGGTTGAAGGGCGCGCTGCGAACGGTGCGCTCGGACGAAACAGGCGCGTTGCGCATCGGAGCGATGTCCACGCTCACGGAACTCGAACACTCTCCGCTCATCGCCAAAGCCGCGCCGGTGATGAGCCGCGCTCTCCGCGCGCTCTCCAACGTGCGCATTCGCAATGTGGCCACGATCGGCGGCCACCTCGCGCACGGCGATCCTCACATGGATCTTCCGCCGATTCTTCTTACACTGGGCGCACGCGTGCGCGCGGTCAGTTCGCGCGGCGAACGATGGATTGACGCCGCCGATTTGTTTCTCGGCTATTACGAAACGGCAATCGCGCGCGACGAACTGATCGCTGAGGTGATCCTCCCCGCGCAGCCCGCGGGCGTGCAGTCCTCGTACGCAAAATTCACCGCTCTCTCAGCCGACGACTGGCCCGCGGTCGGCGCGGCCGTCTGGTATCGTGGCGAATCCGGCAAGATCGCTGAGGCTCGCGTAGCGGTCAGCGCCGCGACCGAGCGGGCCATGCGCATTCCCGGCGCGGAAAGGGAGCTGACAGGTTCGTCTCCCGCCCCCCAATCGTTTGCAAAAGCGGCGGACGCGGCTGCCGAAGCGGTGCAACCTATCTCCGACATTCGCGGCTCGGCGGCCTATAAGCGTGAGATGGTCCGCGTGCACGTCCGCCGCGCACTCGAGCAGGCTTCACGACCTCACCCAATGGAGGCGGAACGATAATGCCTGCGCGAACTCCCCAGCCCGAAGCGACTGTCGTGGAAGCCCCCGCCGTGAAGAAGCGCAAGGCGGGCGGCCTGCGCGAAGTGGGCCGCTCGGTGCCGCGCCTGGAAAGCCATGCCAAGGTGGACGGCAGCGCCGAGTACATCTATCACTTGCGCCTGCCCGGCATGCTGTTTGGGAAAATCTGCCGCAGCACGATTCCTCATGGACGGATCGCGCGGATTGACGCGAGCGCAGCTCTGGCCGTCGAAGGCGTGTACGCGGTCTTCACCGGCGAGGATATTCGCAGGGTGATTCCCGACCCGTACTTCGGGCCCGCCTTTCACGACCAGCCGATTCTCGCGTTAGATAAAGTTCGCTACGCGGGCGAGCCCGTCGCCGTGGTGCTGGCCGAGGACATACACGTCGCGGAAGAAGCCGTGGACCTGATTGCGGTGGATTATGAACCGCTCGATGCGGTGTTCGACGAACTGGATGCCGCGAAACCTGGCGCGCCGTTGATTCATGAGTTTCTGCGTCCCGCGGGAACCTTCCCCGACCTGCAGCATCTGAAGGGGCGCTCGGAGACCAACGTGGCGCTCGTTTCGCGCGTTCTTCACGGCGACATCGAAAAAGGATTTGCGGAATCCGATCACGTCTTCGAGGATTATTTCCGCAGCGGAAAAGTCATCCACGCCACGTTTGAACCGACCGTCTCGGTTGCTGAATTGAATGGCACGAAGGGATTGATTGTTCACACCTCGACGCAGAGCCCTTCCTTCGTTCGCGCCGAATTGTGCCGTCTGCTGGGCTGGCCGGAGAGCCGCGTGCGCGTCCGGACGGCGTATCTCGGCGGAAGCTACGGCGCGAAGCTCTACATCAAGCTCGAAGCGCTCGCGGCTGCCTGTACGCTGCTCACGCGGAAGCCGGTCCGCATCGCCCTGACGATGGAAGAGGAGTTTTTCACTATTACGAAGCACGGCGCGACCGTGCGGATCAAGACGGGCGTAAAAAAGGATGGCCGCATCGTGGCGCGCGAAGTCGAGACGTGGTGGAACGGCGGCGCCTACGCCGACATCGGCCCGCGCGTCTCGCAGAAATCAGGCTTCACGGCGGCAGGCCCTTACGACATCGAAAATGTTTCGCTCATCAACTATGCCGTGTACACGAATGATCCCCCGGCGGGCGCGCTGCGCGGCTTCGGAATTTCGCAGCTCGTGTGGGCTTACGAAAGCCAGGGCGACATTATCGCGCGTACTCTCGGAATAGACCCCCTCGAGTTCCGACGGCGCAATATCCTGCGCAATGGCCGGCCTCATGCCACCGGCACGATCATGACCAACGCGGAGATTGATCAGGTGCTCGACCGGCTCGCCCGCGAGATGCACTGGGACGCTCCCTTCGATCATGGTTCGGGAATAGTTCGCCGCGGACGCGGACTCGCCATCGGATTCAAAGCGTCCATTTCGCCGACCACTTCCCTTGCCATCGTGAATATTTTCGGCGACGGCAGTTGCTGCGTCTCGTGCAGCACGGTGGATATGGGACAGGGATCGGACACGGCAATGGCGCAGATTGCCGCCGAAACACTGGGGATTGGCACGGAATCCGTGCGCGTGCTTCATCCGGATACGGACGTGACTCCCTACGATATGGCCACGCTGGGATCGCGCTCGACGTACCACATGGGCAATGCCGTGCGGCTTGCGGCGGAAGATGTCCGCGTGCAACTTATGCGCATGGCCGCCGCAACGCTCGACACCGATGAAGATGAACTCGAATGCCGCGACGGCGCCGTCATTTCGCCCTCCGGCGCGCGAATGACCCTTCGCGAAATCATGATCAAGCGGTTTGGCATGCAGGCCGGAAACGTAATCGGCATGGGAACGTTCACTCCCCCATACGTCAAACTCGATCCGGTAACCGGGCAGTCTCCGCAGGTCACGCCCTTCTGGATGCTCGCCGGGGCCGCCGCGGAAATTGAAGTGGACACGGAAACAGGCAAGGTTCGCGTCACGAAACTCGTGAACACCGGCGACGTGGGCCGCGCCATCAATCCCGCCGTCGCCAAGCGCCAGTTGATCGGCGCGGGCATCATGCAACTCGGATTCACGCTGTTTGAAGAGATGCGTTTCAGCGACGGGCAAGTGATCAACGCGAGCCTCGCGGACTACAAAATTCCGGGCATGCTCGACGTTCCGGAAGATCTCTCCGCGCAACTCGTTGAGGTTCCGCACGAGCATGGCCCGTACGGCGCGAAAGGCGTCGGCGAAACGGGAATGTTCAGCGTTTCACCCGCAATCGCAAATGCGCTCTTTGACGCGATCGGCGTGCGAGTCAACCAGACGCCGATGACGCCGGAGCGCGTGCTGTGGGCGATCCGTGAATCGGAACACCGCCCCCTGGAGAAAGAGTGATGAGCGAGGCGCGCCGCACCATCCATTTCCAATTGAATGGCCGTGCGGTCACGGCCCGCATCGCGGTGTACGAGACGGTCACGGAAGTTTTGCAGCGCGAGTTCCATCTTTTTGGAGGGCGCGAGAGCTGCGGCCTGGGGCTTTGCGGATGCTGCACGGTACTCGTTAATGGTGCGGCAGTCTCCGGGTGCCTCTATCTGGCCGCATTTGTGGACGGCGCAGAGCTGCGAACCGTCGAAGGGTTTGCGGAAAATGGCGCTCTCGATCCGATTCAGCAGGCGTTCGTGGACAAGACCGGATTTCAATGCGGCTATTGCACGCCGGGATTTATTTTGATGACCGAACAGTTGCTGAAGCGATTTCCGCAGCCGACTGACGACCAGATTCGCCACTTCCTTTCGGGAAATCTTTGCCGCTGCGGCACTTACCCGGACATCATCGCCGCGGTGAAAGAGGCTGCTGAAAAAATACGAAGTTAAGCGCAACTGGCCCCGCACACCACAGGAAAAACATCACGCCGTCATTCCGAGCGCAGCGAGGAATCCCTCCGTGTTCTGCAGCGTTGCACGAAAAAGAAAGAGGGATTCCTCGCGGAGTTTATCCCGGTCCCTTCCGGGACTCGGAATGACGGCCATGAGCGCATTATCGGCGCCGTGTGAAGGCAATCCCACTGTTGCGGAAGGCAATCTGCGCTAATCCGGCAGCACCTTCCCGCGCGTTTCGGGAAGGAATTGCGCGGCGACGATTCCGAGAATGTAGATCATGCTCAAGATCACGGCCGCTCTGCCGTACCCGCCGAAGTAGGTAATCAAGGTCCCCGCGAGCAAAGGCCCCAGAAACGCCACGAATCGCGGCGCATTAAAGCCAAACCCGATCGCCGTCCCGCGAATGCGTGTCGGATAGACCTCCGGCAGCCAGGCCGAGCACCACGTGTACTGGCCGAGAGAGAAGACAGCGTTAATCGCGCATACGATAAGCAGCAGGGCGAGATTATGCGTCCAGAGAAAAAGTACGGGCGTCATGATGAGAGCCAGGGCAAACCACGCAATCGTCACCGGCTTGCGGCCCCAGGCGTCCGCGCAAAAGCCAAGCCCGACGTATCCGCAGATCGCGCCAATGTTGTACGACATGCCGGCGAGACTCGCCCAGCGCACTCCAGAAAGTCCGCGGGCGACGGCGACCGAACTCACGTACGCCGGAACCCATGACGAAATTCCCCACCACCCAAGCGTCGTGGCCGTGGACATCAGAAAAGCCGCAATCGTGTATCGCCGCGTTCCGGAATCTTGAAATAGATCGAACAGCGTGAAGCGCAAGAGATGGCGCTCGGATTCGCTGAGGGCTTCGCCGCGCTTTTTCGCGGCGGCCGCTTCCCTGCGCTTCTGGTCGCTCGCCGCCCATTTTTCCGGCTCGGCCATGCCGCGGCGAATCCACCATGTCGCGAGCGCCGGCAATACGCCGATCACGTACATCCATCGCCATGCTGAAGGGCCCAGGCCGCTGACGAAGAACCACACGGCAGAAGCGGCGAAAAATCCGATGCCCAATCCGCACTGCATAAGACCCGCGCCCTTGCCGCGATGTTGCGCGGGCCACATCTCGGCCACCATCGAAGTTCCGGTGCTCCACTCCGAACCGAGCGCCAGGCCCACGATAAAACGCAAAATCACAAACGAACTCCAGGACCAGGCAATCGCGGTGAAGCCGGTCACCATGGAGTAGGCCAGCACTGCATAGATCAGCATTCGTTTGCGGCCGATGTAGTCGGCCAGAATCCCGCCCAGAACTCCGCCGACTCCCCAGCCGAAGAGCGTGATGGCGATCGTTACTCCCGCATAAAAAGGGATGGAAGCGTAGCGCGCCGCCGGCAAAAGATCGCGGAAAGAAACACCCACGGTGAGGATCAGCGCGTATGTCTCGTAGCCGTCAAACAGCCATCCGAGATTGGCGACAGCAAGCGCGCTCCATTGGCGGCGATTCAGCGCGCGGTACCAGGGCGTGGGACGCTCCGCGATGATATTTATTGGTTGCATGAATTAATAGTTTCGCGCTTCGAGACATTCTTCACAGGGAGCGCAATGCCCTGTTGATCGTCATTCCGAGCGAAGCGAGGAATCCCTCCGTGTTCCGCCGCGATGAGCGAAAAAGAAAGAGGGATTCCTCGCTTCGCTCGGAATGACGCATGGTGCTTTAACCGCTGACTACTCAGCCTGTCGCGACTTTCCACAAAATATTTCTGAACACACCCTGCGAGGAAAGCTACTCAAACAGCCACGCCCATTTTTTTCGTGTCGCTTCGAGAAGCGCCGGAGAGGCTTCCGCGACCGGAGGAAAATCCTTTGCCTGGACGCGGTCCCACGGCCGGCAGGCATTGATAACGGCGCGGCTGTTCCACAGCTGCTTGCTTTCTTTCGCAGCGGAGGAAATCATGGGATCGAGCGGATTGCTCCAGCAGCGCCGCAAAATATCTATATCCGTCGCGGGGTCGGACCGCGTACTGAGCGCCCAGATAACATCGTCGGCGTTGGACGGGTCAATGTCGTCGTCCACAACGATGGAATAGCGATTCATCAGTCCGCCCACGTGTCCTTGTACGGCGACCGTGGCCGCCTGCATCGCGTGGCCGGCATATTGTTGCTGAATGCTGGTAACGACCCACATGCGGCTCGCGCCCGCTTCGGCAACCCACACGCCTTTCACGCCGGGAATTCCAGCTTTGCGCAGCGACTCCTTGATCATCGCGGAGCGCAGCACGCTCGAAAAGTAGGAGTAGTCGTGAACGGGCCGGCTCGGAGGCGCGCCGAGCAGGATCGGATCGTTGCGATGGTAGACAGCCTGAACGCGAACCAGAGTTTCAACTTTCTTTCCGCCGGCGTAGTAGCCGGTGAATTCGCCGAATGGCCCTTCTTCCTGCAAATCCCCCTGCGTGACAAAACCCTCGATGGCGATTTCAGCGTCGGCAGGAATCGGCAAACCCGTGATGGGTCCGCGAACCACGGGCACGCGATGTCCCGCAATCGCCCCGATCCATGTGTATTCATCCACGCCGGCGGGAACTTCGAGCCCGCCCATCACAAGGAATAGCGGGTGCGAGCCAAAAACAATGGCAACCGGACACGGCTCGTTCTTGTCCCAATATTTCTGCCGGATGATGTGGCCGTGGTGTCCCGGCGAAATAAATGTGCCGAGGGTGTTTTTGCTCTGCCTCTCTACGCGGTAGGTTCCCACATTGACCCAGCCCGTTTCCGGGTGCTTTTGCACGTGCAGGCATCCGGTGCCGATATAGGGGCCGCCGTCGAGTTCGTGCCAGATGGGCGTGGGAAAAACCGTCAGGTCAACTTCGTTGCCTTCTACTCGATTTTCCATCACAGGGCCGCGGCTGACGAATTCGACCGGATAATCGGCTGCCCTGAATTCGATCTGCTGAAGCTTTTCGCCGATCTTATTTGTCAGTGCCATGTTATCGAGCTTCTCTTCGATTCCCATGGTCAGGCCCAGCGTTCGCGCGTTGAGCATCGAGCCGGTCAGAACGCGGAATCCCGGACGGTAGCCGTGAAAATTGTCGAAGAGCAGCGCCGGGCCGCGGCGTTTCGCGTTCAACTCCGTGATCGCTCCGAGTTCGAGATGGAGGTCCGCGCCGTGTACTTCTTTTAACTGGCCGATGGCTTTTGCCTTTGCGATCCATCCGCGCAAATCAAAAGGACTGGAGACTGCGCCCGCAGGCGCTGGAATAGTTTCGCTTCTATGCACAGCCATGACGGATTCCTCCCGCCTGAAATATTCAGGGCATCGCTTGTTCAAAATTCATTTCCGCGCCGCGGACTTCCGCGAAGCCATCTGCTGAAGAATTCCCCAGAGATGAGATGCAATTTCTCTTGGACATTCCACCGGAGTGAGATGGCGCCCTCCCGGCAGAATCGTGAACGACGAACCGGGGATGCCCTCATGAATCGCGCGCGCCATGGCGACCGGAGTGGCATAGTCCTCTTCCCCGACGATCACTGCAACGGGCATGCGAAAAGTCGGAAGAAAACGCCGCAGGTCCGCCTCGCCCAAAAGCATACAAGTCGCGGCATAGCAATCCAGATCGTTTGCGAGAAACACCTTGCTCATCGCCTGCACCAGATCGGGATGCGAGGCGCGGAAACTGTCGCCGAACCAGCGCGTGGTTTGAAACTCGATCATCCCGGCAAGACCTTTCGTGAGCGCCGCGGCGGCGCGCTCGCGCCACTTCTTGGGATCGTCCGAGCCATACCAAGCAGTCGTGTCAAGCAGCGCGAGAGCGCCCACCCGCTCAGGATAGATCCCGGCAAACGCCTGCGCCACGCAGCCGCCCATCGAACACCCGGCAACAGCCGCATCGGGCCCGCCCACATGATCCATCAACTCGGCGAGGTCCCGCGCGAACAGCTCCGGCGTAAACGCCTCCTTGCGGCGATCGGACTTGCCGTGGCCGCGGCAATCATACGTGAGAATCGCCGCATCGTTCTCCAACTCTTTCACGACGCCGTCCCAAATGCTTTCGTCGAGAGCGAGGGAATGAATTAACGCGATGCGCTTGGCGTTTGCCTGCTGTGAGCCACTCAACGAATAGTGGATCGCGCAGCCATCGGATGATTTGAACCTGCCGGATTCTTTGCCGGTGCTCATGGAACTCTCATTTCCGCCGTGAAATTTGAAACTACAACCTACACCGCAGAGGGCGCGTTCGCAACGACGGGATATGCCGCATCCATTGCAGATCAAGTAACGACATGCGAGAGGATGTTTCCGCGAGAACCTCATGACAAAGATGTGGTACAAAATAGCGGAATGATTCCTTTCAGCGCACACGGACGGCTGTCGAATTTCTCATCACGATCAATGAGTCGGGAAGATATGAATCAGGTCGCGCGATGCTCTTGAACCTCTCGGAAGAGTTGCCCTTCCGCGCCCCGGCTGCCGGCGTCTGGAATCTCCTGCGCGACACTCCGCGCCTGACTGCCCTTCTGCCGGGAGTTGAAAATGTTTCACGCATCGAGGAACCAGGCGTTGAAGCATACTCTGCCAGAGTCAGCGAAAAGATCGGCCCGTTCAAAATCTCGATGAATCTGGAAGTGCGCATCACAGAGGCTTCGGAACCTTTCACGCTGAAGGCCTCCCTCAAAGGCTCGGATTCGATGGGCCTGAACCGCATGACCGGCACGTTGCAGGTCGCTTTGGTCCCTGCCGGGAGCGAAACCCGGATGCGTTTTGAAGCGTCCATTGAAATTCTGGGAAAACTGGCGACCCTCGGCGCGGTCCCCATCCGCAGGCGGGCAACGCAAGTCTTCGCCGAGTTTGCGCAAAATATTCAAGGGCAATTCCCTGAAGGCGCGGCTCCGGTATGATGGAGCGTCGAAAAAGATGGAATCGTGTTGCGGCAATAGGGGAATCGCGCTTCGCTAAGGGGAGTTCGTGATCATCGGTTTTGAATTGAACGGAAAGCAGGTGTCGCTCGAAATCGAGCCGCGGGAAACGCTCGCTGAAGTCCTGCGCGGGCGCTGCCGCCTGACGGGCGTGAAAATTTCCTGCGAAGCGCAAGTGTGCGGGAGTTGCACCGTGCTGGTGAACGGCCTGCCCGTCAGCGCATGCACGCTTCTCGCTTACGAAGTCCGCGGAAAGCGGGTCACGACCATCGAAGGTCTGGCCGGAGGGTCCGGCCGCCTGCATCCCTTGCAGCAGGCGTTTCTCGATAATTTTTCGTTTCAATGCGGCTTCTGCACACCGGGCATGATTCTGGCCGCCAAAGCGCTGCTCGATGAAAACGCCGCCGCGACCGACGAGGAGATCATCGGGCACATGAACGGAAACCTGTGCCGGTGCACGGGCTACCTGCCGATCCTGAAGGCCATCCGCCAGGCCGCGGCCGTGATGCGAGGACAAAAGTGAAGCAGCTCGCCGATTTCAAAGTGGTGAATCATTCCGTTCCCCGGTCCGACGGAATCGCCAAAGTCACCGGGAGCGCGACCTACACGAGCGACATTGTCGTCGAGCGCATGGCCTGGGCCAAGCTCCTGCGCAGCCCGTTTGCACGCGCGAAAATTCTTTCGATAGACGCATCTGCCGCCAAAGCGCAGCCCGGCGTAATTGACGTTTTGACCGGATACGATCTCCACGGCTTGAGCCCCTATTACGGCCACGGAGTGAAGGATCATCCGCTGATTGCCATCGGCCAAGTGCGCTTCGTGGGCGAGCCGGTCGCCGCCGTGATCGCGGAAACTGAACTTGCGGCGCAGGAAGCGCTTTCAACGATTCACGTCGAATACGAAGAGATGACGCCGATCCTCGATGTGGACACCGCCATGGCCGAAGGAACCCCGCGCATTCACGATCGCGATTTTGCCGACGGCTCCTTCCGCGGTTTCGACGATTTTCCTGGCGCCGCCGGAAATATCTGCCAGGAGGTGCACGTCGGATGGGGCGACGTGGACGCGGCGTTTGCCTCGGCCGCGCACATCGCCGAGGGCGAATTCTACTTCCCCATGGTCTATGCCTACGCGATGGAGCCGTACGTGGCCATCGCGGATTTCGATGAGAAGGGATACCTGACCATCCACACCTCCGGCCAGCATCCCTTCATGGTGCGGCATGATGTCGCGCACGTGTTTCGCCTGCCGCTGAACGCAGTGCGCGTGATCGTGCCGTACATCGGCGGCGGATACGGCAGCAAGTCGTACACGAAGATTGAACCGCTCGTCGCCGCATGCTCCTGGAAAGTCCGGCATCCCGTGAAGTTGCAGTTGAGCGTCGAGGAAGCATTCCTCACAACCAGAGGCGATGACGCGCGCGTGCGCATTCGCACGGCCGTGGACGCACAAGGAAAACTTGTCGCCCGGCAAGCGGTCATTCACTTGAACACGGGAGCCTACGCGGAAAACAGCCCAATGGTCTGTCGGAAAGCGGCCAATCGCATTATCGGCCCGTATCGTTTTCCGAATACAAAAGTGGATTGCTACGCCGTGTATACGAATACGGTTCCGGCAAGTTCGTATCGCGGACTCGGGGGCGCGCAAGTCACGTTTCCCGGCGAATCGCAGATGGACGAACTGGCCGAAATGTCGGGATCGGATCCGATTGAATTCCGATTGAAAAATCTGGCGCACAGCGGCGAATCCATTCATCCCGGAATGCGTCCCATTGACGCCGATCTCCCCGGTGACGTGCGCGAAGCGGCGCGCATGCTGGGGATGGATCGTCCCCTGCCTCCGGGACATGGGCGCTCGGTATGCTGCTCGGCAAGCGATGCCGGCGCCCATCCGGTCACGCTGGCGATGGTGCAGGTCTATTCGGATGGAGCGGTGTCCGTGCTTTCCGGCAGCACGGAGATCGGCCAGGGCAGCCACACGGTGCTCATGCAGATCGCCGCGGAAGAGATGGGCGTGCCGCTCGAAAAAGTCCGGCTGATCGGTTCCGATACATCCGTTACTCTGTTTGAACGCTCGACCGGGGCCAGCCGCACCACTACGCTGATGGGCCGGGCAGTCCTCGAAGCCTGCCGTGAAGCCATCGCGCAGATTAAAATCATGGCCGAAGAAGTTTTCAATGCCCCCGCGGATAAACTCATCGAAGAGCGCGGCGGTTTGCAATCGGGCGGCACTTTCCTGACCTGGGCGCAAATCCTCGAGAAATATTTCAAGATGGAGGGATGCAGCATCATCGGCCGTGCGTATCTTCGCAAAGCCGGCGATCTGAATTTGATCCCGGTGTTCTGGGAAATCGGCGTGGTCGGAGCGGAGATCGCTCTCGATGAAGACACGGGCAAGATCAGTTTGGATACGCTCGTCACGATTGGCGATGTGGGCCTGGCCATTCATCCGGCCATGACAGAAGGTCAGGACCTCGGCGCAGCTACGATGGGCATGGGCGCTGGGCTTTTCGAGGAATTGATTTATGACGGCCAGCAACTGATGAACGGCACGATGCTCGAATACAGGGTGCCGCGCTTTTCCGACATCGCGAAACATATTGAGATGAAACTCGTTCAGAATCGAGATGGAGTCGGACCCTACGGCGCAAAGGGCGGTGGCGAGGGGGCCGTCAATCCGATCTCGCCGTGCATCGCGAACGCGCTCTATAGGGCCACGGGCGCGCGAATACGCAGATTGCCGCTGACACCCGAGCGTGTGTGGCGAGCATTGCGGGAGAGGAAAGAGAAAATACTGTAGCCCGCGTCTTTAGACGCGGGGGTTTTCCTGCGCATTGGCAATCTTTCGGTCGTGATCGGAAGAACCTCGCCTCTAAAGAGGCGAGCTACAATTCGCGCGCGTTACGATACTGGATTTGTTCGGTCTTAATTTATGACGACTCTCAGCCGTTTTGAAATTCACCAGCCTGCTTCGGTGCAAGAAGCCTCGCAGATGCTCGCCCAGTTCGGCGAAGACGCGGGCATTTACGCGGGCGGGACAGAACTCCTGCTCGCCATGAAACATTCCGCGCTGAACTATCGCCACTTGATTGACCTCAAAACGGTTCCCGGGCTTGATTCGGTGGATGTGAGAAATGGCTCCATCGAAATTGGAGCGATAGCGACTCACCGCAGCATTGAGCGCTCTGCCGCCGTGCAGCAGCATCTGCCCGTGCTGGCGGAAATGGAATCTCATGTCGCTAATGTGCGAGTGCGCGCGACGGGCACGCTCGGCGGCAATCTCTGCTTTGCCGAGCCGCACTCCGACCCGGCAACTTTGCTGCTGGCACTGGGAGCGACGTTACGTATCGATAGCGCGGCCAGTTCACACGAAGTTCCGATGGGCGAATTCATAGAGGGCGCATACACGAGCAATCTTCAGCCGGGAGAGATTCTCACCAACATTTCAGTTCCCTGCGCGAAACCGACGCACCGCTCCGCGTACATGAAATTCCAAATTCATGAGCGCCCGATACTGGGCCTGGCCGTGTGGCTGGAAACTCCGGACGGCGGAAGGACGTTTTCTTCCGCAAGAATTGCGGTGGGTTGCGCCTGCCCGTTTCCGGCGCGCGTGCCGGAAGCTGAAAAGCAAATTGTCGGCTCACGAGAAGACGCATTGAAACGCGTGCCCGAAGCCGCCGACCTGGTTGCAGACGCTGGCGACCTGATGGACGACCACGAAGGCAGCGCCGAATATAAGCGGCATCTCATCCAGGTTCTCCTGAACAGGGCGATCCGCCAGGCCCTTGGCGAAACGGCGAAGTAATCCCGGCCTACAGACGCAGCAGCTTTTGCGCGTTCCCGCCCAGGATGCGATCCACATCTCCCGCGGAAAATCCCGCCTCCGCAACATAATCCACGCACAATTTAAATGCATCGTCGCGCCAAAACGGGTAGTCCGTTCCCATCAGTAGGCGATCCGCGCCCACGGCTTCCCCGGCGCAGCGAAGCGCCGCGGGATACGCGTTGACCGTGTCATACCAGAAATATCGCGCCTGAATACTGGGCGGGGTCTTCGTGTCCGGAAGAAAGCGAGGTGACAACTGGTCGAGCCGCGCGGTTAGGAACGGCGAAAATCCTCCGAGGTGCGGGATGATGATTTTCACGTCGGGGAAGCGTTCGGGAAACTTCGCCTGCAGGAATTGCAGGAGGCAGACCGTATCTTCGAGCGGCGCGCCAATCGGCCACGTCAATCCAGTGGATTCGATCAACTGTGATCCCACGCTTCCGCCCGTGGGATGAATAAACAGGACGGCCTTGCGGCGATTGAGTTCGGCAAAAAATCCGTCAAAGGCGGGATCGGCGATGCTTTTTCCGAGAACCATCGTTCCGGCGGTGACGCCGACCATGCCAAGTTCATCGAGTGCGCGGCCGGTTTCCGCGATGGAGGCCGCAATGTGCGGAAGCGGGATGGCGGCAAAGGCTGCGAGACGCTTCGGATGTTCGCGCACGGCGCGGGCGTAGAGGTCGTTCCCGAGGCGCGCCAATTCCACCGCTTCGCTTTCGTTCTCGGAATAAGGAAGCTGGCTGGACACCGAGAGGACCTGCAGGTCCACGTCGGCGCGATCCATGTTGCGGAAGTGTGCTTCAAGGCCGCTTGAATCTGCCGAAGCCATTTTTGCCTTGCGGATAAACAGCGTGGCCTGATTCCCGCCGTAGCGGTCCAGCCGGTCGAGATATTCCAATGGAAAATAATGCGCATGAATATCAATTTTCACGATTTCTGTCTCCTCTCGTCCGGGAAATAAGCTGTACCAGCGCGAATGCGTGAGTATACAACGGGTAAATTAACTTCGGCCCGCGTTTCGCTGGGTAACGGATTTTCCAAGTGGCGCTTCCCTTCCTCTGTGATAGATTCTCAATCCGCTCCAGGAAAGCCACAGGATTCGCGGCGCCGCCACGGGGGAAATCGTTGAAGACCAGCTTGGGAGGCGCGGGCACGCTTTTGCCTTTCGCCGTGCTCTTTGCGGCATTCCTGATCTTCAAGCTGGATGCGCTTCGTGCCAGTCTTTCGGCGCTGATTGTCGAGTTTGTGCTGGCGCTCGTCTTCTACCGCATGCCGCTCGTGAAATGCCTAGAAGCCGCGGCGTGGGGAAATCTGGCCATGTGGACCGGATTCATGGTCCTCTATACGGGCCAGATTTTTGGGCAGGCCTATCGCAGCACGGGGCTCCTGGAAATTCTGCTTGAATCCATTCGCTCGATGCTGCCGCGGCGCGATCTCGAGGGCCGCTCGGTTGCGCTCGTGACTCTGGTCAGCGGCTTCATCGGCGCGTTCAACGGGTTTGCCACATACCCGGTGACGATCCCCGGCCTGGTGGATATCGGCTTCGACGGAGTGCAGTCCACGACGAGCTATCTGGTCTATTTTTCCTGGACGCTTCCGTTCAATAGCCTGATGCTGGCGCCGAATATTTCCAACGCGGCCAGCCACGTGCCCGTTGCGGATATCGCGCGCGTGGCGGGCCTGCTCTCGATTCCACTCGTATTTCTATCTTTGCTCGGATTTCTGAAAATTCTCGGATTCCGTTTTTTTGCGTGGAAGACACAGGCGCTGTTCTGGACGTCGAGCCTCGCCAACGTCGCCGCGATTGTTCTTTTCACACAGATCTGGCCATCCTATTACATCCTGATGATGATTGGCGGTGCAATTTTCTCTCTGGCCGGACTTTATGCATACGGCTGGATGGCGCGCCGTGCGGCGGGAGAATTGCACGAATCGCCTGGTTCGCAGTCCAAGCTCTCCGCGGCGGGTCTGTTCAAGGCCTATGCGCCGCTATTGCTCGGCGTCGCCATCGTTGTTATCACGCGGTCGAAGAGCGCGGTGGCATGGCTCGAACACTTTCAGTTCGGCGTCACCGCCTGGGGATACAGTCGGATCAACGTCAATATCCTTACCAATGCCGGCTTTTATATCTTTTTGACGGCTCTGGCCTGCTACCCTTTCCGCGCCAAATCCGCACATGCCGCAAAGGATTTTCTGGTGGCGACAAAGCGCAGCGGCAGAAGTCTGGCCACACTTTGCGTCGGGAGCGCAGCCGTCTATCTGATGGTGGATTCCGGCCAGATTACGCAACTGGGGCAGGTGCTCGCCAGGGGCGGAGCGTTTGTGTATTCGGCCTGCTATCCTGTCGTCGCATTTTTGGGAGGCATGGCGTTTGGGCAGGGGCTTCCGGGAGATTTTCTTTTTTCGCGGATGCAGGTTGCGATCGCGCCGAAATTGGGCATTCCCCTGATGGTCCTCGTGGGAATTGTAACCGTATTGACGATGGGCCCGCCCAACGCACTGAAGCCCACGCAGATTGCCTTCACTTCGTCACTCGCGAATGTGAAAGGGCGCGATGGAGAAATATTCCGCATCTGCCTGCCGTGGGTGTTGCTGCAGCTCGCCGCGACAGCGATTCTTTCGGTTATTCTTGTGCACTGGTGGAAGTAGCCGTGAGCCAAGCCGGCCGGGAGCGTCCACATGCAGGATGAAAAAACGAAATCCGTCACCGGGCCCAGCCTGGATTTTCAAACGCACCTCGCTCAGCTCGAATCGCGCGGGCTTCTGGTGCGCGTGGACCGGCCAATCAATAAGGATACGGAGCTGCATCCACTCGTCCGGTGCCAGTTCTTGGGAGGACTTGCAGAAGAGGACCGGCGCGCGTTTCTTTTTACGAATGTGGTGGATTCCCACGGGCGCCGCTATCCCTTTCCGGTGGCTGTAGGAGCGCTCGCGGCCTCGCCCGGAATCTATGCAGTCGGCATGGGATGTAAAGTGGAAGAGATCGGCGCGGCGTGGGCGCGTGCGATTGCAAATCCGGTTTCGCCCGTTCTCGTTCCCACCCCGCAATGCCAGGAAGTGGTCATTCAAGGAGACGATCTGCGGAAGCCGGGTGGCGGATTGGCCAGTTTGCCGGTTCCGATTTCCACGCCGGGATTTGACAGCGCTCCCTACCTCACCGCGACGCTCTGCATTACGCGCGATCCGGAAACCGGAATCCGCAATATGGGAACGTACCGCGGCGCGCTCAAAGCGACAGACCGTCTGGGAGTGCGCATGTCTTCCCGCATTGGCGGCGCAGGCGGTTATCTGCATTGGGTCAAATATCGCGAACGAAAGAAGCCCATGCCCTGCGCGATTGTCATCGGCTGCGCGCCGGTAATTCTATACACCGGTCCGCAGAAATTTGCCGCGAATGTGGATGAGATGACGATCGCGGGCGGAGCCGCGGGCGCGCCGATTCGCACGGCCAAATGCGTCACGCTCGAGCTGGAAGTTCCCGCGGACTCCGAGATTGTGATCGAAGGACTGATTGATCCCGAACTGCTCGAGCCGGAAGGTCCGTTTGGCGAGAGCAACGGATACGTCGCGCTGGAAGATTACAACATGATCCTGCAGGTGACCGCGATTACGCACCGGCGTTCGCCTGTATTTGCGTCTATATTGAGCCAGGTCACGCCGAGCGAATCGAGCGTGATCAAGAAAGTCGCTTACGAGCCCGCGTTTCTGGCGCATCTGAAACATCAATTGGGGATCAAGGGAATTCGCCGGGTCGTGATGCACGAGGCGCTCAGCAACGTTCGCCCGATCATTTTCCTGCAATTCGCAAACGGCGCGCCGCACACGGAAGTGTGGCGCGGATTGCAGGGAGCGGCCACGAAGCAGGCCGACTGCGGAAAAATTGTGATCGCCGTCAGCGAGGATATTGATCCCGCCAATACGGACGCAGTGCTGTGGTCTCTCGCCTATCGCTCGAATCCGGTCGAGGATGTGCACATCGAGCCGTACCGCTCGCGCGGCCATGCGCCGAAATCGGGCTCGCAATCCCTCGATTCCACCATGCTGATTGACGCGACCCGCAAGCACTCCATGCCGCCCTTGGCATTGCCCGCGCGGGAATTCATGGAGCGCGCCCAGGCGATCTGGAAGGAACTCGGCCTCCCACCGCTCTCCGTCCGCCCGCCCTGGCACGGATATTCGCTGGGCGATTGGAACGACGCGTGGGAAGCTTTTGCCAGCAACGCCGTTGCCGGCAAGTGGGAAGAAAGCGGCGCGGATACGAAAGAGCGCCGCCGCGGCGGATTGACGCCGGAAACTCCGGTGCGAAACATTGAAGGCGGCAAGAAAACATAGCCATCGCATTGCCCGCGTGCGGCGCCCGAACACGTGGCCGGGCCCTCCGCCGGAAAGGACTTCATGGCCGCCGGGCCGTCCAGTAATAGCGCATCCTCCACTAATATCTTTGACGTGGGCATCAATGGCCGTCTTCCGGCTGGCCAGCTTCTGCTGCTCGGTCTGCAAAATGTTTTTGGAATGACGGGAATGTTTGTGTTTCCGGGACTTCTGGGCCGTTCGTTTCATCTGCCGCCCGAGCAAATTGCCTACTTATACGGGATGACCTTCGTCGCTTGCGGCGTGACCACAATTCTGCAATCCGTGTTCCTGCTCCGCCTCCCAATTGTGCAGGGACCCTATGCAGGAAGTTTTGCCGCGCTGCTCGCCGTCGGACATTTGCAAGACGCAGGGCTGGCCGGAGCGTATGGATCTTTTTTTGTTGCCGCTCTCCTCTGGTGCGCGCTCACTTTGCCTTTGCGCCGATTCAGCTTCATCGGACTTTTTGCCCGATTCCTCCGCGCCCCAATTCTTTCCGGCATGATCGTCATGCTGGTGATCATTCAGATTGCGAACGTGGCTCTGCCGAACTGGATTGGACTTCCGACGAGCCCGGGATTCCCCATTGTGAATATCCTCGCGGGAGCGGCAGGCGCGGCCGTGCTCATTGGCGTGATGCTGTGGGGCGGAACGCTGCTGCGCCGCGCAGCCATTCTTGCGGGGCTTGCCGCGGGCACTGCGGGCTACGCGATGTTTCGCCCGATTTCATTTGCGGCGGTTTCGGCGGCGCCGTGGCTGATCGCGCCGCATTGGTTCCCTTTCGGATTCAGTGTGCGGACCGACCTCGTCATTGTGTTTCTGCTGGTCTTAATTCCGCCCGGAATTGGCTCGATGGCGCTGTACCAGATGGTGGCGGACTGGGGAGAAGAAACGTTGCCGGCGGAGCGCATGGCCCAGGGCGTCTTCGGCATGGCGCTTGGATCGGTCGTGGCCGCCATTGCGGGCGGAATGAGCACGATCGCTTATCCGGACAATATCGGCATGCTCCGGGCGACGCGCGTGGGGTCGCGCTTTGCAACGTTGGCAGCGGGGATCCTGCTGGTTGGATTAGGCAGCTTCGTGAAGTTTGACATGCTGCTGGTCGTCGTGCCTCAGCCCGTGCTATCCGCGGCGGCGACGGTGCTCTTCGGCATCGTGTTCATGCACGGCATCCACATTTTGGCAAAGGTGGAGTGGGACGACCGCAAATTCGTGGTCGCCGGTCTCTCACTTCTGATTGGCCT
>VFSW01004917.1_pt1 | contig 19897 bp, 13 predicted proteins | sample 5358111 | NCBI WGS metagenome assembly VFSW01 (sample SAMN11554181, study PRJNA540505) | mine drainage metagenome | isolation source: sediment from site ElyBrook_90M | place: USA: Ely Copper Mine, Vershire, VT | collected 2017 | reverse complement strand
TAGGCATCGGCAAACTCTTCGGTCGGCGCGCCCGAGATGATTCGATGATCAGCCAGTATGCGCGCGGATACCTTCATGGTCCGCGTTTGCGAATAGGAAATCCGCTCGCTGCCGGTATTGCCTGCTTGAGAGGGGTTGTTTGACGGGCTGATCGCAGACTGTTGGCGCTCCTGTTGAGCTCTTTCCAGTGCCGCCTTGATACGTTCCATAACACAAACCTCTGACAATGATCTTACTTAGTCTAAGCTGAATTTAGGGGTGCCATTCTAATGCATGGGACCCTATGGGTGTCTCATTCACATATTGCAGATCGCCAACACTGTCTGTCCAGTAACTTCAAGTGCCAGCCCCTGTATCGGATGATGGCCATTAAACTTTATCTTAATGTAATCTAAGGAAGTATAGGGTAATGCCCTAGGTGGCCATGAGGGAGTTATGGCGGGGCATTAAATCAATCACCTTCGTGCGGCCGGCGCATCGGAGCTAGGGCTGGGGACTGGGGTTGCTCGCTAAGTAGCCATCTATGATGCGCAGTGCTTTGAATGCGATAACGTCAAGTGGCATCCACAGAAAATGAATGAGCAGCAATCCAACCACAATGCTGGCCAGTAATAACATGATCAGACGACGTTTATTCCGTTTACGCAGGTACCGATCCTCGTCGTTTACTATATAGGGGATAATCCCCAGTGGGTTAACGCCCATCAAGGCCACGATGCCCTTTCTGTTGTTTATCGAATTGTCCATGGAATCTTTCAGAATGGCGAAACCGATTCCTGATCCCAATGAGACAATAAATCCCAGGATCAGTATGGCCAGCCGGTTCGGACTGACGGGTTTTTCGGGAAATTCTGGTGGATCAATCAGTGAAAAGCGCTCGCCTTTGCTCTCCTTCTCCATCTGTTTGCTGACCCCGGCTTCCAATTCCTTTGCCTTGATGTCGCGGAATTGCAATACGGCATTATCCCGGTCACGCACCATGCTGGCGTATTCCCGCTCGATCTGCGGCGCTTCAGTCATGCGCGCAGCATAGTCGGCAATTTTCGCCTTTAATTGCTCACGCTTAGTCACCAGCGATTTTATGTCCGCTTCGGCTGACTGTAATTGGGCTTGCAGGGTCAAGTAGGCGGGATTGTCTGGCATGCGGGCGGCAACGGCCTTTTCTGGATGCGCGTCAGTGGGCAGCTTGCTTTCCAGCGCGGCGATCTCCCGCTTCAGTTTGATGATGTCGGGGTGGTTCTCCGAATATTTCTCCCGATCAGTCGCCAGCTTGGCGCGGAGATCTTCCAGTTGCTTAGCCTGTTGCCCTCCCATGTCAGCACTGCCGAGTTGCTGTTCGAGGGCGGCAATCTCACGTTTCTCTCGGATTACGTCAGGGTGGATAGGGGAATAGATGCTGAGGTCGCGCGCATAATCGCTGCGCAGTGCCTTGAGTCGCGACACCGGGTCCGGGATCAACTGACCCGAGGACGAGACGGTTGGACCGCTGGGACTGATTTGAGCTAGTTGGGCTTCCAGATAAAACTTGCGTCCTTGTGCCTCGCTCAATTGATTGGCTATGTCATCCAGTTCCGTTTCAGTACGATCCATGAGCTGCATGTTTAGTTGTGTCAGTTCGGGCAAATTAGCCGCGTTCTTCTCTTTGAAGGCCGCCAGCTTTTTTTCGTATGCAGCAATCTGTGTTTCGAGCTTGTCGGCCGCACCCTTCATGAAGGAATAGGTGTCGTCCGCATGCTGCGCGCTGTTCTCAAGATTTTCCTTGAGAAAAAGGTTGGTAAGGTCACTGGCGACCTTCTGCGTCTGTTCAGGTGCTGCGCCATCATAAGACAATTTAAAGGCTATGGTTGCCTTGCTCGGGGCGCCAGTGCGTGGATCCACCACGTCAGCGTCTATTGTGTCCAATTTAATGTCTTTACGCATTCTTTCTATAATTTCATCCGTGGTTTCGATCCGCTTGTAGCGCGTATAGAGATTATATTTATTGATGACATCCGTCAGGTTGCTGCGCGTCATGACGCGCTGGCTGATGGTCTGAATTCGCTGGACGGCAAAAGAAGTTACTGACGCCCTGACCATGTCTTGTGGTATATCCTGTTCTTCAATCAGGATGGTCGCAGTCGATCGGTATACGGACGGGAGTAAAACCGCGATCAAGACGCAGATAAGGAAAATGGCTGCTACGATAACGACAATTGCGGTACGACGGCGCCGTATGGCATTGATGATGTCTGCCAAGTCTTTGGATTGTTCATCCATTACAGGTATAGCTTGCATGGGGATTCCGTAATTAATCAGGCGTCACTAAGAATGCATGGCGTGGAAGCTTGCCGCGCTGTTAATTCAGCGCGACTCGCTGATTCTAGGCCAATTGTAGTTTACCGTAAAATTTATGATGTTATCAGTTATTTTCTCGCCGCCCGTATATTGCGCTGCCGAGTGTGAATACGAACTGTTGGTTGACCACGATTCCGTTATCTCCCATGCTAGTGCCGGAGTTATGGTGTAATAACGGCCATTAATTGCATTGCTTAAGGCCGCATTGCCTGATGCCGCTTGAGTCTTGTAGGCGGACATGTTTAGAGAACCGTTCAATGTCGGTGACAGCTTTGCACTATAGGTGCCCCCGAACTGATCTGTTTGTGCCAGTACGCCATAGGCCGTGGGTTGCAGAGAGCGGCTAAGATTTGTTGTGAGTTGCGATGACTCGAACGTCTTCTGGAGCGTTGCCGCGAACAATGAGCCGGTATTGCTGCTTGTGGAAGCAATCGGTACAGGAAAACATGAAGAAAATAAGGGTAGGCAGCCAAGACTATTAATGCTCGATGCTGTTTTATGAATGCCGCCCATGAGTGATAAGTTCAGGGTTTCGGAGAAATCCCGGCTAAAACCTAACTGAGCCGATGTCGTGGTGAAGCGATACTGGCTGGCAGTGAGGCTGATCGGAGCTTGTGACTGGTAGTCTGAATATCCGAGGGAAAAGTTGAGTTTGTTCTTCTCGGTGAACGCATGGGTGAGAGTCAGGCTAGGGTCTTTCTGCGTGTAGTTCAGAAGTACAGTTGAATTTATTGTGTTGCCATAACTGACGCCCAGGTAGTTGTAGCCAAGGTTGAGGGTGTCACGCTCAGTAATGGAGTAAGCCCAGGAAGGCGCAAGTGTGCGTGATGTGCGTTGCGCATAGCTGGTAACGACGCCGGTTTGAACCAATTCACTCTCCATAGTGGAGTCGCGGAGCAGATTGCCGTTCAATAAAAATTGGGAACGTTCATATTGTCTGGTAAATGTCAGGTTCAGCAGGCCATACGTTTGAGGCTGTATGGACTGTATGGAATAATCAAGCCGACTGATTTGTGCTTGCCCGGTTAATGATGACTGTGGCGAGTTGGCGCTGAACATAATCTGTGGCGCGATTTTGGAAATCCACGTATTACCATTAGGTGTCGCAGTATAGAAAATGTTGTCGTTGACACTTGAAGTTGCAGAGATGGAAGGTTGTACGGACCACTCGAGTGCGCTTGATTCAATCGGTGGAAGTAAAAAGATTAAACCCACCAGCACTGCTTGCGAGGTATTTGACAAAGACTTATGCGCTGACATGTGAGAGGGCAATATTGTTGTGCAAGTATAACGCGTTCAATATCGTTGGCATTGCTCAGAAGTCTGCAAGTAGAGGCATTCTACGGAAGAATGCCTCGGTTTGATAGGTTTTACGCAGCGGTGAGCGTCGTATTTTGCCCGACTACTGAGTAATTGCCCGAACAATTGGAGTGTGCCCTGCTGCTAAACGCAGCGCCAGGATACCGTGCCGATGTTAATTAATGACTATGGTACCACGACGATATCGCCGCTCTTCAATATAATGTTCTGCTCCAACTTTTTACCCGATTCCACGTCTCCATAACGGAATGAGATGGCAGATTGCTTGCCTCTTATGCGGCGCAGAATCTTGATATCGTTTAATGCCGCAAACGGGGTGGCGCCGCCCGCCATACTGAGTGCTTGCATGACATCAACATAATGTGTGATCGGTAATTCACCTGGCCGATTTACCTTGCCTATGACGTAAACCGTATTGCCAGTCAACGCCTTGGTTGAGACGGTGACCACGGGGTCAGGAATGTATTTTTTGAGGCGCTCGGAAATCAGCGCGCTCAATTGCTGGACGGTCTTGCCCGCAGCGGAGATATCGCCAACGAGTGGGAAAGAGATGCCGCCATCCGGACGGACCAAGACTTCAGCTTGCAACCCATCTTCTTTCCATACCGAGACTGTCAGCACGTCACCGGGCTGGATGTCATAATCAGGCAGCGCGGCAGTAGTATCCACGCTTGCGGTGGCGGCACTGCCCGTGGCCGCTTCAACGGCAGTGCTGGCTGCCGGGAAGGCTAGAAGTGCAATCAACAAAGCTGAAATATGCGGGAAACGCGTGCGCATGGTATTAATTCCTCGCTGAACGATGCAAATTCCAATTAGAGAGAGCGACTGACACCATGCCGCAACTGATTGAAACGCCCTTGTAATGTCGTGTTTTATCTTAGAATACCGCAATTAGATTTAAGCAGATGCGCATACTCCGAGTCAAGCGCAAGTAGTTTGCGTGTACGGCAAGGCACCGCTAGGCTGGATACGCAGGGTAATTATCAACGAGAAATCAGTTTACTGAAGGTTCAAGGTGGTATCTGGAGCGAATCGGCGCAACAGCGCGCAGGGCGAGGTACGACGACACATGAACGCTGAGGTGTCGCCATTTTTCACCCCCGGAATTGGACTGATCCCATTCCGGGGGCAAGGTACGACGACACCCCAACGTGCGCGGAAATTACTACTTTGATTTGCGGCGTAGTCCGAACCAGGCCAGCCACGAACCCAGCAGCAGCCACAGATCCAGACGTTGAGTCGCATCTACTGTGGTCGAGGCGATGGTGCAGCCGCCCCCGGTCGGCGGAGTGCCGACTGTTGACACGCCGCTACTGGTGATGGCGACGGTACTACCCAGACCAATAGGATCCTGAATCGTGCCGTTGGCGGTGCCATCCGAATCATTGCGGCCGCCATCTGTGATAGTCAGTTGTACACAGAAATCGCCTGCGTTGAGGCCGGTATGATAGGCCGTGTCGCCGGGGGCCGGACAGGTTCCCGCACTACCCGGCGCGGAGGCCAGGGCATCGCCCCCCAGCAACGAGAAATTGCGCCACTCGCCGTTGGCGAATTTCCGAGCTACGGCATTCGCGGGAATCGCCGCGGACAGCGGCAAGACAACATTGATGCTCGCGCCAGTGGTCAATCCCGTCACTTGGTAATCGAAGCAACCACCGACGCACGGAGTGACAACGGTCGTATCCGTGACACCGATGCTGGCGGCGGTGATACCGGCGGCATAATTGCCGGTGCTCGCGCCAACGGCGGCGGCGGTCTCTCCCAGGCGCAAGGTGCCCGCGCTCGACTGCAGCAGGTAGCTGCCGCCGTTCGCGGCCACGGTAGGTATTTCCGTTGTCGGCAGGCCGGAGTCCAGACTGTCCGGGATACCGTTGTTGTTGGTATCCTCCATGAGGGATAGCAAAGCCGCGGAGTTGACGACCAGCGGCACGACGGCGTAGTTGGCCAAGTTACCTTTGTTGGGATCGCGTATGGTCACGCGAGCCGTGACGGGGCCATTGCTTAGCGTCGCGGGGTTGAAGACAAATGTGCTGCTGGTTGTGCCGCCGGTATTGACCGCTATCAGCGCGCCGTCCGTGGCCATATTCATATTCAGTAAGGTGGAGTTCCAGTCGAAGCTTGCGCCGGCAGGCGCGGTCGCGGTGATGGTCACCGGGCCAGCGCTTGGCACAATCACTGTCGTCGGATGCCCGTTTTGCGAGGCGACCGCCGTCACCACCGGCAGTGCGAACTGCGGCGTCAGATTCAGATTGAAGTTGGCGTTGAAGCCGACAAATGCGCCATCGACCATCGGTATCCCCGGTATTCCATCGCCGTTGCCATCGACCGAGGTCATGGTAAAGACCGCGCCTTTTTCACCGAAATTGCTTGACCCATCGGTCGCGCCCGCGAATGCCTTGTTGAGTTCCACCACTTCCACCACATCAATGCTGCAGTTGGCGAGCCCGCAGGGGCTGCCTGCGGTTGGCTGGCCCCAATCGAAGAGCATGTGCATGCCGATTTGCGTTGGCCCCACCTTCATGCTCAGCGGGTCCGGCGCTGTGCAATGCGTAGAGCCATCCGGCAGGCAGGCCTCGAAGGTGTAACTGCCTGGTCCGTATACAGTGACGTTGTGCGCAACCCAGGTAAAACCAAAGAATGGTGTCGGCAATGCGCTCTTCAACGTCATATTCGCCGTGGTGTCGGCAGCGCTTGTCTTGAGCGTGCCGTCCCATGTGGCGGCAATGTCGTTAGTCCCGCCGACATCGGCGCCATTACCGTCCAGCATCGTGAAATTGCTGCCACCCGTGATCGCGGAACTGGTCGGCGTGTTCGACACCGCCTTTCCAATGTAGACAGCGGAGCCGAGCACGGTGATGTTCACGGTGGCTGTCGCCGTACCGCCGTGGCCGTCATCGACGACATAGGTGAAGCTGTCGGGCCCGGTGTATCCAGCGGGCGGAGTATAGGTGATAGTGTTGTCGGTGTTTAACGTCGTGGTACCGCCCATTTGCGGCACGCTGATGCTGCCATGGGCGACTGTCAGGGTGTCGCCATCGGTGTCGGAGTCATTAGCGAGCACGTTGATAGTGACCGGCGTATTGAACGAGGCGGTTGCCGAGTCATTATGCGCCACCGGAATTTGATTTACGTAAGCCACGTTGATGGTCACGGTCGTGCTGTTCGATGTGTTGCCTTGAGGATCTTTAGCGTTATAAGTGAAAGTGTCCGCTCCGGAGAAATTGGTATTGGGTTTATACGTCAGCACGCCCGGGCTCGTGGCGGTGAGACTGCCGTGCAACGGTTGAGTGTAATTATAAACCGTCAATGTATTTGGAGAGTTTGTATCGGTGTCGTTGGCGAGCAGATCCGTCGCTTCGGTGATGGTCAGTTGCGTGTCCTCGGCCGTGGACAATGTGTCCGGATTGGCGACCGGCGGGTTGCCGGAATTTACGTCAATCGTGACCGTGGCCGGCGACGATGTATTGCCATCGGTATCGGTCAGCGTGTATTGGAAGCTGTCGGTGCCGGCCACGCCGGAGGAATCGGTCCAGTTGACCGAGCCATCCGCATTGACCACGGCGGCGCCTCCCGTCGGGTTCGAGATCGTGATGCCTGCGCTGCCGCCCTGGAGTTGGGCCGTTGTAATCGCGCCGCTGTTGCCGTTGTCGATATCGATGTCGTTAGCGAGGATGTTGATATTGCTGGCAGTGCCATGAATATTGATCGGCGCGAGATTATTAATGTCGGTCGCCACTGGCGCCAGATGACCGACGAGACTAGCACCGTTAAAGTTGAAACCGGCATTGAAACCCGCGAACGGACCGCCGGTGGGCATGGGGATGCCCATGATGCCGTCACCGTTGCCGTCAACTGTAGCCAGCATCCAGACTTGGTTGGCCGTGGGTACATGGCCGGTTACTTTGGTAGCGCCACCGAACAAGCAATTCTTCACGGGTGTGGTAGCGTTACCACTGCATGTGCTAGTGGTGGAAATAGCGCCACTACCATATGCGGTATTCGGTGCAACCACCACGAACACGTCGATATTCTTAGTGGTGTTCCAGTCGAACAGCATGTGTATGCCGAGCTGAGTCGGGCCGACGGTGACATTCAGGGTGCCGCTTTCAGTACTACCGCCACCTAGCGTTGCGTCGAAGGTATAGGTGCCTGGTGCGAACACCTGGATGTCATGCGCAGTCCAGATGTTACTGTCGAAAGGCGTGGTCGAAGCCACTGTCATGTTCGAGCGGGTAATGCTACCTGACAGGGTCTGTGGGCCAGTGTAGTCCGAGCTGGACGTGAATACGCTGCCGTCCCAGGTAGTGACCACGTTGTTGGTACCGCCAACCATGTAACCAAAACCGGTCAGCATGGTGAAATTGTCCGCTACACTGGGGCCGGTTGCCGCGGTGATCTGCCGCTGAATGGCCGCCGCGTTGCCAGCGTAGAGTACCACGGCCATGGCCGAGGCGAGGGCGGTGAGGCGGGTGGTATGTTGTGTCGATTTCACGAGTGAATCTCCTCCGAGCCGCTGCCTGGATGCAATTGTTCCGCGTCTGCCGCGGTCGGTCCAGGTGGTCGGCTTTGGTTTATGTTTTTGCCGCGCCGTGCGAGTGCGGCATCCGAATTACATTTTATACGCGAAGCTCACGCCCAATGAGTTCTGATACATGGATATTGCCGCATTATCGCCCACGACAGGTGCGCCCGAGGGTCCGAAGGCGGTCGGGCCCTTGATGGTGTTCTTGAAGGCGTGCATGTAGTTGGCCGACCATTCGATATTGGAACTGGGCCGATAACTCCCGCCCAATGTGAGGTGCCATTCGACTGTCGCGGGCGCGAGGGTATTGAACAGTACCTGGCTGCTCGGTATCGGCGACTTGCCATAGTTCACGCCGGAGCGGACGCTCCATTTGTCGTCGACGTCATAGTTGTAGCCCAGCTTGTAAACAGTCTGGTTGTTCCAGCCGAAGCCCATGCCGTTTTCCAGACCGAGCACGCTGTAGCCCGGCGGGAAAAACTGGTTCGGATTGGCCGGATTAGGGCCAGGGTTGCCGACCGATTTGATTTGGTGGAAGTCGATTTCCTCGATATCGCCGGCGACAGTCAGCTTCGGAGTGAACTTGTAGGCGAGGCCGACGGCATAGTTCTGAGGAATGTCGAAAGAACCCCCTTGAGCGAATAAATTGCTGTATTTGCGAAACTTGCTCATATACATGCGCGATGAATAGTTCCAGCCAAAGCTAAGTTTCTCATCGAAGAATTTGTGCAGGCCGCCGATCCGGATGCCGCCGCCGTAAGACCAGTCATTTCCCATGTTGGTGAGATGGCCGTTAGAGGCCGAGAATCCCAAACCATCCGGCGGTGCGCCGAACGCCTGCAAGCCATAGGCGCGGAACGTCTGCACGCCGATCGCCAATGACGCCCCCAGGGCATTATCCTTATTGATCTTGTAGGCGATGCTGGGCAGCATCTGCATCTGCATCAACATGACGCCGACGGTATTGCTACCGTGGCAGTTGAAGTTGAAGAAATTGTTGCCATTGGTGAATGGATTGCCGTCGTTGCATACCGCCTGGCTTTGATCGTACCGGGTGCCCAGGCCGGCGCCGACGGCCGCCATGCCAACGGTAATCTTGCGATTGAATCTGTAGGCTCCGCCCATGTTCGGAATCAAGAAGAGGTTGCTACCGCTCTGGACGTTGGCGGGAAGCGTTGCGCTGTCCATAATGACACCCCTGGGCGGACTAAATAATTCGCCGCCGACATCGATCCGCATGGTATTCATGTCGAGGAAAGCCATGCCGGCGGGATTGCTGGCGATCGACAATGAATCCTGAGGATACGCCACACCCGCCCCGCCCATGCTGCGGGATTTCGCGCCGTACCCTATCAGGAAATAGCCGTTGGTTGCGAATGCGGACATCGGAAATGCGATCCCTGCAGCGATCGCGACAGCAAGCGCCTTCTTGGGCATTGACTTCATAGCTGCTCCTCCAAATATTTTTAGTTGAATGACTCTCGATTGAAGCCGGGAGTTCGTCATGTGAACGCTACCATTAAGGTGCCGATAAACCCTCCGGCTGCCCAATGCGGCATTGCCTCGGCGCTCTCAAGTAATGATCTTCCCACTCCGGTCGACTACACGGAAATGGCAACGCGCTTCGTTTTTCTTTTCAAGATCTCTCAATTGCCGCACATGCAAGATTCACGAACGGTTCCCGGTAGCGTCGGGGTGTACATCATAAGATTATGGAGATCTTGAAAGTGACAGCATGGTGAATAGAGTTGGCGCCTTTGTCAAGTCAACGCGTATAGGCCTATTCCCGATTCCAAAATACGAGGTGCGATCATCGAAGCAGACCTGAAATGTGTGTCGAGAACGTCCTCGTCGAGGATGAGGACGCCTTCGAGATCAGAGGGAGGTTTTTCGGGGGGGTGGCTGATTGGCTTAGACCGAATCCCAACCGTCGTGAGCCGCTGTGGCTTAATGGCGGCGGAGGGAACCATGACGTGGCTATTCACGTCACGTGTTGAAATGTAAGCTTTGCCGACAAATCGTTTTCGGGTGAAAATCCCTTGGCAACTGCTCAGGAATTTCCGGTCACGCCACTATTTTTTAGCCGATTGATTCGGTCATTCAGGCTAGGCAATCCCGGTTTCAGCGTGGCGGCCTGTTCGTATTCGCGTAGTGCGTCCTCCGGATGTCCAGACTGTTCTAAGAGTGTGGCGAGGTTATAGCGTGCCTCCGCGTAATGCGGTTGAATGCGCACCGCATCCTCGAGTGCGCTACGCGCTTCCGCCACGCGCCCCATCAGAAACAAGGCATGCCCATAGTTGCCGAGGACCACGGGGTTGTCCGGCGCCAAGCGCAGCAGGGTTGCGAATTCCACGGCGGCTTCGTCATAGCGCTGCAATGCCGCAAGCGCACTGGCAAGACTGTTCAGTGCGGGCAGGTAATCGGCTTCGATTTCGAGCACTTTGCGACAGGATGAAACGACATCCTCGAACCGGCCCAGGTAGCCGTTGGCGGCGATGTACAGAGACCATATCTCGATATCGCGTTGATCCTCTCCGCAAAGTGCCGCAAGCAACTCGCGTGCATTCTCCAGTCGCCCCTGATTGAGCAGACCTTTGGCGCGTTCTTTATGAGCGTGGTCAAGTGACGGATTAACGGACATCGATTTATTCTCCCGCACGAATCACGCCGTCAAGTCTGTGCGGCGTGATTCGACAGATCGGTTAGCACAAAGCGCAGTGCGCTTCCTCTTGTAAAGTGTACCGCAGCGCAGCGGGTATTTCACGGCATTTCCCCGTGCGAGCCGTATGCAGAGGTGGTGCGGCGGGCGCTGGAGCGGCCTTGATCCCAATCAGGTGCGCAGCAATGCCTGTAGCCAAGCCCCGAACCCCAGCATATAAATCAAGTTGGACACGGCATGCGTTAGCACCACCAGCGACAGATCGCGGGTGCGCTGGTACAACCATCCGTAGGCAAGCGAGGGCAGAAACACCAATGCCGTCGTTATCCAGCCATGAGTCAGCCCATGCAGCGTTGCGAACAACAGCGACGCGAACAGATTGGCGCGCCAGCCCATGCCTAGACGCGCCATGAAATATCCGCGAAAGAACCATTCCTCGGGCAGTGCGGTCAGCAAAAAGGTGGGAATAAACAGGCGCAGCGCAGAGATACGCAAGATAAATAGTGCACAGACCAGCGCGAGTGCGGCATAGAAGCCCCATTTGTATTTGTGCCAAGGCGCGCTCAGCATTGTCGGTGGCCGCCACTGGCGATCGATCAGCGGGTAGAACAGCATCACCGCCACGAGCAGAATGCTACGCTGCGGTTCGGGTGCAGCCACGGCGCAGCCCGCGAGAAGCGCACCGCCGATCCATGGGGTCAATCCCGATACTGCGTTAACGCGGCACATGCAACACAATATCCCACCAGTATATTTCTCATAGGTAATGCCCCGGCGACTCGATAATCGGCCGCCACCGCCTTCCCCTACACTCCACATGGCTGTCCATGTCCACGGCGAGAAGGCGCTGATTTGGCGCTATTCTATCAAGTGCTCCGGCAGGGCTGCTGGTGGATTTACCATTTCGTCATAGGCGTTCTCCACCGCCTTGACATAGGCCCGCGCCGCACACAGGGGCGACTCTCTCATCTGTTCGCGCAACGCTGAACGGAGCTGGGCCAAGCGGGCCCGGCCCTGGGCCAGACTCTGCGCGATTTGATGGAACTGCTCGGGCGTATCGGCAATCCATTGGGGAAATCCCACGGCCGTGAGCAAGCTCGCGCCCACCCGTGCGCTATGCCGATCGCCGCGCAGACTGACGACGGGGACGCCCATCCATAGAGCCTCACAGGTTGTGGTTGTCCCGTTGTACGGAAACGTATCAAGGGCAATGTCGATGCGGGCGTAGGTGCTCAGGTGCCCCCCCTGGTCCGGAATGTAACCCATCAGTTTGAGACGGTCTTCGGCTATCCCGGCGTCGGCGAACAGTGTCTGGCACCGCTCGCGAGTGGATTGGTCGGTGAGGGACGGATTCTTCATGATCAGGCGGCTGTCTGGTATCTCGCGTAGCACCTTGGCCCAAACAGCGATTACCCCCGCATTGACCTTGGCCAGATTATTGAAGAACCAAAGGTGATGAACCCGTTGTTCTCACAAGGGGTGGGCGCGGGAACCGGGGCATCATCCGGTGGGCGGTAGCACAGGAAACAACTGGGCAGACGCACCAGCGTCTCCGTACACAGATGTTCTGCGCCCGCCGGATCGGCGACGGCATCAGTGAGGCGATAGTCCATTTCCGCCACGCCGGTCGTATCGGGATAGCCGATGCAAGACACTTGCACCGGGGCCGCCCGACGCGCGAAGACAGTCAGTCGGCTTCCGGCGGTGTGGCCGTTCAGATCCACCAGGATGTCGATGCCGTCCTCGGCGATCATACGCAACAGTTGCTGGTCATTCAGGTCGGCGACATTGCGCCAGCGGTGCGCCAGTCGTTGCATCCGCGCCGTAGTAGTGTCGGCATCCTTGTGCGAGAAGTAGCAGGTGACTTCGAACCGCGCGGCATCGTGATGCGTCAGCAGCGGTTCGAAAAAAAAAGCGACGGAGTGCTTGCGCAGATCCGAGGATACATAGCCGATGCGCAGTCGCTCAGGGCGTTCTGCCAGAGGGAAGTGCGGTGGTGAAGCTGCCAGGGGCAATGCATTGCCGGGCCAGCGTCGGTGGCGATCAAGAAGGTTCTTCGGAATCTGATTGGGCAGATACTGCAATGTAAGCAGCAGGCCGGAATAGATGCGCGCGTTATCCGGCTGTATTTTCAGCATGGACTCGGAGACCTCTATAGATTCCTGGAACTTCCCCTGCAGGCACAGCGCCGCGGCCATGTTCTCGTGTATCTCGGCAGCCTCCGGGTGGCGCATCTCAAGGGCCTTGCGATAGGCATTCAGGGCCATTTCGAAACGCCCCATCGTCTGCATTGCCGAGCCATATACCGCGTAGAATTCCGCATTGCCGGGCTGGTAAGCCAGCACATTGCGGAACACGTCCTCGGCCTCGTCGTAACGGTGCAGTGCGGCGAGTACGTGTCCCAGGCTCGTCGCGGCACTTTCGTGTTTCGGGTTGAGCGACAGCGTTTTGCGCAAGGCGGTCGCAGCCTGTTCGGTCCGCCCGGTATCGCGCAGCGCAATTCCAAGGTTATACCAGGCGGCAACATGCTCCGGTGCAAGTTCCACCGCCTTCGAGCAACAGGCCATGGCTGCTTCGTGCCGTCCGAGTACCCCATTGATCGCGCCTAGCGTGAACCAATTGTCGGCATCGTTTCTGTGTCGGGCACAGATGTATTCATACACCGACCGTGCCTCCTCAAAGCGTTTCGCCGCGAGCAGTTGCTTGCCGAGCTTGAGTTTGGATCGCAGGAGGATATTTTCGGGGGGCATTGTTTTGAGTATATGTATATGTGGTCAGAACTGTACGTCACGCGGGCAGACCCAACTGCTAAGTATAATTGTTATGACCGGTCGGTCGACACCATGGATGAATGAGGTAACCAGTGACGTCCAGCCTTTTTTTGTGTGCGGTATCGAGGCTTGACAGTCATGTCCAGGATGGCAGAATGTCCATGTATGCAGTGTATGGGCAGATTCTTATAGCCCAGAGAGTCCGAAATGGTCAACAATACTTTAGTATTGTAACTCGACCAACGCGACATTGATAATCAGACTGATATTTATTAAAGATGAGCAATCTCTCCAAGTTGCTGAACAGAAGTGGCGCGCTTGCCCAACAAGGCGACCTCGTCGCCGCCCGGGTGGAATTGGAGAAGGCCGTTCGCGACCATGGCCACAGAGCCGAGCCCTGGATTAGTCTCGCGGCCATCCATGGCATGGGCGGTAACTACACCGAGGCGTTGCGCTGCGCGCACAAAGCCGTCGAACTGGCGCCGAATTCGCTGCAAGGCTGGGTTAACCTGGCAAATGCCGCGCAGTCCACAAACAATCTCCCGTTAGCCGTTGAGGCGCTGCAACGTGCGCACGGCCTGCCGGGTTGCCCACCCCAAGTGGTGCTGGATATGGGCCTGACGCTTGCGCAACTCGACAGGTGGGCGGAAGCGGAACAACCGCTCAGCGAATATCTCTCCCTCAATCCGGGTCATCGCGAAACCCTATTCACGTTTGCAAGGGTTTTGGCCAAGAATGACAAAATTGACGCCGCCGCTGCGCTCATCGAAGAGTATCTTCGCCGACAACCCCAGGATGCGGACGCACTCATGCAACTTGGGTACATTTATATCGAGTCAGGACGAGGTCCGGAAGCCTGGGTTTGCTGTGATCATGCCTTGAAGGAATATCCTGATAATATGGATGTATTATTTTTCAAGGTTGAACTATTGGCATTCGAAGGACGGCTCAGCGAAGCCATAGATACCCTCGATCATCTGGACCGGGTCTTGCCCGAGAATGTCCGGGTTTTGAACTATCTTTCTACCGCATACCATGAATCGGGCAGTCCCAAGGTCGCGATCGCCTATGCGCGCGCAGCACGGAAGCTCGACCCGCGCCACGTACCAACACTGGTGCTGCTGAGTTCAATATTAATGACGCAAAGCACCGCCGAGGCACGGAGCCTGTTGGAGGAGGCGGAAACCCTTGCGCCGCACGATCTTTCGGTACAAGTACTGAAAGGACAGTTGCTCGAATTCGATGGTGATAAACAGGGCGCGTGGGAGTGCGTAAGAACCGCCATCAAAGGAGGGGCTTTCGATATCGCTGCGGCGGTTACCGCCGCCAGTGTGGCGCCCGCTTTAGGCAAGGCCGACGAAGCGATTGAACTCCTTGAACGGCTGATCAATCGACCTGGAATCCCGATCAGCCAACAAAGAACTCTGCGTTTCGCGCTCGCAAATCTCTGTGACAAGGCAAAACAGCATGACCGCGCCTTCGCGCACGCTGTCATTGCCAACCGTCTGAAAAGTGCCTGGTATGGCCGCAATGCCATACAGACAATGCTCAATAGCCTCAGATCGGTTTATTCCGAGGCCGCGATCGCGACTCTGCCGCGAGCGCGCAACCGGTCGGAATTGCCGGTATTCATCGTTGGCATGCCCCGCTCGGGCACTAGCCTGCTCGAACAGATCTTGTCCTGCCACAGCAAGGTTCACGCGCGCGGGGAAACCACCGACATCGGAGCTCTCGCTAATAGTGTCCCTTACTACCCTGACGGTGTACGGAACCTCACCCAGGAGAAGTGCGATGCGCTGGCCGACGCCTATCTGCAACGTCTCAGCGCCATGGCTCCCACGGCGCTCCGTGTCACCGACAAGCTGCCCGGTAACTACCACTTTGTCGGCTTGATCAGCCAGCTCTTTCCGGGCGCACGGGTGGTGAATTGTCGTCGCGACCCGCGTGATATCTGCCTGTCCAATTACATGATCGAGTTCCTTACCGGCAATACCGCAGCCTACGATCTGGAATCCCTGGCACTTGCCTGCAAGGACTACCAGGAACTGATGGAACATTGGCGCCGCGTCCTATCCACTCCGATTCTTGAGGTTCGATATGAGGATTTGATCGCCGACCCTCGATTTTGGGTCGCCAAGGTGCTCGACTTCTGCGGGTTGGAATGGGAGGACGCTTGCCTTAATTTCCACAAGTCGGATCGTCAGGTCATTACAGCGAGTTATGATCAAGTCAGGAAGCCCTTGTACAGCACCTCGGTTGCCCGGTGGAAACATTACGCACGGCACCTGGAGCCGGTGAGCCGAATACTGGGGTTGCACGACGACGCCTACCCTTGATGTGATGGGGATGTTGTCGGTATGGACAAGAAAACCGCAAGAGCCGAAGCTTTCGCCGCGCACCGCCGCGGCGACCTCGTAACTGCGGAACGTCTCTATAACGAGTTGCTCCGCGCCACGCCGTCCGACGTGGAGCTTCTGCATTATATGGGCGTACTGTGTTATCAGGCTGGGCGCGTCCCCGAAAGCGCCGCATGGCTGCGCAAAGCTCTCGCGCACATGCCCGGATCGCTGCCGACCTTGCAACTGCTGATCCGTGTCAGCGATGCAGTGGGCGATGCGGAAGGCGCCCTCCGCGCGCTCGATCAGTATCTCGTGCTACGTCCTGACGACGCGGGAATGCTCAACGTCAGGGGTCAGCAACTCGCGCGCCTGTGCCGTCTACCTGAAGCCGAGCTGGCCTTTCGTCAGGCGGCGGAAACGAGCGGCAATGCCGCCATGTTCCATGATCTCGGTTTGTGTTGCCAATTGCGTGGTAACCCTGCCGGTGCCGCAGCCGCTTACCAGGAGGCTCTGCGACGCGGTTACAGTCAGCCAACAACGCAGTTGTGGTACGCGCAGTACTTGCGGGCAAACGGGCGAATCAAGGAATATTATGACACCGCTATGGACGCCGCCCGCGCCATGCCTGACGACCTTGGCATCCTCATCGAGGCGCAATCGGCACGCCGCTATGTCTATGACTGGGACGGTTTCGAGCATCACCAGCCCCGCTTGTTAGCCGATCTCCGGCAGGTTCTGGAAACCAACATAAGACAGGACATACCGCCAAGTATATTGAATTACCTGGATGTCGACGAAGAGGTCATCTCGGCTGTCGCTCGACGCTATGCCGGAATGATTGCTGCGGCCGGTACGGCACTACGACAAAAACTGCCCACGCAGCTCCCTCGCCCACCGCGCTCAAAGATACGTCTAGGCTATCTGTCCAGCGACTTCTTCGCCCACGCCATAGGCTCTCTGGTGCGCGATCTGTTTGCCGCCCATGATCGCACCCGTTTCGATGTCTATGGCTATTCCCTGCGGCATCAGCCAGACCAAGTGCAATCCTGTATTCAGCAAGGTTGCGACACTTACCGTAATTTATCGGGCGAGAGTGCGGTCGATATCGCACGAATCATCATCGAAGATCAGATTGACATCCTGATTGACTTGGCAGGTTACACCAGCGCCGCACAGCCCGACGTACTTGCGGCACGTCCCGCGTCGGTTCAGATAGCGTGGCTTGGCTATCTGGGGACAAGTGGTGGCGAGTTTCTGGACTATATCATCGCCGATGATATAGTGATGCCACCTGAGTTGGCCCAGCATTACTCCGAGCGAATCATTCGACTGCCTTGCTTTCTCGTGGCATCGCCTCTGCCGGCTGTGGACCGACCAATCTCGCGTCAGGAGGCGGGACTGGGTGAAAATGGCTGTGTTTTCTGCGGCTTCAACCAACCCTACAAGCTGGATCGCCCAACCTTCAGTGCATGGATGGAGATTCTACGTCGTGTTCCAGGTAGTCGCTTGTGGCTGTATGCCCCGGACACGGAGATCGGTGGCGAGAATTTGCGTCGCGAAGCCGTTCGACTGAAGGTGGCACCTGAAAGATTGGTGTTCGCGCCACGCGTGACGATGGTGGAACACGTGGCGCGCATGGCGCTCGCGGATCTGGCCCTCGATCCTTTTCACATCAGTGGTGGGGCCACCAGTGTGGCGATCCTGTCAGCCGGCGTGCCGATACTCGCGTTGCGCGGACACTCGTTCCTCGCGCGCATAGGTAGTTCGATCAATGCCCGACTGGGCATGGACGACCTGGATTGCACTGATCCAGAGCACTACATCGCGAAAGCGGTGGCACTGGCCACAACACCGTCCGAACTGGCTGCGCTTAGAGACAAGCTCGGGAGGGCGCGCCAAACGAGCGCTTTTTTCGATACCCGGGCATTCGTTCGTGGGTTGGAAGAGGCTTTACAAACGGCCTGGCATCGTCATCAGGCCGGCCAGCCCCCGATGGATATCCAAGTACACGCTCGACACTAATATCGATTAGGGTCGCCCTGCGACTTTCCAGCCTAGTGCAATGTCTGGAGCACGATGATAAAAAAAAGGGGCGGTCAGTGAACTGACCGCCCCTTTCATTGAAACCCGGCTCTAAATGCTGTCGAGTCAGGTGTTCTTTTATTAACTTAAAAACTTAAGCCTTCTTGCGACGGCCGATACCCACCAAGCCGATCAGGCCTGATCCAAACAGCCATGCGGCGGCCGAGATTGGGGCAGCCGATGGCTTGGCTGTCGGGGTCATGGTGGCGTTGAAGCCGGCATTGAAGCCCGCGAACGGACCACCGGCAGCCATGGGGATACCCATGATACCGTCGCCATTGCCGTCAACCGTAGCCAGCATCCAGGTTTCGTTGGCCGTAGGCGCATGTCCGGTCACTTTGGTAGGGCCGCCGTACAAGCAATTCTTTACAGGTGTAGTAGCGTTACCAGTGCATGTGCTAGCAGTGGAAATCGCACCGGAACCAAACATACTATTCGGTGCAGCCACCACAAACACATCGATATTATTGTTGCCATTCCAGTTGAACAGCATGTGCATGCCAATATCCCCTGTTGGGACAGTGACATTCATTATACCAGATTCGCCGTTGCCGCCATCAAGCGCGGTGTCAAAGGAATATGAACCTGGCACGAACACCTGGATGTTATGCGCCGACCAAGTATAACCGAAGAAAGGCGTGGTCGAAGACGCAGTGACATTGGAAACGCTGGAAGTCCCAGTGTAGTCGCTGCTAGCATTGAAGGCGTTGCCATCCCAGGTCATGTTCACGTTGTTGGTGCCGCCAACTATGTAACCAGCGCCGCTCAACATCGTAAAATTAGCGTAATTCGTGCTATAAGTATAGGCGCCGAAGATGTTTTGGACTTCTGATGCAAAGGCACCAGAGGCTCCCAGAGCCAATGCAATACCAGAAGCAATTACGGTTTTTTTCATCATATTCATGAAAGACTCCTCTAAGGTTTTTTAAGTTACTACTGTTATTACATCATGCATGCAGGCATGCAGGCAGGCACGTATGTATGGTGATATGGAAGCAATCCATATGCCAACATGTAAAATACATTAATATCAAATTGATATGGGGGTGAAGTTTCAGATCATGGCTTAATGTGTAAATATTTTCGACGTTATTATATGCTCGTCCAAGCTCATTTTGAGCTTGGAAAGTAGCAGTTTATAAGAATAAAGTAAGTTTAATTAATATGTTATGACATAATATGCGCGCGCCGATGTGAACGTCAGTAAATCTTACGAAAATAAATATTACGGGTAACTATTCAGCGGCCTGCCCAACAAATGCGGGCATTTCACCATGAAAGAGCAGCGTGAGCGCCTCGCTGGCGCTGACACCGTGCTTACGACAGGTTGAAAGATAGCCGCGAATGCGGCAGAACATACACCTCGCCGCATTGGGCCGGACAGTTCCTGGACCGATGGTGCGCTCAAACGCTGCGCTCGAAGATCGAGCTCATTTAAGAATGGTTGCTCGGATGCTGAAGAACCATCGGTCGCTGTTGTTGAACTGGTTTCATGCGAAAGGAAAGTTTTCCAGCGGCATCGTGGAGGGCTTTAACACCAAAGCGACCACTAGAAAAGCGTATGGGTTTCGGACCTACCATGGCGCTGAAATCGCTTTGTACCATACGCTTGGCGCTCTACCTGTGCCAGAATCTACCCATAAATTCTGCTGACGAGGCTAAAAGTATTTGTTTTAGAAATCTAAAATTTAGACACACGCCGCTGCCTGCCACCCAGAATTACCGATGGTGGCGGGGTACGGCAAACATAAAGAACACGATTCAGAGTCGATAAATGCGATGTCGCAGACTTCAACAGTGCAAACGCTGATCCTTGGCGGGGAAAGGCATCACAAAATTCCCCGACTTCGGGTTGTAGGCGTTGCGTACG
>VFSW01004916.1_pt1 | contig 19900 bp, 17 predicted proteins | sample 5358111 | NCBI WGS metagenome assembly VFSW01 (sample SAMN11554181, study PRJNA540505) | mine drainage metagenome | isolation source: sediment from site ElyBrook_90M | place: USA: Ely Copper Mine, Vershire, VT | collected 2017 | reverse complement strand
GCCATGGGCGTGTTGCCCAAGCAGGTCCGGCCGGTCGACGTGTCCAAGGTGCTGTACGAGCTGAATCTGCTGCCCGATCGCCGCGATTTGGCGGAACCGCTGCCCGCGCCGGGGGGCGCACCGGGCCTCGCGGCCGACGAGGCGGCGGCGCCGCCCGCGAGCGCGGCGAGCGCCTCGAGCGGGCCGCAGGGGCCGTCCGACACGGTCCCGTCACCGCCCGCCGCGCCGACCGCGTCGGGGGGCGGCGCCGTGGCGGGCGGCGCCATGGCGGGGGCACCCGACTGGGGCCGGCGTGTCGAGGCCTCGATCAAGGAGCACACCACCGACCTGCGCCGCTTCATCGTCGCGACTCTCGACAGCTTCGCCGTGCGCGTCGTGAACGACGTGCATCACTTCGGATCGCCGATCGCGGTGCGCGATCCGCCGCCGCCGCCGGCGCCCGCGCGGCGTCTGCCCGCGTGGGCGTGGGGCGCGTTCACGGCGGCCGGTGCGCTCGTGGCGCTGTTTGCGGCGCTGTGGCTGGGGGCCCGCGCGGAGCTCGGGCGGACGCGCGACCAGGCGGCCGCGCTGGCCGCCAGCAATCTGGAATTGCGCAGTGCGCAGCAGGACCTGAGCCAATCGATCAAGGACCTGACCGCCACGCTCGGTGCGGGCGGTGCGCTCAATCCGCCGCCCGGCGCGGCGCCGGGTGCAGCGCCGGGTCAGCCGCCGGGTCAGGCGCCGAGCGGCGCGCCGGCCGGCAGTCCGGCGGCGTTCGCGCCGCGCAGCGAGGCGGTGCCGTACGGCGAGCTGCCGTTCGACCGAAGCCGGCTCGATGCGCTGCGCGACCTGCTCCTGAAGCTCGAGGCGCAGAATTTCCGCGGTGTGGTGAAGATCACGAGCATCGCCGGATTGTTCTGCCTCACCGGCAATCCCACCGACGGCTACGCCGTCGCGGCTCCGGGCGTGCCCGTGGGCAAGTGCGATGTGATCGGCAACCCGCTCGACGAGTCGCTGTCCGGCCAACAGCGCCAGTCCCTCGCCTTCGCCAATCTGGTCGCGAGCGTGCGCCAGCGGACCGCCGGGGCGATTTCGGTGGTGCTCGACAACGTCGGCACCACCCGCCCGATCCTCGCCTATCCGCAGCGCACCGATTCGCTCACCGCCGGCGAGTGGAACCGGGCCGCGGCCGCCAACAATCGGGTGGAGATCGTGGCCGAGGCCGCGGGATCTCCTTGAGCACCGAACTTCAGAACGCGACGCGCACGAACAGCTGCGGACCCTTGCTGCCGATGTCGACCCTGCCGGTCTTGGAGCCCTCGACCTTGTCGACGAAGGCCTTCCGGTCGGTGTAGCCGAGGGCGAAGGACACGTTCGGCCGAAAGCGGTACAGGGCGTTGATCTCGTAGATGCCGAGCGAGGCGTCGAGCCCGCCGACCCGCGCGGCCAGGTACTGGGCGCGCGCGTCCAAATAGAAGCGCTTGCTGATCACCCAGGTCGAATCGAAGCCGACGGCCGGCACCGGGCCCGCCTGGTCCTCGTTGTCGTAGACGTGCCGCGTCTGGGTCTGGACCTTGACCTGGGCCGAGAGGTCGGTGTCCTGAATGCCGAGGGTGCCGGCGATTTCGAGCGTCGGCGTGTGCCAGAACGAATAGCCGTAGGTGATCCCGAGCATGCTCAGATTGAGCTTCGCCTGCACGGGATCCCCCGGCTGCAGGGTCACGTCGTGAAACTGGATGGGCGTGGCCCCGACCACGGAATTGCCGGTGCGGTCCAGAGAGAAGTAGTCGATGAACAGGCGGTGCCGCTCGGCCACGCGCAGCATCGCCTGGAACTTGACCTCCAGGTCCGAGCGGTCCAGGCCGAACGTATCCTCGCCATTGAGGTAGGTGCCGCCGTTGGGCGCCCCGCTCGGGTCGAGGCGCAGATCCGTCGAATTCGACACGCGCACCGCGCCGAGCGAGATGCGCACGCGATCCTCGGTGGGGCTTTGGTAGTCGCCGTCGGCCAGCGCCGGCCGCGTGGGCGCGCACACAACCGCGGCGGCCGCGAGCGCCGCTGCCGCCATCCCGATGTTCTTCATGTGTCGTTCCTCATGGCGCGATGATGCGCGATCGCGTCCGAGCGCCCGTACTGTCGCCATTCGCGCACAGCGCACAGCGCACGGCGCACGGCAAGCCGACGCGTCATTCGGTCCCGCGCTTCTCCTCGAACTGCAGGATGGGCGTGCCCGAGGTGACCTCGATCTCGCCGTCGACGATGGCGCCCTTGGCGATCGCGATGCTGCGTGCGCTGACCCTGCCGCGAATCACCGCCGAGCAGCCGATCTCGAGCTTGTCCCGCACCGTGAGGCTGCCCGTGAGGGTGCCGGCGACCACGGCCTGCAGTGCGCGGACGTCGCCGCGCCAGGTGCCGGTCGCCGACAGGTTCAGTCCGCCATCCAGATCGCCGTCGCCCTCGACCGTCCCCGAGACCACGAAATGGCCGCGGCCGCGCACGTTGCCGACGACCACCGTATCGGCGCCGATGAAGGTCGGGGTGCCCGTGGCGGCTTCCAAGAATCGACGCTTGGCTACGCTCATGCGGCCTTGTTTATACCATCCCGCGCCCGGGCGATGTGACGCGCTTGGCGGCGCCGGCAGCGGCGCGCGAATCGCAGTAGAATGCCCGCCTTGCGCAACTTCCCCCGAGCATGACCATGCGGAAAAAGTTCATCGTCCCGGTTCTCGTCGCGGCGTGCGGTCTCGCGCTGGCCGGGTGCAACGGCCAGCAGAGCGACTGGCAGAAGGCGCGTGCGGCCAACACCACGGATTCGTACGAGCAATTCCTGAAGAAGTACCCCTCGGGGGAGTTCAGCGGCCAGGCCCAGGCACGGCTCAAGGAGTTGAACGAGGAACGGGATTGGCAGAAGGCGCGCGATCTGGACACGACCGAGGCCTATCAGGCCTTCCTGAAGCAGTACCCGGACGGCAAATGGAGCGAGGAGGCGCGAATTCGCGTCGAGAACTTCACCCTGGCCCAGGCGCCCTCCGGACCGGGAGCGCCGCCGGCCGGCGCCGCGGCCGGCGTGGCGGCGGGCGCGGCGGGCGCGGCGGGCGCGGCGGCGGGCTACCCGGGCGGCGCCCAATACCGCGCCCCGGCGGCCCCCGCCGCGGCGGCGCCCACGGCCGCCCCCAAGGCCCCGGCACCCAAGGTGACCGCACCCAAGGCGACCTCGAAAGCCGCGGCGCCCAAGGCGGCCGCGCCGGCGGCCGGCGGCGGTTACGCCATCCAGCTGGGCGCGTTCAAGACCGGCGCGCCGGCGGCACGCCACCACTGGGCGATGCTCCAGAGGCGCTTCCCGAAGGAGCTGTCGGGCCTCGAGTCCAAGGTGTCGCCGTTGAAAACGCCCACCGCCACCCTGTATCGCCTGCAGGCGACCGGCCTCACCGAGGCGCGGGCCCGGCAGGTCTGCAAGGCGCTGAAGGCCCGCTCCCAACCCTGCGTGGTCATGGCGCCCGGGCACCATTGAGCAGGCCGAGCAGAAACGCGAACTCGAGCGCGGTCTCGCGGTGGCGCTGGAAGCGGCCGGCCTTGCCGCCGTGGCCCGCGTCCATCTCGACGTGCAGAAGCAGCGGCTGCCGGTCGGTCTTGAGCGCGCGCAGCTTCGCGACCCACTTGGCCGGCTCGTAATACTGCACCTGGCTGTCCCATAGGCCGGTGGTCACCAGCATCGCCGGGTAGTCCTGCGCGCGCACGTTGTCGTATGGAGAATAGGACAGCATGTACTCGTATTGGCGCGCGTCCTCGGGGTCGCCCCACTCGTCGTACTCGTTGGTGGTGAGCGGAATGCTGTCGTCGAGCATGGTGGTGACCACGTCGACGAACGGCACCTGCGCGACGATGCCGCGGTAGTCCCCGGGACTCATGTTCGCGACGGCGCCCATCAGCAGGCCGCCGGCGCTGCCGCCCATGGCGAAGACCCGGTCGCGAGCCGCCACCTTCGCGGCGACCAGCTGGCGGGTGACGTCGATGAAATCGGTGAACGAGTTCTTCTTGTTGAGCAGCCGGCCGTCGTCGTACCACGCGCGGCCCATTTCCTGGCCGCCGCGCACGTGCGCGATCGCGAACACGAAGCCGCGGTCGACCAGGCACAGTCGCGGCGAGGAGAACGCCGGGTCCATCGACAGGCCGTAGGCGCCGTAGGCGTATTGCAGAAGCGGCGCGCCGCCGTCGTGGCGGTGATCCTTGCCGTACAGCAGCGTCACGGGAATGCGCGCGCCGTCGCGCGCCGGGGCGAACAGCAGCTCGGTGCGGTAGTTCGCGGGATCGAATCCGCCCAGCACCTCGTCGCGTTTGAGCAGCGTGCGCTCGCCGGTGCGCACGTCGTAGTCGTAGATCGTCGTGGGCGTGGTGAGCGAGGAATAGGCGTAGCGCAGCAGGTCGCCGCCGAGGCCCGGATTCATGGAGATCGCGGTGGTGTAGGCCGGCTCGTCGCTCTCGATGAAGCGCGGCTCGATGCCCGGCGCCAGAGGATGGATGGCGATCTTGGCGAGGGCCCCATGGCGCACCGCGACCGCGAGGAAGCGCTCGAACACCTCGAAGTCCTCGATGAAAGTGTCGTCCCGGTGCGCCACGAGGTCGCGCCAGCCCTCGCGGGTCCCGGCCGCGCCGATGGGCACATGCATCAGGAGAAAATTGCGCGCCTGCCAGTTCGTGCGCACGATGAACCGGTCGCCGAGATCCTCGATCTGGTATTCGTGGTCGCGCTCGTGCGGCAGGAAGACCTTGAATGCGAGCGCCGGGTCGTCGGCGTCGGCGTAGCGCCACTCCGAGCTCACCGTGCTCTCCATGTGCAGGAAGATGAAGCGCTGGGTCTTGGACTTCGACACGCCGGTGTAGAAGCTCTGGTCGGTCTGCTCGAAGACCCGTACGTCGGCCGCCGGATCCTGCCGCAGCCGGTGCCTCTTCACGTACAGCCCGAGCAGCGTCTCGGGGTCCTTCTCCACGTAGAGCAGGGTGGCGTCGTCGTTCGCCCAGGCGACGCCGGGCTCGACGTTGCCGATGGCCTCGGCGAGCAGCTCGCCGGTGCGCAGGTTCTTGAAGCGCAGGGTGTACTCGCGCCGGCCGACGGTGTCCTCGCAGAAGGCCAGCCACTCGGCGTTGCGCGACACCTCGAGCCCGGCGCACTGATAGTACTCGTGCCCGGCGGCGCGCTCGTTGGCGTCGAGCACGATCTGCTCGGGCGCCTGCATGCTGCCCGCGCGCCGGGCGTAGATGGGATGCTCCTTGCCGGTCTCGTAGCGCGCGTAGTACCAGTAGCCGCGCTCGAAGTACGGCACGGTGGAGTCGTCCTGCTTCAGGCGTGCGATGATTTCCGAGTAGAGCGCGTCCTGGAGCCCCTTGAGGGGCGCGAGGCAGCGCTCCTTGTAGGCGTTCTCGGCCGCGAGGTAGGCGAGCACGTCGGGATCGCGCCGCTCGTCGTCCCGCAGCCAGAAGTAAGGGTCGACGCGGTCGCCGTGCCGCGATGCGATCGTTTGGGGCCGGACGGCGGCTCGAGGGGCGTCGCTGGGGGGTTCGATCATGGCCCCCGTCATCTTCGCACAGCACCCGCCCGGGGGCTGGATTTCATGGTGGGGATCGGCTGGAGTATAGTCGGACGAACCGGCCCGAACGAGGCCGGCGCGTTCATCGGCGGGTGGCGAGGAGGGGAAGGTCATGCTGACCGTGAATCAATTGTTGCGCGGCAAGGGTAATCAGATCTTCCACGTCTCGCCGGACGATTCGGTGCTCCACGCGATCGAGGCCATGGCGGAGCGGCACGTCGGGGCGTTGCTGGTCATGCGCGAGGGGGTGCTGCTCGGCATCATTTCCGAGCGCGACTACGCCCGCAAGGTGATCCTCATGCACCGCTCGTCGAGCGACACGCCCGTGAGCGACATCATGACCAGCCCGGCGGTCACCGTAACGCCCGGGGATACCGTGCACCATTGCATGGAGCTGATGACCGCGCGCCGGTTCCGTCACCTGCCGGTGGTCGAGTCCGGCCGGGTGGTGGGCATGCTGTCGATCGGCGACTTGGTGAAGGCGGTGATTCAGGCCCAGAGCGAGCAAATCCAGCAGCTCGAGCGCTACATCGCCGGTTGACGGGTCTCGCCACCTAGGTATTATCGGGAGCACACCAAGTGCGGGTGGCGGCGTTGTCCCCCTCGAGGGCGCCTGCGCCAACAAGGCGCTTCAGTTCGGCCAAGTCGTTGTTCTTGAAAGACTCTGCGGAATGGGCTGCGGGGTCTGCCACCTTGTGGACTAGTTATGCCAAATCAGCATCGGGCGGCCGGGGCGAGCCGCCTCGGAGATCTTGACCCGCGCGCGACGGATTGGGGTCTGCACCGCGTCGCCTACGAGCGAGACTCCTGCGGCTTCGGCTTGATCGCGAGCCTGGACGATCAGCCCAGCCATTGGGTGATCGAGACCGCCATCAGTTCGCTCAACCGATTGACGCACCGCGGCGCCATCGCCGCCGACGGCAAGACCGGCGACGGCTGCGGCCTGCTCATCAAAATGCCCACGGCCTTCCTGCGCGCGGCCGCCGCACAGAGCGGCTTCACGCTGACGCCATTGTTCGGCGCCGGCCTCGTGTTCCTGAACCGTGACGCCGGGCTCGCGGATCATGCGCGCCGCACCCTGACGGCGGAGCTCGAGCGGGAGGAGCTGCGGGTCGCGGGCTTTCGCGTGCTGCCGACCGACCCGGCGGCCTGCGGCGCCGAGGCGCTCAAGACCCTGCCGTCGATGGAGCAGGTGTTCGTCAATGCGGGCCGGGAACTCGACGAGGCGACGCTCAACCGCAAGCTCTTCCTGGCGCGGCGCCGCACCGAGAAGCGGCTGGAGGGCTCGGACCCGGTCTTCTACATGCCCTCGCTGTCCGCGAGCACCATCGTCTACAAGGGCATGGTCATGCCGCGGCACTTGACGCAGTTCTATCCGGATCTGAAGGATCCGCGCATGGAGGCCTCGGTGGTGGTGTTCCATCAGCGGTTCTCCACCAACACGCTGCCGCAGTGGCGGCTCGCGCATCCCTACCGCTATCTCGCGCACAACGGCGAGATCAACACCGTGCAGGGCAACCGCAGCTGGGCGGTGGCGCGCGGGCCGCTGTTCCGCTCGCCGGTGCTGCCGGATTTGTCCGACATCCTGCCGGTGGTCTCCTTGACGGGCTCGGACTCCCAGTCGCTCGACAACATGCTGGAACTGCTGCTGGTCGGCGGCCTCGACCCCATGCACGCCATGCGCATCCTGGTGCCGCCGGCATGGCAGTCGGTCGATATGATCGATCCGGACTTGAAGGCGTTCTACGAGTATTACGCGACCCACATGGAGCCCTGGGACGGCCCGGCGGGCATCGTGCTCACCGACGGCCGCTACGCCTGCTGCACGCTCGACCGCAACGGCCTGCGCCCGGCGCGCTGGGTCATCACCAAGAACCGGCACATCACCATCGCCTCCGAGGCGGGGGTGTGGGATTACCAGCCGGAGGACGTGGTCCGCAAGGGCAAGCTCGGGCCCGGCGAGATCCTGGCGCTCGACCTGCAGACGTCGGAACTCATGGACACGCGGCAGGTGGACGATCTGCTGAAGAACCGGCATCCCTACAAAGTGTGGCTCAAGAAGGGCGTGCGCTACCTGCAGACCGACCTGATCGATCCGCGCCTGGCGGCCGAGCCCTTCGATCGCGAGACGCTCGCCGTCTTCCAGAAGATGTACAACGTCTCGGCCGAGGAGCGCGACGAGATCATCCGGGTGCTCGCGGAGGACGAGAGCGAGGCGGTGGGCTCCATGGGCGACGACACGCCGCTGCCGGTGATGTCGAAGAAAGTGCGCTCTCTGTACGACTATTTCCGCCAGCAGTTCGCCCAGGTCACCAATCCGCCCATCGACAGCCTGCGCGAGAGCGTGGTCATGTCGCTGCAGACGCAGATCGGCGCGGAGGCCAACATCTTCGTGCCGGCGCCCCAGCATGCCGAGCAGATCGTGCTGAGCTCGCCCATCCTGTCGCAGCGCAAGCTCCGGCAGATCGTGGCGCTCGAGGACTCGGGCGTGCCGCACGCCTTCATCGATCTGCAGTTCGACGAGCACCTCGACCTCGAGACCGCGATCTCGGCCGTGTGCGACCAGGCCGAGGCGGCGGTGCGCGCGGGCAAGATCGTGCTGCTGCTGTCGGATCGCTACCTGGTCAAGGGCAGGATCCCGATCCACGCGCTGCTCGCCACCGGCGCGGTGCATCACCGCCTGGTGAAGACGGGGCTGCGCTGCAAATGCAACATCCTGGTCGAGACCGGCACGGCGCGCGATGCGCACCACTTCGCCTGCCTGATCGGCTACGGCGCGACCGCGGTGTATCCGTATCTCGCGTATCAGACCCTGTTCGACCTGACGCGCAAGGGCGTGCTGAAGATGGACGCGGACACGCGCCAGGAGCTCGGCCGCAGCTACCGGCGCGGCATTCGCAAGGGCCTGTTCAAGATCATGTCCAAGATGGGCATCTCGACCATCGCGAGCTACCGCAGCGCGCAGTTGTTCGAGATCGTGGGGCTGGCGGAGGAGGTCGTGGCGCTGTGCTTCGAGGGTTCGGACAGCCGCATCCAGGGCGCCGACTTCGGCGACCTGAAGGCGGACGCGCTCAAGCTCGCCCAGCGCGCCTGGAATCCGACCGAGCGCGTCGAGCAGGGGGGCCTGCTCAAGTACATGCACAACGGCGAGTACCACATGTACAACCCGGACGTGGTCGCGACGCTCCAGGCGGCGGTTCTGACCGGGGATTTCGCGCAGTACAAGGCGTTCGCCGCCCTGGTCAACGAGCGGCCGGTGTCCTGCCTGCGGGATCTGCTCGAGCTGAAGCCGGCCGGCGCGCCGGTGCCCATCGAGGAGGTCGAGCCGGTGAGCGCCATCCTCGCGCGCTTCGACAGCGCCGGCATGTCCCTGGGCGCCCTCTCGCCCGAGGCGCACGAAGCGCTCGCCATCGCCATGAACCGGCTGGGCGCGCGCTCGAACTCCGGCGAGGGCGGTGAGGATCCGGTGCGCTACGGCACCGAGAAGAATTCCAAGATCAAGCAGGTGGCCTCGGGCCGCTTCGGCGTGACGCCGGAGTACCTGATCAACGCCGAGGTGCTGCAGATCAAGATCGCCCAGGGCGCGAAGCCCGGCGAGGGCGGGCAGCTGCCCGGCCACAAGGTCAACGAGATGATCGCCCGCCTGCGCTTCGCGCGCCCGGGCGTCGGGCTGATCTCGCCGCCGCCGCATCACGACATCTACTCGATCGAGGACCTGGCGCAGCTGATCTTCGACCTGAAGCAGGTGAACCCGGCGGCGCTGGTGTCGGTGAAGCTGGTGGCCGAGCCCGGCGTGGGCACGGTCGCCGCGGGGGTCGCCAAGGCCTACGCGGACCTGATCACCATCAGCGGCTACGACGGCGGCACGGGCGCGAGCCCGATCTCCTCGATCAAGTACGCGGGCACGCCGTGGGAGCTCGGGCTCGCCGAGACCCACCAGACCCTGCGCGCCAACGAGCTGCGGCACCGGGTCCGCCTGCAGACCGACGGCGGCCTGAAGACCGGGCTCGACGTCATCAAGGCGGCGCTGATCGGCGCCGAGAGCTTCGGCTTCGGCACCGCGCCGATGATCGCCCTGGGCTGCAAGTACCTGCGCATCTGTCACCTTAACAACTGCGCGACCGGCGTCGCCACCCAGAACAACGTGCTGCGCAGCAAGTACTTCGTGGGCCTGCCGGAGATGGTGGTCAACTATTTCAAGTTCGTGGCCGAGGAGTGCCGCGAGATCATGGCGGCGCTCGGGGTGCGCTCGCTCGCGCAGCTGATCGGCCGCACCGACCTGCTGCAGCCGAGGCCGGGCGAGACCGCGAAGCAGGGCAAACTCGATCTCACGCCCCTGCTCGCCAATGCTTCGCTCGTCTCCGACCAGCCGCAGTATTGCGTCGATCCGCGCAACGAGCCGTTCGACAAGGGGGTGCTGGCCGAGACCATGTGGTCGGACATGCGCCCGGCGATCGCGGCGCGCACGGGCGGCGCATTCGCCTACTCGGTGCGCAATTTCCACCGCTCCATCGGCGCGCGCGTCTCGGGCGAGATCGCCAAGCACTGGGGCAACTCGGGGATGAGCGGCGCTCCGCTCGTGGTGAGCCTGAAGGGCTCGGCGGGCCAGAGCTTCGGGGTGTGGAACGCGGGCGGTCTGCATCTGCTCCTCGAGGGCGAGGCCAACGACTACGTCGGCAAGGGCATGGCGGGCGGGCGCATCGTGCTGCGCCCGCCGGCCGGCGCGGCCTTCACCGCGCGCGAGACCATCATCATGGGCAACACCTGCCTGTACGGCGCCACGGGCGGGGAGCTGTTCGCCGCGGGCATGGCGGGCGAGCGCTTCGCGGTGCGCAACTCCGGCGCGCTCGCCGTGGTGGAGGGCGCGGGTGATCACTGCTGCGAGTACATGACGGGCGGCGTGGTCTGCGTGCTCGGCCGCACGGGCGTGAACTTCGGCGCCGGCTTCACCGGCGGCTTCGCCTACATCCTCGACATGGAGCGCGATTTCGTGGACCGCTACAACCATGAGCTCATCGACATCCACCGCGTCTCGCCGGAGGGCATGGGCGCGCACGTGCAGCACCTGCGCGGGCTCATCGAGCAGCACGTCGAGCTCACGGGCAGCGTCTGGGGCGCGCAGCTCGTCAACGACTTTCGCTCGTTCATCGGCAAGTTCTGGGTGGTCAAGCCGAAGGCGGCCGCCATCGACTCCCTGCTCACGAACCTGCGCCGCGCGGCCTGACGAGCGAGGGTGCCCGACATCATGGCCGACAAGAACCTGCAATTCCTCGAAGTGCCGCGCAAGGACCCCGAGAAGCTGCCCGTGGAGGCGCGCGTCCGGCAGTTCCGCGAGATCTACGCCTCCTACCCGCCGGAGGAGGCCGCGCAGCAGGCGGGCCGCTGCCTCGCCTGCGGCAATCCGTTCTGCGAATGGAAGTGCCCGGTGCACAACTACATCCCGAACTGGCTGGCGCTCGTGAACGACGGCAAGCTGTTCGAGGCGGCGGAGTTGTCGCATCAGACCAACTCGCTGCCGGAGATGTGCGGGCGGATCTGCCCGCAGGACCGGCTGTGCGAGGGTGCCTGCACGCTGAACGACGGACTCGGCGCGGTGAGCATCGGTTCGATCGAGAAATACATCACCGACGAGGCGCTCAAGCAGGGCTGGAAGCCCGATATGTCCGGCGTGGTCGCCACGGGCCGGCGCGTGGCCGTGGTGGGCGCGGGTCCCGCGGGACTCGCCTGCGCCGACGTGCTCGCCCGCAACGGCGTCACCCCCGTGGTCTTCGACCGCCATCCGCGCATCGGCGGACTGCTCACCTTCGGCATCCCGCCGTTCAAGCTCGAGAAGGAGGTCGTGGAGAAGCGGCGTGAGCTCATGGAGGGCATGGGCGTCGAGTTCCGGCTGAACGTCGAGGTGGGCCGCGACCTCGCCTTCGAGCAGCTCCTCGGGGAGTTCGACGCGGTGTTCCTCGGCATGGGCACCTACCGGTACGTGAAGGGCGGCTTCGCCGGCGAGGATCTGCCCGGCGTGTACGAGGCGCTGCCGTATCTCATTTCCAACGTGAACCGCGAGCTCAAGATCGAGACCGATCCGGCGGCCTTCATCGACCTGCGCGGCAAGCAGGTGGTGGTGCTCGTCGGCGGCGACACGGGCATGGATTGCAACCGCACGGCCGTCCGCCAGGGCGCGGCCAGCGTCACCTGCACCTATCGGCGCGACGAGGAGAACATGCCGGGCTCGCGCCGCGACTACAAGAACAGCAGGGAGGAGGGCGTCACCTTCCTCTTCAACCGCCAGCCCGTGGAGATCGTCGGCGCCGACCGGGTCGAGGGCGTGAAGCTGGTCGAGACCCGGCTGGGGGCCCCCGGCCCGCGCGGCCGGCGCGTGCCGGAGGTGATCCCGGGCACGGAGCAGACCATCCCGGCGGACGCGGTGATCATCGCCTTTGGATTCCTGCCGAGCCCGGCGGATTGGTTCGAGCGCGAGCGGATCGCCTTGCATCCGAACGGCCGGGTGCGGGTTGCGACCGGGCTGCAGCGGCGCTTCCAGACCACCAACCCGAGGGTGTTCGCCGGCGGGGACATGGTGCGCGGCTCCGACCTCGTGGTCACGGCGGTGAACGAAGGCCGCGAGGCGGCGCTCGGAATCCTCGAGTATCTCGGCCTGCGCGGCGGGTGATCGCGCGCCGGGGGCCGGCCGCCGGCGTCACGCAAGCGTAACGCGCCTGTCATACGGGCGCTCTGTAATCGGCAGGCGATGCCCGCCCCGGATGCCGCCAAGCAGATCCTGATCGCCGACCGCGACGTCGCCGCGGTGGAGCCGCTGCGGCAGCGGCTCGGCGGCGCCGGCTTCATGGTCAGGACGATCGCCGATCCGGCCGCGGCCGCGGCCGCGGTGGCCGAGCAGCCGCCGCATCTGTGCATCCTCGACTGGAATTCGCGCGGCGTGCCGGCGCTCGAGTGGCTCGACGGCATCCGCCGCGCGCGCGCCGGGCGCACCGTCCGCCTGATCCTCCTGTCGGCGCTCGCCGACGAGCAGCACGTGGTCATGGGCCTGAACCTGGGCGCGGACGATTACATCCTCAAGCCGTTTTCGCCGGGCGAGGCCGTGGCGCGGGTGGCGGCGATGCTGCGCGGCCACGCGCCGCCGGCCCGTGATCCGCCGCTCGCCGTCGACGACCTGGTGGTCGATGCCGCCCGCCATCGAGTGACCGCGCGCGGCCGTCCGATGGCCCTGCGCGGCGTGGAATTGCGCCTGCTCGAGTTCCTCATGCGGCATCCCGGGCAGGCCTTCAACCGGGCCCAGCTGCTCGCGCAGGTCTGGGGCGAGAACAGCGGCGTGGACGAGCGGACGGTGGACGTGAACGTGCAGCGGTTGCGCAAGATCCTGGCCGAGCCGGGCTACGAGGCCTACATCCAGACCGTGCGCGGATTCGGTTACCGCTTTGCACAGCCCGCCCAAGTGCATGGATTGTAAGAAAATCTTCTCGCGTGGTTCATCCGGCCGTCACACGCCGGCGTCATCTTGCGGCGCAAGGTACGGGATCGGGAGGATCCATGGTCGAGCGAAACGGGCCTTCGAGTCTGCGATTGCGCACGGTGTTCATCTCGGACGTGCATCTGGGCTTTCGCGGCTGCAGCGCCGACCTGCTCCTCGATTTCCTGCATCACGTGGAAATGGATCACCTGTTCCTCGTGGGCGACATCATCGACGTCTGGAGCATGAAGAAAGCCATGTACTGGCCGCAGTCGCACAACAACGTCCTGCGCACCATCCTCGGCAAGTCGAAGCGCGGCACCCGGGTGGTGTTCGTGCCCGGCAACCACGACGAGGTCTTCCGGGACTTCGACGGCGCCGTGTTCGGCAACCTCGAGATCCATCGGCAGTACGTCCACCAGGGCGCCGACGGGCGGCGCATGCTGGTGCTGCACGGGGATGAATTCGACGCCGTGGTGAAGTGCAGTCCGTGGCTCGCGAAGCTCGGCAGCTGGCTGTACGACCTGCTGCTCGCCGTCAATCCGGCCGTCAACCGCGTGCGCCGCCTGTTCGACCTGCCGCACTGGTCCCTGTCCTCCTACCTCAAGCACAAGGCGAAGAGCGCCGTGCAGTACATCGGCAGCTTCGAGGACGCGGTGGCGCAGGCGGCGCGCAAGGCCGGTGTCGACGCGGTGGTCTGCGGCCACATCCACCGCGCGGAGATCCGCGACATCGGCGGGGTGCTCTATTGCAACGACGGCGACTGGGTCGAGAGCTGCACGTCGCTGGTCGAGGACATGAACGGCCAGCTGCGTCTGATCGATTGGCCGAGATGGCGGGAACAAATCCGCGCCGCCGCGCTCTCAATTCCGGTGGAGCGGGCCGCGTGAGCGTGCCCGGAATCGAGGAGCACGCGATGAGCTACGCCATGAACGAATTCTTGGAGCGTTGGAGCCAGCCCTGGCATGCCCTGCAGCGCCACCTGGCCGAGGCGTTCTGCGCCCAGAGCCCGGCGCCGCCGCCCGGCCCCGAGTCCGCTCGGACCTTCGATCCGGCGTGCGGGTCGAGTTGGCTGGCGCGCGCGCGCTGCGCGGCCGGCTGGCGCCCCTGAGTCGATTCCGATCCCTCGTCCGACTCGAGGCCTCGCAAGGGGCCTCTCTTTTTTGAAGGCAGAGAGTCATGAGCCGTCTCGACACGGAACTGGAATTGAAGATGTCCCGCCTGGAGCGCGAGTGGCGCGGCGCCTACGACGCGAGCATCGCCCTGCGCGCCGACTACCAGGCGCTCGCCGCGAGCCCGCACGCGGATGCCGCTTCGCTCGACCTGCTGCGCGAGCGCATGGAGCAGGCCGAGGCGCACAAGGGGCGCCTCATGGCGCTGATCGAGCGCCACGAGGAGCGCATCCTGCGCCGCTCCTTCAGGCCGCCGGCACCATCAGCGTCTTGAGCTTGTTGATGGCGTTGGTCTCGACCTGGCGCACCCGCTCGGCGGAGATGCCGTATTCGTCGGCCAGTTCGTGCAGCGTCGCCTTCTGGTCGGTCATCCAGCGGCGCTTCAGGATGTTGCGGCTGCGCTCGTCGAGCTTCTCGAGCGCGACGCTCAGCCGGGCGCTCGAGTCGTCCTCCCATTCCTCGCGCTCGACCTCGATCGCGGGGTCGGCGTTGCTCGCGGGCAGGTACATGGCCGGGGAGTAGGACTCCTCCTCGTCGGCGTCGGGCGTCGGATCGAACGACATGTCGCGCGCGGCGAGCCGCTGCTCCATCTCGCGCACGTCGCTGACCTCGACCCCGAGATCGCGCGCCACCGCCCGGGTTTCCTCCTCGGTCAGCCAGGCCAGGTTCTTCTTCATGCGGCGCAGATTGAAGAACAGCTTGCGCTGCGACTTGGTGGTGGCCACCTTCACCAGGCGCCAGTTGCGCAGCACGTACTCGTGGATCTCGGCCCGGATCCAATGCACCGCGAAGGACACCAGGCGCACGCCGACGGTCGGGTCGAAGCGCTTCACGGCCTTCATCAGGCCGACGTTGCCCTCCTGCACGAGATCGCCCATCGGCAGGCCGTAGCCCAGATAGCCGCGGGAGATGTGCACCACGAAGCGCAGGTGCGACAGCACCAGCTGGCGCGCGGCGTCGAGATCGCCGTCCTGGCGGAAGCGGGTGGCAAGCGCCACCTCGTCTTCCTTCGACAGCACCGGTATCTGCGAGACGCGGTCGATATAAGAGTCGAGGCTCCCCACGGGGCCCGCGAATACCATCCCGGTCTGTTTGGCGACTAAGGCGGCGGTCATCGGTGGAAACCTCCCATAGATCCTTGGCGTGATCATAGCACTCTGCGCATTAGAGTGCTAAGAAGGCCTCGAGTTCGCTTCTGGCGTGCCTTTAAAAAGTCAATTGATACAGTGACTTGCCGAAATGTTCAGGTGGGGTCGATGGCGCGGATGTGATGCGTCGCCGCGAGCCAGGATCCCAGCCAGCTCGCGGCCACCGCCAGCACGAGCAGCTCGCCGGCCGTGCCCAGTGCCAGCCCCTGCAGCCGGAACGGGCTGCCGTAGGCGGCGGCCAGGCGCGCGACCGGGGCGGCGAGCAGATGGGTGGCGAGGCCGACCACCGCGAGCGCGAGCAGGCCGCCGCCGAGGCCGTACCAGACCCCGCCGTACAGGAACGGCCGGCGCGCGAAGCCATCGGTCGCGCCCACCAGCTTCATGACCTCGATCTCGGCGCGCCGGCTCGCGACGTCGAGCCGTATGGTGTTGCCGACCACCAGAACCACCGCCGCGCCGAGCAGTGCGGCGGTCAGCTGCACCACCCGGCGCAGGACCTCGAGGATGGCGAGCAGCCGCTTCACCCACTCGGTATCGAGCTGCGCCGTCTCGACGTTCGGCAGGGCGGCGATGGCCGACTGCAGCGCCGCCGTGCCCTGCGGCGTGCTCGCCGCCAGCGACGGCGTGACGATCAGCGTGTCCGGCAGCGGGTTGTCCGTGAGGGCGTCGAGCGCCTTGCCGAAACCCGAGGCCGCGCGGAAGGCCGCGAGCGCCTGGTCGGCCGTGATCAGCCGCACGGCGGCGACGTCGGGCCGCGCCCCGAGCTGGCGGACCAGGGCCTGCCGGCGGTCCTCGCCGGTCTTCTTGTCGAGATACACCGACAGGTCGAATGCCTGGTTCCAGTCGAGCGTGGCGGCCCGCGCATTGATCAGGACCACGTCGAGCAGCAACGGCAGGGCGAGCGCCGCCGCGACCACGGCCATGGTCATGAAGGTCGAGAAGGGCTGCCGCGCCAGACGTCCCAGGGACCCGATCAGGGTCTGGGCGTGCCGGGAGAAGTAGGCCTCGAGCCGCTTCACGCAGCCGCCGGCGCGGGCGTCTCGGCGGTCACGCGGCCCTGGTCGAGCACGATGCGCCGCGCCGCGAAGCGCTCGATCAGGTGCACGTCGTGGGTGGCGATGACCACGGTCGCGCCGACGTCGTTGAAGCGCTTGAACAGCCGCATGATCTCGAGCGCGAGATCCGGATCGAGATTGCCGGTCGGCTCGTCCGCGATCAGCAGCTTCGGCTTCGCCACCACCGCGCGCGCGATGCCGACGCGCTGCTGCTCGCCGGTGGACAGCTCGAGCGGCCGGCTGCGCTCCTTGCCGAGCAGGCCGACCTGGTCGAGCGCGGCGCGCACCCGCTTGTCGATCTCCCGGCGCGGCACGCCGGCGATGATCAGCGGCAGCGCCACGTTGTCGGACACCGGCCGGTCGTGCAGCAGCTTGTGGTCCTGGAAGACCACGCCGATGTTGCGCCGAAAGTGGGCGATGGCCCGCGGCACGACCCCGGCGGTGTTCTGCCGGTCCACGAGCACCTGCCCGCGCGTCGGGCGCTCGATCAGGGCGATCAGCTTCAGGATGCTGCTCTTGCCGGCGCCCGAATGCCCGGTGAGGAAGGCGAAGTCGCCGTCGGCGATGTCGAAGGACACGCCCGCGAGCGCCTCGCGGCCGGTCGGGTAGCGCTTGTGCACCTGCTCGAAGCGGATCATCGGGGCGCCGCGCCCGGCTCGGTCCGGAGCAAGGCCCCGACGAATTCGCCGGCGTCGAACGGGCCGAAGTCCTCGATCTGCTCGCCGATCCCGACGAAGCGAATCGGGATCGCGAGCTTCTGGGCGATGGCGAGCAGCACGCCGCCCTTGGCCGTGCCGTCGAGCTTGGTGATCACCAGGCCCGTGACGCCGAGGCCCTTGTCGAACTCCTGCGCCTGCGCGACGGCGTTCTGGCCGATGGTGCCGTCGAGGACCAGCAGGACCTCGTGGGGTGCCCCGGGATCGGCCCGCCCGAGCACGCGCTTGACCTTCTTCAACTCCTCCATCAAGTGCGTCTGCGTGTGCAGGCGTCCTGCCGTGTCGGCGATCAGCACGTCGATGCCGCGGGCGCGCGCCGACTGCAGGGCGTCGTAGATGACCGCCGCGGGCTCGGCGCCGGCCTGCTGGGCGACCACGGGCACGCCGTTGCGCTCGGCCCAGACCTCGAGCTGCTCGCGGGCGGCCGCGCGAAACGTGTCGCCCGCCGCCAGCATCACGCTGCGGCCCTCGGCGCGCAGGCGGTGGGCGAGCTTGCCGATGGTCGTGGTCTTGCCCGCGCCGTTGATGCCGACCACCAGGATCACGAAGGGCTTCACGGCCGGATCGACCACCAGCGGCCGCGCGACCGGCTCGAGGATCGCGAGCATGCTCGCGCGCAGCGCCGCGAGCAGCGCATCGACGTCGTCCAATTCCTTGCGGGCCGCCCGCTTGCGCAGGTCCTCGAGGATGCGGGCCGTGGCCGGCATGCCGACGTCCGCGGTGATCAGGCGGGTCTCGAGGTCGTCGAGAACCTCGGCGTCGATCTTGCGGCCGGGCAGGAGCTGCGCGAGGTCCGCCGTGAGCCATGCCGGCCCCTGATTGAGCCGGGTGCGCAGCCGCTTGAAGAAGCCGCGCACGCCCGATGGTTCGGCTGGGTTGGTCATGGGGCGCAAAGCTTAGCAGGGTATGATGGGCGCGTGATTTCCCGCAAAACCGCCCGCGCCGCCGCACCGGGCCGCCAGTCGGTGCGCATCATCGGCGGCGCCTGGCGCGGCCGCCGCCTGCAGTTTCCCGCATCGCCCGGCCTGCGGCCGACGCCCGACCGGGTGCGCGAGACGCTGTACAACTGGCTGCAATTCGCGATCGCCGGCAGCCGCTGCCTCGACCTGTTCGCCGGCTCCGGTGCGCTCGGGTTCGAGGCGTTGTCGCGCGGCGCCGCCGAGGTGGTGTTCGTCGAGCCGGCGCCGGAGGCGGCGCGCGCCATCCGCGAGCAGCTCGAGCGGTTCGGGGCCGGCGCGCGCGGCCGGGTGTTCGCCGGGGACGCCGCGGCCTATCTGCGCTCGCGCGGCGAGCCGTTCGACCTGGTGTTCCTGGATCCGCCCTTCGGCCGCGGCCTGCTCGGCGAGGTGGTGCCGCTGCTCGACGCGGGCGAACGGGTCAAGGCCGGGGGCTTGGTGTACCTCGAGGACGCGCGCGCTGCCGGAGCGCCGGCGCTGCCCGCCCACTGGGAGCTGGTTCAATCGAAGTTCGCGGGCGAGGTGGGGTATCATTTGGCGCGCGTTCATCCTCGGCTCCCAACATGATCAAGCGACAAGCGGTCTATCCCGGCACCTTCGACCCCATCACCAACGGCCATACCGACCTGGTGCGCCGGGCCGCCACCATCTTCGACCGGGTGGTGGTCGCCATCGCGGCCAATCCGAACAAGGCGCCGATGTTCTCCCTTGAGCAACGGGTCGACATGGCGCGCCGGGTGCTCGAGGACGTCCCGAACGTCGAGGTGCAGGGCTATTCGGGCCTGACCGTGGATTTCGCCCGGCAGAACGGGCTGTCGGTCATCGTGCGCGGCCTGCGCGCGGTCTCGGACTTCGAGTTCGAATTCCAGCTGGCCAACATGAGCCGGCATCTGACCCCCGAGATCGAATCGGTGTTCATGACGCCGCAGGAGCAGTACACGTTCATCTCCTCGACGCTGGTCCGCGAGATCGCGGTGCTCGGCGGCAATGTGTCGGAGTTCGTGCACCCCATCGTCGAAGACGAATTGAAGCGGCAGCGTAAGACCTGATGCACGCACCGGCCCCCTCGTTCCGGCGGCGCGCCGCGGCCGCCGCGCTCCTCGCGGGCTTCGCGGGCTTCGCGGCCTTCGCGGCCGCCTGGGGCGCCGCGCCCGCCGCCGCGCGCACCGCCGCCGCGCGGCCCCAAACGGCCGCGCATCAGGCGGCGATCGCGAGCGCCTACCCGCTTGCCACCCAGGCCGGCCAGGAGATCCTCGCCGCGGGCGGCAACGCCTTCGACGCCGCCGTGGCGGTATCGGCCGCGCTCGCCGTGGTCGAGCCCAGCAGTTCCGGGCTCGGCGGCGGCGGCTTCTACCTGCTGCATCGGCAGGAAGACGGGCTCGAGACCATGATCGATGCGCGCGAGAAGGCGCCCGCCGCGGCCACCCGCGACATGTACCTCGACAAGGACGGCAAGCCGCTTCCCGGGGCATCCACCACGGGTCCGCTCGCGGCGGCCATTCCGGGCGAGCCGGCCGCGTTCGAGCTGCTCGCGCGCAAGTACGGCAAGCTCCCCCTGGCGCGCTCGCTGGCGCCGGCCATCCGCCTGGCGCGCGACGGCTTCCCGCTGTATGCGCGGCTGCGCGAGGGCATCAACGCCAAGCGCCAGGGCCTGCTGCGCTCGCCGGACGCCGCCCGGGTCTTTCTGACCCCGGACGGCGAGGTGCCGCCGATCGGCGCGCCGATCCGCCAGCCGGAACTCGCCGCGACCCTGGAGATCATCGCGCGGCGCGGCGCGCGGGGCGTCTACACCGGGCGGGTGGGCGAGGATCTGGTGGGCGCGGTGCG
>VFSW01004915.1_pt1 | contig 19901 bp, 15 predicted proteins | sample 5358111 | NCBI WGS metagenome assembly VFSW01 (sample SAMN11554181, study PRJNA540505) | mine drainage metagenome | isolation source: sediment from site ElyBrook_90M | place: USA: Ely Copper Mine, Vershire, VT | collected 2017 | reverse complement strand
CCAACCTGCGTAAAAACCCAGAGAAGTGACTCACCGCTGGGAAAAGATTTATAAGAGCCTTTTAAATTTGATTGGTATTCGCCAGCCTGGCGAAAGACCGCCGCACCGGGATGCTTCAGGAGCGACTTTGGAGTGCCCGGCTTGAAATGTGCCAGTGGAAAGGGAGACCCTGCTCTGTCCGATCTTTTGTACCAGCGAGATTGTTGATGGAGCGCAGCAATTGATCGGATTGGTCGGACCAGCTTTCTCGTACCAAGCCTAAAGTTAGTCGTCGGCTTAGTTAGGTGGCAACGAGTATGCGCAAGCCGTATCGCCCCCTGCTTTGTGCGATCTTGCGGATACGCATCTGCAGCTCTGTCCATGGCTCCTGGTGGCTCTGGTAGCGATAGGTGCCTCGCCCCATCAGAAGAACCTGGCAGGCATGCCGCTCGCTCGGCCGATACTGATCGCGCAAATGATCAACCATCGGACGGCGACTCGAGGGCCTTAGAACTTTTTCTGAGCACATCCTGCAAGATCGTTTTATCCAGGCTCACGTGGGCAACCAGTTGCTTCAGTTGGCTGTTCTCCTGAATCAGTTGGCTGTTCTCCTGAAGCTGTCTCAGTTGACGGGCTTGATCTGTCTCCATACCAACGTACTGCTTCTTCCATCGATGAAAGATCTGCTCGCTGATGCCAACCCTACGGATTACCTCGGCAACCGGCACACCAAGCTCGGCCTGCTTCAGCACAGCCACATCTGCGCCACAGAAAAACGCTTCTTCTTCATCCAAAATCCTCCACCTTCTCAGGTAAGGTTTTGGTCGAAGACTAACATTTCACCTGGTGTATAAATACCGGGGTCAATCAGACCTCGTTGGTTTCTCCCAGCCCCTCATACCGTTTCGCTACCGGCCTACGCTCGCCGACTGCGCGGCAAAAGACGTTCCGCCTAGCATCCGTACCCTTCGCCGCGGGAGTCTGCCATCCGGCAAAAGGCTCCCCTTTTCTTACGCCCCGTCTAACCGTAACAACCGACTGTTCTCATCTGACAAAAATAAACCCAGCCGAAATCGACTTTTTTGCCGATTCCCGCTGGGTCTCTAGTAGAGATGACTGGTCCTCCAAAAATAGAAACAATCAAAGCTCCCGCCTAGTGAAGACTGGCTAATAGAGCCAGTAGGTATCGCGACGACCGTCTCTTTGCAATTGGTCAACAAGGCCAAGCGGCGCGTCCGAGTTGATGAATTGGAAACCTTCATTCACAAGAAAACTGTAATCAGGTCGCAGGTCTGCAGTGTCATTAGGCGCAAAAACATCGGCAAGAGTGTAGCAACATGATCCGCCACGGCTGTCGAAGTATTCATCACTGCCGTATTCCGGAACGGGCTGGAATACCCCTGCTGTTCGTCCATAAGAAAGCGCAGTTTGTAGTGTTGACGACAAGTTACCATTATATTGTTTCACGTCAACTTCGTAAGCTAAGGCATTGGGGAACCACTGCCAAAAGCTGTTGTATTGTGGAATCAGGCTCACCATGCTCGTTGTGTAGACGGGCATCACAAGTACGCCTGGCGGGACAGATGCTGTTGCCCCTAAGGCATTCAGCATATCCTGTGGCACGGGAAAGATCGTTGCGTTCGGTTTGAAAACTACAAACTCTCTCGGATCGGCTTCTCCGGACTTTCGGTTTACTGCCGCGTGATACACAACATCCCAACATTCTTTTGCTGCCTGACTATCTTTAAGATCCAACATGATGACGATATTGAGATGTTTCATCATGATCAAGTCGAGCACGTCTGATAGCTTCGGAATGGTAGACCCCGTAATAACCCTACCTTGCGGATAATCCGTTAAGAGCCGATAGTCAGCGAGGGCTGTAGAACTCGTTACACTCACCGGCTGATTAGAGCCGCCAGGGCTTCCGTCGGGATTGAATGGGTCGAATTTTAGCGACCGGTTATATTTGTTCAACGCTGTACGTCCGAGCGTCTGGTCATGTAGCAAGACTGGTACATTATCGGAGGTAAGCTTGATATCAATCTCTGCGATCTCGATTTTGTACCCAGCGGCACCTGCAATCGCCGCAAGTGAGTTTTCAGGTATTGGATGATTGTGATATTCACCATGCAGACCCCGATGAGCTCCCACCAAAGTCAGATGTTCCTTCGGAGTACGCAACGCAGCGACGATGTAACTGACATTGAAGTGTGGTGCCAGAGCTGCGGTATTGGCAACTGCCCCGGCTTCTGTTTGGTCATAAAGTAGACTTGCATCGAGAAAGTCTAGTTGCTCTGCAGGAGTCATTGATGTGAATCGCGGATCGCTTGTGATATCGGTTGAGACCTGCGAATAGAGGGAACTGTTGTAGACGTCCACCTGAGTCTGGGCAGGCGACGTCGTGGTTGTGGATAGCAAGCCGAGAGTCAGGAGTGCAAGAAGCGCGTTGTGTAAACGCATGAGATTATTCTCCGATTCTGTTAGAGGTTGAGATCACGTAGAAGTCAGGCGAGAGGCGGCTTCCACAATGTCTCTCATTGTGTTGTTCGCGGACTCCGAATATAAGGGGGTTCACGGGGTGCTACTTGTCAATAGGCTCGTGAATTGATTCTGCATTCACATAAGATGGCCAGATCTGTCGTGGCAGTGCGATATTTAGATTCACAAACCACTGGCGGCAGTCAGTAATAGCGGATGGCTATTACGTCCGCGTCTGGGCTGCTGCTCTTTAAGAAGTTGGCTCCGAGAAGGATTTCAAAGTTCTTAAGAGTGCCTTGAGAGGATGATGCCTTCTTGACGATTGGCCCCATCTTTGAATCATTCATCAAGAACGACAACTACGCATCAATCCCAGCGATTGTAGACCCCTCAATAATCAGAACATGACCATCGCCTTCGAGGTTGGTAGTTAAAGCGATATAGCCGAAGCCATGCGTATAACCTCGGCGATTCGGGTCTTCCGTTGAAGGTAGATATTCCGTCGGCTCTCCAAACTGTGGTTTAGCGTTGAACACGCTCACACTGTTGCGTGAACCGTCATAACGGAGATGAAAGTTGAGGTGGTTGTCGAACATCTCCACCCAGGGGTTGTAGGTAGGGGCTCCGACAAGGATCACATTCGCATTGCGAAGATCTTCTGGGTGAACATCACGTGCAAACTTGATCGAGTATCGTGCCCCGCTAGCCGCTTCAACCTGCCTAAGTTGATCGGCCAGCATGAGGTCTACCCAACTGACATAGCGACGGCTCGCCAGAGATGCCCAGCTATATCCGTTCGGGGGCTGAGCTTCGGGAGTGGAAAGATATGCCCCGCTTGCATAGTCCCCGAGTTTCACTTGCGTGCGGGCAAGATTGTTATATATGTTGAGTCCAGCGTCCCCTGACACAAAGACCGTTGGCTCGCCTGAAACAAAGACTTTCGACCATACGCGGTCAATCGCGGCCGTGTGGCTTCCGAACCGGCGTATGACGCGCTCACCTGCAAGCGCAAGACAAACACCTAAGATCAGGGACACACCTAACGCCAGAATAGACCAGTGACGCGACGAAACATCTTCAATGCGAGGGACAATCGGAACAAGCAGATTGCCGGGCTTCAACTCAGTCTCAACCCGCGTCCCCTCCCGCGCACCCGAGTTTTCCTCCGCGAGGCTGACAAACCTGGGGTGATATCCCCCCTTCGGCACCTCAATTCGGATCTCGTCTCCGCCACCCTCCTCCTGGTAATAGAGGGCCAACCGCTGCCGCAGCTGCCGAGCCGTCGTTCGAACGATGTTATCGTCGCCTGGATTGTAGTCGGCGGGTCTACTAAAGACGTGTATTCCGATTTGCTGTTCCGTGATCTCTTCGCTGCGTTCTTCGAGGGCGCAGCGACAGATGTAACCTAGGAAGGCGCTCATCCTTCCGGACTTGCCGAAGTTCTTCGAAGCTAGAATCCGCTGTACCGCTGTCCAGCGCGGGTCGGCGTTGATCCACGCTGGAGCCGGATCTGCTTCGGTCGAGATTTTTTCAAGCGAAGGCATCGCGGGCTTTCCAGTCGTTTCATAAGAGTAGCAATCTCGTGTTTCAAAGCCGTGACATTGTTACAACACTGTTACAAGTGATTGATTTGCACCGGGTTATGCCTGAGGGGTTCTCCCGTAAACCCCTTCATTCATGGCGCTCGCACATGCAATTCTTATTTCGGAGTCCTTCCTAAACCGTGACGCAGTGCAGGCAGTCGATTAGCCACGCATCCGTCCACCGACCGAAATCAGGAGAATACCAAAGTGCTCGCCCAAATGAATTTTGTAAAGCAGCTTCGCCGGCCTAGCAGCTATCTGCTCATCGCAGGCTTTATCTTATTGGCCGGTTTCTATGTCCAGGCCAACGCCCAGACCTCTCGCATAAACGGACACGTAACCGATCCTTCAGGAGCAATCGTTCAAAACGCAGAGGTTAAGGTGTTGAACACTCGAACCGATCAAGTTGAGTTGCTTCACACCGATCGCGGGGGGCGCTTTGAAGCAGTCACTCTCCAGCCAAGCGTGTACTCCCTAACCGTCACTCGCGCCGGCTTCAAGACTCAGCAGCGAAATGGGGTGACCCTTGAACTGGACACTACGACCACGTTGGATTTCGTCCTTACGCTGGGCGAGAGCGCCGAATCTGTGACGGTGACAGCAGATGCAAATCAACTGCAGCCGAATTCTCCTGACATGTCCACAGAGATTACGGAGAACGAGTACCAGGATTTGCCTCTTGTCCAAGACAATCGCCTCCGAAACCCCGCGAGCTTCGTCTACCTCGCCCCTGGAGTCCAAGGCAACATCCGTCTGGACGGGAATGAGTACACCGGCGCAACAAACGTCATTGCAGTAAACGGCGGGCCGATCTGGAACACCGAACTACTGATCGAAGGGCTGCCTGGTGGCCAGACTCGAATCGTAGGCAACTACACTGAGAGTTCGCCGCCGGTGGATGCCGTCAAGGAGTTCAAGGTGACTACGACGCTCTTGCCCGCCGACTACGGCCATACGGGCTTCGCGGTTGGCAGCTTTGGCATTAAGTCGGGTACGAACTTGCTCCACGGGTCAATCTTCGAGTATTTCCGCAACACAGCGCTCGATGCAGCCAACTGGTTTGCCAAGAATCAGGGCGCGGTCCTGACTAATCCTCCCATCCATCAAAATGAATTCGGCGGGACGGTTTCGGGTCCCGTCACCATCCCCCGTGTCTACAACGGCAAGGATAAGACCTTCTTCTTCTTCGCCTATGTAGGCTCACGGTTCTCCGGAGCTACCGACTATGGTACTTCGACCGTTCCAACGGCCCAGGAGTTGACCCTCAATTCAAATGGATACTATGACTTCAGCGATCTGAAGACACCCATCTACGACCCAGCAACAACTGTGCCCAACCCTAAAGGCCCTGGATTTGTCCGAACGGCGTTTTCTGGAAATCTTATTCCAGCAAATCGGCTTGACCCAGTCGCTAAAAATATTCTCACCTTGTTCCCCATCCCGAAGCCTGGATCTACGACTATCGGAGGGTTCCAGGGGGACACAATGCTCAACCCCGACACCTATACCGCTAAGGTCGATCAAATCCTTACGCCGACGCAGCATTTGAGTCTCGCATTTGTGCATACAATCGTTCCCCGCACCAACGTCGGTAGTGCGCTGCCAGTACCGCTGACATCTGGCTTTCATCAAACCGTCTCAAGCGATACAGTCCGAATTAATCACTCATGGACTCTAAAACCAAACCTCGTGAATGCTTTATATCTTGGTTACAACAGGTTTACGAATCCGATTACGCCGCTCGGCACAAACTCCAATTATCCGGCGGTTCTGGGCATCAGTGGCTTGGCTGGAGGACTCTTCCCCACCTTCGGAATCTCAGGCTACAGTGGATTCGGAAATACCAATGACTCAACTAAGGCGGAGAACGATTACTACTACAAAGACCAGATGTATTGGACATTGGGTAGGCACAACTTACGCTTCGGAGGAGAATACCGTGCGATTCAGTACAACGATAATAGCCCAGCCGTGACTACAGGTGCGTTCAGCTTCAAGACGAATGAGACCGGCAATCCGCAGTCGCAATCCGGCACGGGCAACGCATTTGTCAGCTTCCTTCTAGGGCAAGTGGACAGCGGGAGCGTTGCGGTACCTTTTCCGCTCGATACAAGAAAGTCCTACGTAGGATTTTTCCTGCAGGACGACTGGAAAGTGTTGCCAAATCTGACGATCAATCTCGGCCTGCGGGAGGAATGGCAAACCGCCCCAACAGAGGCTCGCAACAATCAGAGCATCATTAGCTTGACGACTCCCAATCCTGGCGCTGGCAGCCTGCCAGGCGCACTGATCTTCGCTGGCTCAGCCTCGTACGGGAATGGATCATCCACTTTGTTCAAAACCGATTATTCAGCGGTGGGACCCCGCGTAGGGTTCGCCTATCAACTCGGTGCCTCGACGGTTATTCGCGGAGGGTACGGCGTCTACTACTCGGATTACCTGCCGAATCTGAATATCGAAAACGCCGGCTTCTCACAGCAAGGAAGATTCACAAACACTACTGGCAGCGTCTCTCCTGTATTCGTCCTGGGTTCTGGCGTGCCAAGCTATTCAGCCACTCAGACCCTCACCCCAACCGCACTCAACGGTGCCAACGGTTCCTACTACGCCGGCAACGTCGGCGCGATGCCTCGAACCCAGAATTTCAGCCTTGACGTTCAGCGCCAGCTTACATCGAGCACGCTCTTAGAGATCTCTTATGTCGCCGACCGTAACACACGTCAGGTCAACCCTAACCTGGTGAACGTCAATCAAGTAAATCCCGCCTATCTGTCTCTCGGGAGCGCCTTGCTAACTTCGAAGGCAACATCTGTCAACCTTGCTTCGATCGGCGCCACACTACCCTACACAGGGTTCAGTGGGACGGTAGCTCAGGCTTTACGACCGTTCCCTCAGTACAACACTCTGACATCCCTCGGTGCAAAGGTAGGATCGTCTAACTACAACGCACTTCAAGTAGTCGTTCGCGAGCGGTTCTCTCACGGACTGACGCTGAGCGCCAATTACACCTATGGGAAGGCCCTTGGCTATTCATACACCACTCTTGGAGGCAACAGTGGTACGCAGAATTCGGTTCAAAATGCGTACAACACGAACGCAGATTACACACTCTTGCCAGAAGACGTTCGCCATGCGTTCGTGGCAAATGAATCGTATGTTCTACCGTTCGGCAAAGACCGTTGGCTGTTACATGACAGCAAGCTTGCGAACGTCCTACTTGGCAACTGGACGGTGTCCGGCATTGAGCGTTATCAGAGCGGCTACCCGCTGCCCCTTTTGATGAGCAACAACGCTCTACCCATCTTCAACTACTATCAGCGCCCGAATCTGGTCCCAGGTGCAGATCCGTCCTCCCACATCTCGAATCACAAATTCAATCCGGCTACAAGTAATCGCTTCAATCTCGCAGCCTTCGCCGCGCCTGGCAACAGCAGCTTTGGAAATGCGAGGCCGACATACTCCAATCTCCGTAATTTTCCCGTGCTGGTAGAGGATCTTCAACTCACAAAGCAAACGCAACTTACTGAGAGGCTAACGTGGTCCTTGTACGCGCAGGCGTTCAACCCAGCCAACCGTCACCGCTTTGCCGGCTTTGGTACCGCCTTCGGCGCGAGTAACTTCGGCCTGCCGAACGCAACGACAGCCGCACGCTCGCTCCAGTTTGGAACGCGCTTCGCCTTCTAATCCAATCGCCGGGGCACTCGACGAGTGCTCCGGCTTCGCTTTCAGGAGATCTGACCATCATGCGGCTCCGCACAATCGTCTGCATAGTTCTAAATTCTTTTTTGGTCCAGGCGACTCTTCATACGCAGTCCCAAGCATCAGCTCCGCCGCACGTCCTAACTTGTGGCAGATCCTTCGTCACTGAAAGCAAAGTTATCGCGAAAGAGGGGGGTGCCATCCTCATTCCCGTATGGACATGGAACCCGGACAAAAGCAAAGGAATGCCCCCTGAGTTGGTGGCTAAGTTTTCGACGATAGACGAGTGCAAACCCACAAGCGGAGGTTCAGAACTTCTCGTTACGTCTTCCCACGATGCAGTCGCATTGGTTTCTCGACAGACCGGCGAAACGTTATTTAGCGCCAACGTGAAGAACGCCCATTCCGCTGTTTTACTGCCGGATCACCTAATTGCGGTCGCATCGTCTGACGCGACCGACGGAACCGGTGACAGGATCGTATTTTTCGACCGGCGATCATCGAATATTCGACTTGCCGAATTGCCATTCCGGGCAGCGCATGGCCTTGTTTGGGATGGACGGAGAAAATCGCTATGGGCGGACGGGTTCGATAAGCTAGAGAACGTGCAAGTTACCCGAGATCGCACCGGTACCATGCACGTCGCCGTTCTCAAGGTCTACAACCTTCCGGAATCAACGGGTCACGACTTCAGGATGAGTTCCGATTGCTCAACGCTTTATGTGAGCACTACTCACCATGCCTATGAGTTTCCAATTGCCCTAGAAAAGTTCCAGCCCTTCCAACCCCTTGCAGACCTCGTGGATGTAAAGAGCTTTTCCGTCGATCCACAGTCTGGGCAACTGGTCTACACGCTTGCCGACAAAGGAGGCTACTGGACGTCGACGCTTCGTTTCGCGTTGCCGGATAACACGGCAACGCTCCCAGTGCCGATTTACAAAACGAGATGGGTTACAGATCTGCCACCGTCCTGCAATGAGTACGGAGACCGTCCTACGATCAGGGTTGAATCCACGCCATGAGCAACTGCCTTTGTAAACTGAATGGCTCGCTCCTCATGTTCGATGGAGAGACGTGCTTCAGCGACACAGGCGCGACCGGCATCGGTCAACTCTACCCGAGAGCGGGTTCGTTCAAAGATTTTGCGATCAAGGCGACGCTCTGCATCTTGGATAGACCGACTCAAACCCGACTGGCTCATCCCAAGCCGCCGAGCGGCTTAGGTGTAACTCAACTCTTCCGCCAGCGTGATGATTACGTTGAAATGACGAGGTTCCAGCGTCGGTCTCTGCAGGGCCCAGGCTCCCATCAGCTCTTCAACAACATATGGGTATAGCGTCGGCGACTCGTGCAGGCGAACTGTCCCGCCGATACCGAATTATCCACAGGATGTAAATATGCTGTCAATCTTGAGTCCTTTTCGCTTTTGCCCCGGAACAGCACTGAGCGCGTCCAGAAATACCAATTCGGTCTATCGCGCTTATGCGCGTCACGCATAAAGCGATTCTCGCAACTCATTGGACAGATCGGACGCATTGGCCGCACCTTCAAAGCAACTATTGGAGGTCATCCGGCAGGAGCCGGATGTTGAATCTGGGAAAGCTCGTGCTCCACTTGGAGCATGTTGCCTCCTGGCAGCTGGCCCTCGCCAAGGAGCCCGCCGGAGAAATTGTCCGTACTCTCGCATGGGCTGGCCCGGCGCTAGTGCATACAGTGCTGAAGGAGATCAAGGGGAAGGTCCCCCGAGCCGACATCGTGAAGGTGGCTCGGCAAGCCTCCCGGTTTCCTAATGGGTTGACGGGTGCCTTAAAACCTACTGTCGGCATTCCCCGGTAGCAGTCGCCGAGGCAAAGCGAACCCTTAATAGCGGCCGTCGCTATTCAAGGATAATCCACTATGCTTTAATAGCCGATGAGGCTATAAAAGTATGCCCAAACTGCCAAAGACTGCCAGTCGCAGCCGGTATGTGACCTCCACCATGTCCGGCGAACGAGTCCAGGCGTTCGTTCCGGCTCCTCTGCCTCCTGATTCTCGGACCCTCGACTTGGCCTCTTTGCAAGGCATTCTCGCCGAGGCGAATCAGGCGGTCGGTCGGCTGGACGGGATGACCTCAGCCTTCCCGGACCTGAATCTCTTCCTCTACTCCTATGTCCGCAAAGAGGCTGTGCTGTCCTCTCAGATCGAGGGAACACAGTCCTCACTCTCCGACCTGTTGCTCTATGAGAACGCCGAGATTCCGGGCGTTCCCCTCGATGATGTGCAGGAGGTCTCCAACTATGTTGCCGCCCTTAATCACGGACTCAAGCGGCTTCGCGGAGGGTTCCCCCTATCGCTCCGATTGATCCGCGAGATTCACGAGGTATTGCTGTCGAAGGGACGAGGGAGTCACGCTCAGCCTGGCGAGTTTCGCAAGAGTCAGAACTGGATTGGCGGATCGCGTCCGGGGAACGCCGCTTATGTGCCGCCGCCGCCGGAGTACGTCATGGATTGCCTTGGAGATTTGGAATCGTTTCTCCATGAAGAGGAGAACTCGCTTCCACTGCTGATACGGGCCGGACTCGTTCACGCCCAGTTCGAGACGATCCACCCTTTTCTGGATGGCAATGGACGAGTGGGCCGGCTGCTCATTACGTTCATGCTCACCGAGAAGAAGATGTTGCAGGAGCCTGTCCTCTACCTCAGCTTATTCTTCAAGAAACATCGGCGGTTGTATTACGACCGGCTCAACGGGACCCGCAAGGATAATGGCTGGAACGAGTGGCTGGATTTCTTCCTTCAGGGTGTGCGTGACACCGCCAATCAAGCGGTACAGACTGCTATCGAGATAGACCGGCTGTTCCGTGCGGATAAAGAGAATATCGATCAATTCGGTCGTGGCGCACCATCAGCTCTGCTCATCTATCAGCTTGCCCAGGCAAGTCCCATCTTCTCAATTAAGCACGCTGCCGGCGAATCGAAGCTCAGTTTTCCAACAGCATCGGCCGCCATTCAGCGCCTGACCGATGCCGGAATACTTCACGAATCCAGCGGTAAGCGCCGAGATCGCTTGTTCCTCTATTCAAAGTATTTGGATGTCCTGAAACGTGACCTCTGAGTACTTCGACAACAAGACCAAAGTTTGGTCTATACGTGACGAGAAGGCGACTTATGAGGAGTGATCGTGCTCAGCTGCTTTGGGATGCCTAATGCGCTCAAGGATTTCCCATAGCCGTGCGGATTCGATATCTGAAACGTCGACGCTATAGACCTCGCAAATCTTCGCGACCAGCAGGTCGTTTGTTTGCTCGGTATGGAAATCCCAAGGCTTGACTCGTCGGAAATCCATGCCCAATCCAAACCGAGAACCTTCTGGATGAAATCCTCGATGAAGCTCTCATCAGCCGGAATCTTCTCTTGTGAAGCAAACTCAACAGGCCAGTTCGCACCGGGGCGAATTGCGGGTAGTGCTTCCTCTTTGCGCCTCCGTGTAACTGATTCGAAGTTTTGCCTAAGGCCTCCCATCGCCTCAATAGTTGTGTTTCCCGATCCCGATATCGCGGCGTTGACGATGTAGGCACGATAAAGATGTTGACTGAAGCGAGGGGCGCTGAAGGTTGCGTCCAGCTCCTGCCTCGTCACCCGAATCGGGTACTCATTGCGTCAGCATCGATACTAAGCGAGTGTCAATGAGTGTATCGGCGATTTTGCGCGAATTGAAATGGGACGGCGCCTCATCAATCTTTATATGCGGGATAATGCAGAGGTGCGAACTCGCCTCAAAAGCCGTAACGCGAATCGTTGCCTCGTTATCATCTTGTCGCTTGCAAGTGCCCTTCAGGCGCAAACACCGCATCCATCAGAAACCCTATCCCAAGCTCTCGGCGGCACACAGGCGTCCGCTGTTCTGCTCGACATCAATAACGGCGCGATCCTAGCGCAGGTCGGCCCCAATCGGCGCGGCACACCGGGCTCCGCAATCAAGCCGCTACTCCTTGCCTACGCAATGGACCACGGCATAGTGCGAGAGGACACCCAGGTCTACTGCCGTCGCGATCTCCACATCGGGGGCCGCTCGCTGCCCTGCACTCACCCGGCGGATAATCCCGTCTTTACCGCGCAGCGCGCACTCGCCGAGTCCTGCAACACCTGGTTCGCCGAGATGGGACGCCGTTACTCAGGTCCTGCTCTGCAAGCCGCACTAGGAGAGTACCACCTGCCACACCGCGACCTTAGTCAGGCTAGCGTGGAGCAGCGTCAACTGGCCGTCCTCGGCTTGCAATCTGTCACCGTCTCGCTACTACAGCTCGGACGAGCCTATGGTCAGATGCTGCAACGCCGCCCTGCTAACGATGAAGTCGTGCATGGTCTGCAGGACTCCATAGACTTCGGAATGGCCAACCCGGCCGCCGTAAAAGGCGTCGCTCTGCTCGGCAAGACCGGGACCGCCAGTGACCTTGGCCAAGCCTGGACGCATGGCTGGTTCGTCGGAGCGATTCCCAGTCAAGCCATCCTCGTCGTCTACGTCCCGCACGGCGATGGAGGCACCGCCGCGCAGTTAGCCCAAAGATTCTTTCGGGAAGTCGTCGCGAAGAGGCAAACGCCATGAGGATCGTCGCAGCCCTTTGCCTCATCGTTTGCGCAACAACGTTGCCCGCAGCCACAACGCTAGTCAGCGACAGCGGCGTACGCGACGTCTCCGTGGCGCTTTTCTCTACCCACGCGGTACATTCGGCCACCATTACCCCCATAGGCAACCATGCCTGGCTCGCCCGCTGTGCCCAATGCGTCCACGAGCCGCTGACTACTCCGATCCATCTTTCCACGTCCGGCGAAAGGCTAGCTGGCGGAACTCTTCGCGTGAGCGACGACGCCTCCAACGAAGCCCTTATAGCGACCGGCCTATGGCACTTCCGCGTCAACCAACCCAGCCACGAGATCGACATGGTCCTTACGCTTCCGGTTGAGCGCTACGTTGCGTCCGTTCTGAACGCTGAAGCTTTCCCAAATGAACCCAACGAATCCCTGAAAGCCCTCGCGATTCTCGCGCGAACCTACGCCCTCAACGGCACACACTACACCGCAAAAACAGGACACCTCCCGGCCGACCTGTGCGACAGCACGCAGTGCGAAGCGATGCGCTTCGGCCCAATCTCCTCCGCCATCAAAGCCGCAACGCAGGCTACAGCGGGCGAAACCCTCCAGTTCGGCTCGCGCTACGCCGAAGTCTTCTTTAGCCAAAGCTGCGGAGGCCTGACCGAAGACGCCTCCGCCGTTTGGCCCAGACTGCGCGGCGTTCCCTACCTTCAAAGCCATCCTGATCCGTACTGCCTGCGTCGTGATCCCGCATCGTGGCATGCAGAACTCTCCCTCAGCGACCTCCATCAAATCGCCCAAGCCGAAGGTTGGCATCTTCCACAGAACATCACTACAGCCCACGTCACCCAACGCAGCGTCTCGCATCGTGCCCTCCGCATCTCCTTCTCTGACGCCGCAGGGCCAACCTCCATCCTTTCCGCTTCCTCGCTACGTTTCGGCATCGACCGCGCTCTCGGCTGGAACCGAGTTCGCAGCGATGCCTACGATCTGGGTGTCCGCAACGGCTTGCTCATCTTCGACGGCCACGGCCACGGTCACGGCGTCGGCCTTTGCCAGCAAGGCGCAACTCAGTTGGCCTCCGAAGGCAAAACCAACCGGGATATCCTCGCCTTCTACTTCCCTGGCACAAAGGTCCGCATCTCCCCCACCGACCACGGCTGGCTCGAATCACATGCAGGTCCGCTAACCCTCCGGACCACCCAACCCGTTCCCGCCGATCGTCAGGCCTCGATTGCTCAAATATGGGACGAAGCGCGCAAACGCTTTCCACCCCACCAAACGCTCTCGCCGCAGATCACCTTCACTCCCTCAGTAGAGCTCTTTCGCCAGCTCACAGCCGAGCCCGGCTGGGTTCTAGCCACCACCCGCGGCCAAGCTATTGTGCTGCAATCAAACTCCGTGTTGCGTTCCCACGCACTCAATACCAACGACATACTACTGCACGAAATGCTGCACGTCCTTATTGAAAGCGAAGCGACTCAACAAGCTCCGCTGTGGTTACGCGAGGGCCTTGTGGAAGTCCTTACCGGCGAGCCAACACACGCAAACACCATGCCCGCGCAAGACATAGAGACCACGCTGCAACATCCCGATTCACTTCCAGCCAGCCAACGCGCCCATCGTGCTGCCGCCGAGCGCGTTCATGCGCTTATCAATCGTTACGGAATCTCCGCAGTCCGCTCCTGGCTTGCATCGGGCGTACCCACAGGCGTCTCGTAAGCCGCATCGCCCCGTCGGACGCACGCCGCCGAAATCGCCAATACCGAAGCCGCTACACTGACGTCCACGAGGATTACAGCCGCCAACCTCGCAATAAGGCTAATCATCTCAACACGCAACGTACGACCCGGAACCCATTGCAGTAGACTCGTCGTAAGAATGGCGGCGCCCGACGCTCCCACAATCACCACCACCCAATAGCTCATCGATCGAAATCCCACGGCCATCGCGCGAAGCGGGCGAGCGCTCGCCGTCACCGCCACCACCGCAAGGCCTAACGCCCCTGCGCCAACCCATACGGCGGCCATCTCCACCCAACTGAGCCACGTTTCGATGTGCGCGTACGAAAAAAAATTCCTCATCCCATGCGGAAATCGGGAGTTCAGATACCCGCCCAACTGAAAGTTCCCGCCAGTCAAGTGGTCAATCCACGCACTCCAACCCACCCACATCGCCACGCCAACCAGCAGCGCCGCAGTTCCCGCCAGAAGTCTCCTCGGCTCGTGGGTCTTGCCACAAAGACGGAGAATAATCCTCGATTCTCCCGTCCCCGCAATCAGAACAATCAACACCGCCAGGATCGCTGTCCCGATTACGTCCATCACACTAGCATCCGGCAAGCGAATCCATACCAGCGACATCAGGAATACCGTCAGCGCAAGACCGGCTTGCTTCAGCACCAATCTCACGCTCCACAGAGTCTTTGCTGTTCCCCAAATCGAAGGCTTCGTTACCGTCACTTCGAACCTCCCACCGGCGCAGGATCGGGAACCTGCAACCGCAGCGCGTCGCTCGTTGCCTGCACTCCATGTTGATACATAGGTTCCACGCGCGCCGGACTAATCTGGAACGTGCCCGGATTGACCACGCGAATCAAGTAGAAGACCTCTTGCCGTCCGCTGAACTCACTGGCGAAGAACGCCGCATGGTCGTCATGGAACTCTCGTCGCGTAAACCAGTCGTACCAGCCGCCCGGCTTGTGATCGATTGGATAACTCTCCTCGCTCGTAATGAACTCCGTTCCCGCCGGAATCGGATCTTCCAACAGCAGATACCGCATTGCCGACCCGCTAATAGCCTCGTGTACTGCGAGCACATCGCCCACCTGCGCCGTCCCGCTGAGCGACTGCAGTCCGTACATAATCTTGCCGTCTTTCTGCTGCGGCACAAGCTTGTAATAGTCCCTCGTCAGGTTCAGCGACATCGTGCCCACCTGGTAATCATTCTTGTCCGTCGAGTAGTACTGCCCCCGCATCGACCAGTACACCCGACCTCTGCCGCTGCGCCTCACCACCTGCACGCTGTTCGCACCCGCTTGCAGATGCGCGGCATCAACGTCTACCGCGTACGACGTGCCACTCAAAATATCCGCTGCCGTAAAGTGCTTCTGGCCTACCGACTTCCCGTTCACCAACACCTCAGCCGTGAAGTCCGAACCCAACTCATGCGAAGCCACTAGGTAATCCACTAACCCGAACAGCACCATCGCTGTTTGTTCCGTCGACTCCCACCACACGCCTCCATCGCGAGCCAGCATCAGCCACTGCGCGGCGCCGTCAAGCAGTGGATTGTTCGGGTCCACCTTCGAGAGCAGGCGCACAGCGTACGCCGTTGCCTCTGCATTGTTGCTGTACTCAAAATCGAGCGCCGGAATATACCCACCCGTCCAGTTCGCCAAGTCGCCCTGATGCTCCGCCTTGAGCGCAAGCAACGCCGCCACCTGCGCCGCGCGACCGTCACCCACCTGTAGCATCGCCAACCCCGTCATCGCCAGACCCTCAGCATCGAGGTCTTTCCGCCGTCCCCACTGCGCATCCAGCGCGGCTCCAAGCTGCCTGTCGCCCGCTTCCGCCAGCGCATACAACACGGCAGCCCGAAGCTCCGGCCTCATGCTCGGATGTTCGTTGAGCGCCTTGCTCAGGTACGCCATACCCTTCCGCATCATCTGCGCCTGCTCGTTGTTCAGCGGCACAACTTGCATGCCCTGACCCATTCCGCCCACCACATATGCCGTCATGGAAACACGGCTCTCATCTTCCTTCCACCAGCCCCAGCCGCCATCGTCATGCTGGTAATCCTGCAGCCGCGCCAGACCTGCGAACATCTTGGCATGCAACTCCGCGGTATCCACACGGCCACTTACCTTCAGCCGGCTCAGCGTCTCCGCCACAACCACATTTGGCAAATAGCTGGACATCGTCTGCTCCGTGCATCCATACGGATAGCTCGTCAGATAATCCAGCGCCGAGAACAGTGACCCCGCAATCGACGGACTGACCTCAACCCGCAGGGTATGCGCCAAGGTATCCGTATTGGCGGGATACGCAACGTTCACCCCAACGTCCGACGCGTTCTGCTTGATAACCCCACTCTGCGTGAGCGCCTGCGCCACCCCCGCCGGTTCTACCGGGAAACTCAGCTCCAGCGCATCCGACTCTGCATCCGAAATCGCCGATGCCGTCAGCTTGGCCGTCCCCACCTGCGATGCTCGCAGCCGCCAAAGCACCGTCGCTTCGCCCCTGCTGGCAATCGTGACGCTCTGCTGCGACCCGCTCACCGTATCCAGGCCCTCAACCTTCAACGAAACGCTCACCTGCTTCGCTGTATCGAGATAATTGTGAACGATCACCGGCAGCGTAATCTCGTCACCCTTCAACATGAAACGCGGCGTCCCCATCCGCACCAGCACATTCTTGCGCACCAGCACCCGGTTGATCGCCGACCCCGCCTTCGAGTCTGACGTGATGGCACGTGCCGTCGCCCGCCACGTTGTCAACGAGTCAGGGAACGTCAACGCCACATGCGCTTGTCCATTCACATCCGTATGAACCACCGGAGCCCAAAATGCCGTATCTGGAAAAGCCTTCCGCACCTTCGGTTTCGCTTCATTCCCCGGCTTCACCTGCGCCAGCTGAGGATGATAACGAGCCTCGCGCATTGCCAGCATCGGCGACTTCAGTCCCGCCTCGCCGCTGAAGTAGTAGTCCAGCGAAGAATCCACCTGCGCCTCGCTATAGCGCCTCGGATACAGCGTATGCACGATGTCGCCACTACTGTCCGGATACAGCGAATAAATCGCTTCGTCCACGACGCCGAAGCTCACATCCGCGGTCACCGGCTTGCCAGCAAAATCCTTCGTCACTACGTCGTACTGCACACTCTGCTGCGGCTCGAACACGTCTTTCGACGGCTTGATCTCCACCTGCAACAGCTGCTGCACCGGAGGAACCTTCAACACCTTCGTCGCCTGGTACAACGTACTGTCCTTGACGTAATACGCCTCCACTGTAATATTCGGCTGCGAGTCCGTGGTAATTGGCAGGTCGAACGAAAGCGTCTTGCCATCGCTGTGCATCACCTGGTGCTTCTGCAGCGAATATCCCTGTGAATTCACCAGCGCATAGAATCCATCCGTTTCAGACACGATGCTCAAATGGGCTGTATCTCCCGGCGCATACGACTTCTTATCCGCAACAATCTGCGTCGTCGCCGAGCTGCTATCCCAGCTAATCTCGCCAGCGCCCATGATCCACAGATAGCTGCTATCGACCGGATCGCGCGTCCCGGCCTGCACTGCGGAAGCGGTCGCCAGAAGCTCAGCGCTACTATATGGAGGCGTCCCTACAGAAATCTCTCCGACCGCCTGTCCCTTCGCGTCCGTCGTCACATCGACCGCAGGCCCCATCGTGGTCTTTGTCGTCCCTGCATCGTAATGATGAAATACAAGTTGCACCTGGACATGCGTACTCACCGGCTTCTCGTCATAATCGACCGCGGTCACTCGAAACCGTGCATTTTCTCCGGCATGGACCGCGAAACTCACCGGCTCCACGTTCACCCGGAATGTTCCGTAGATGGCCAAAAACCGTCCGCGCCCGGTTATCTCGCGATTCGCCGCATCCGTCACGCCCGCTTCGACCGTGTAATCGTAATCAAGATGCGATGCTACCGAAGCATCCACGCGCGTCGGCACCTGGATCACCATCGTCCCGTTCGCATCTAGCTTTCCAGTCTTCTCGTCCTCTTCATCACCGGCATAGCTCGACTGATCCTCGCTCCCACTATCCGCGCTCGTGTCCTGCCCGGCAGAGTCGTCAACCTCGTCTTGGCCCCACCAGTAATGACGCTCGTGATACACCCGGTACTTCACCTTCGCATTCGCCACCGGCTCTCCATAGAAGTAGCGCGAATCAATGGTCACGGCCATCGTCCCGCCCTGCAGCACGCGCTTCTGCGTCGCCGAAACCTGCACGCGATACTCCGGCTTACGGTAGTCCTCCACATGGAACCCACCCGAGACAGCCTCTCCCGCCTCTTCGCCTATCTTGATCGTGTAGTACCCCAACGACGCATCCTTCGGCAGCTCGAGATCCCCCATCAAATCTCCGCTCGACGTCAGCGGCATCTGCTGCTTGAACACCGCCTTCTCGTTCTCATCGGAGATTGTCACCAGCACACTCGCCGACTTTGGAAGTGCCAGCGCATTGCCGTTATGCTCCCGCAGCATCGCCTTCCAATGCACCGTATGCGTCGGGCGATAGACCGGCCGCTCCGTAAACACATACCCCGCATACTTGCCCGTCGTCAACATCATCAGCGAGTAGCTCTGTGGCGTCGACGCCGCGAAATCATCGCCCTTCCCAGCAACCACCCAGAAGTTATCCGGCGACGACTTATCCCCCGGAACATTCAGCATCGCCACGCCATCGTCACCCGTCACCGCAGAAGTAATCAGCTTCTGCCCAAACCCGGCATCCACCTTTACCCCGCCAATCGGCTTGCCCGTCACGCGGTCCACCACGAACGCCTGTACATTTCCCGACGACGTCCGCGTCACCAGTACAAAATCCGTCACCATCACCAGCGTGTACGCCTTGTAATGACCATCCGTAGCCTCCAGCAAATACAGCCCCGCTCCTAACTTCGGGACCGCCAACTGATTCACATCCGAGATATACGTCACTGGAACCTGCTGCCGCCACCGCGAGACCAGTTGCGACCGGTTCAGGATCGGGATTTGCGCAAACTCTGCCTCGCTCACAATCCGGCTGTGCCGCGTAATCTTGCTCTGGTGATCCCGCAGTTGTTGCCGAGCGTCATGCGAAAACTGGTGCCGGAAGAAGTCGCGAATGTCCCACCACAACCCCGCCTTCCAATCATGGAACTTTTCCAGCCATGTCTTTTCGTCGACCTGCTCGTGATCATTGAAAAGTCCCGGTTCCGGCCCAAACGAGTGCAACTCTCGAAGGTTCTCCATGAACTTCACCGGTTCGTTCACGCGATACACGCGAAACTCCAGCGCATCCACGTTGTGCGTATACAGGTGAATCGTCGGCTGCTCGCCGGAAGCAAACGTCTTGCTTGTACTCAGGTTGAATGAGACAGTCTTGCTCTGCGCAGCCGCAGAGGCTACCATCCAGGCGATCAAGGCCAAGAGCCAGAAGCTGCGGAGTCTCATCGCCGATCCTCTCGAAGAATATTCCAACGATACACGCCTAGAAAATTGCTGTTCTGTGAAATTGGCCGCCACCGTGTATCCGGGTGGTGCAGCAAATCCTCCAACGCCACCCGTCGCACCTCGCCCCGACCCGTACCAATCGGCCCCGTGTGATACACCGCCCAATCGTGCCCCGCCCCGGTCAACATCATCGAGTGATACGGTGAGTTCTGCTCCAGTTGCCGGTAAAACAACAGGTCCCCCGGCCGCGCCGCCCGCACGTCCCGCGTCACAAAAAACGTGTTCAACTGCCACAGCGTCTTCGCGTTCGCAAACTGTGCAAAACTCCCGTTCGCCGCATCGTCCGCCGCGTAGCTACCCGCCCTGACCCGAAAAAGATTCGCCCCCAGCGGCGTAAAGGGATAGGC